>Ga0224521_1000652_pt1 | contig 9912 bp, 9 predicted proteins | sample CFST0metaG_FD_182731 | JGI IMG/M metagenome (GOLD analysis project Ga0224521, IMG submission 182731) | Peat soil microbial communities from Stordalen Mire, Sweden - C.F.S.T0 | ecosystem: Environmental > Terrestrial > Soil > Wetlands > Peat | place: Sweden: Norrbotten County, Stordalen Mire... | reverse complement strand
GTCGCACGGTTTACACCACTCAGGTTACAATTGATGTGCGCACTAACTTATCAGGTGGATCTATTGGAAACGATCAGACAATTTGCAATAATGATACTCCCGGTATTATAGCGACATTGTTAAATCCATCTGGAGCATCAAACTCTTATACTTACTGCTGGGAGAGCTCTCTAAATAACTCTGCCTGGAGCATTATCCCCGGAGCTAATCTTGTTTCTTATCAACCTGGTGCTTTACCTCAAACAACGTATTTCAGGAAAAAAGTAATAGATGCTAACTGTAATTCTTTATATACTAATCCGGTAACTGTTTTAGTACGGACAGTTTTTTCTATTGGTTCTATTGGCAGCAGTCAAACTATCTGTAACGGCGTCACCCCGGTTATTCTTACCAATTCTACGGCTCCCTCAGGAGGACAGGGAACGTACTCTTATGTTTGGGAAAGCTCTCTTAATAATACTGATTGGAGTATTATAACGGGAGCTACAGGGGTTGCTTATCAACCTCCAGCCTTAATAATTACCACATACTATCGAAGGAAAGTAACTGACGCTGCGTGTGGCAATGGTTATAATAATACTGTAACAATTACTGTTAAGCCTGTCTTTTCAGTTGGTTCAATCGGATCTGCTCAAACTATTTGTATAAACATGGCCCCGGCATTACTAACCAGTACCAACCCATCAGGAGGGATGGGGGGTTACTCTTATTTTTGGGAGAGTTCTTTGAACGCTACCGATTTTAGTTCCATTTCAGGAGCAACCAGTGAAACGTATCAGCCGGGTAGCCTGTCCCAAACCACATATTACCGAAGGAACGTAACAGATGCTTCCTGTGGAACTGGTTACACAAATACTGTAAAGATTACCGTTCGATCTGATTTTTTCTATGGTACGATAGGTTCTAACCAAACAATTTTCTACGCCGGGACCCCCTATCTTATATCACCAAGCGTACCTTCTACTGGTGGATCCGGATCATATATTTATCAGTGGCAAAAATCTGAGAATGGGACCGATTGGTTTATCATTCCCGGGGCCACCCTGAGTGAGTATCAGCCTGGTAGCCTTACTACAACTACAAACTACAGGATCCTGGTAACAGATGCCGCCTGTAGCAGCAGCAGTGGCTATACAAACACGGTTATTATTACGGTTACCTACCAACTTTTGCCAGGGAGCATTGCGGCCGACCAGACAATTTGTTTCAGAACCCCTCCGGCCGCCATATTAGGTTCCAGCCCTTCCGGGGGATCTGGCCAGTTCAGCTTTCAGTGGATGAAATCTTTAAATAATACTGATTGGACCAATATTGATGGAGAGGTAGGATCTTTTCTTCAACCCGGAGCGCTTACTGAGGATACATACTTTCGAAGAGAGGTAACCAGTGGTAATAGCACTTCGTTTTCGAATAGTGTTAAGATTACGGTATACCAATCCCTGGTTACTCCTGTAACTGATGCGGAAAGTTTGTATTGCAAGGGTTCTAGTTTTCAGCTTAGCGTGCTTAACCCGGTTTACATCAGCTATAAATGGTACGACAACTCTCTGGTCTACCTTCAGGACGGTACTAAAATGAATGTGGCAAACTTAACTTCTGGCAAAAAGTACTACCTGAAAGCCCTTAACTCTGAGGGGTGTTTCAGTGATCCTGCCGAGATATCCCTTAATGTGGATAATGTACATGCTGGTTTCACGCATGATATTTCTACCGTTACCTTAGGTAATGCTGTTAAATTCACAAGTACAAGCATTAACGCCAGTAGCTTTGCCTGGAACTTCTTTGAAGGGGATATTATTTATGAAGAAAACCCGGTTCATTACTACAATTCTATTGATGGAACAAATTCGAAGAAGTTCGATGTTAAGCTGAATGTAATTAGTCCAGGGGGCTGCTTAGATTCACTACTACTAAGCGATGTGATTACCGTATTTAATGATATTACCGGCATTGAAACTAGTAAAAACGTAACGTTTTCTTATTACCCCAACCCGGTGAGTGAAAAGCTTTACTTAACCAGCAGCGAAAGCATTAGAACAATTCGAGTTTTCACTATAAATGGTAATCTTATAGAGTCTCTTACCTTTGGTGAAGAGAGCGTTTCTATTGATTTTAGCCAGCTTAAATCGGGAATTTATTTCTTAGAGGTTAATGGGGCGCAGGAAACAATGAAAAATATTAAAATCATTAAGCAATGAAGAAAGTAAAATACATTACGATAACCTTTGCCCTGATCGTTCTCTTTTTTACATCGTGCGATAACCGAAAGGATTACTTTATGGAGATTAATAAGGCCCCTACCCTATCGCTTGTTAAGAATGGCGTGGAGCTTACTGGTAATACTCTTAATGATTCTCTTAAAATTGGTGAACCCTACCCTTTGTACTATTTCATAAGTGATGAAGAGAAAATTCCACTTCTGGCTATTCAGGATCAGGGAAAGGATCTGGTTTCTATCGGTAGTGAATTGATTACTTTTACAGGGGTTAATGAAGGGCAAAGCCGCTTTTCCCTGGTGGCGAAAGATTCTTTCGGAGCATCAGTAGAGTTTTCTGTTTCTTTTACTGTATTCCGGAATATTGCCCCGATTGCTTCATTTACCGTTAAAAAAATAGGTGTTTCAAGCCCTTACGAATATGAGGTAGATGCAACGGCCTCGTATGATAAGGATGCAAGATTTAATGGTAAAATAGTAGAGTACGAGTACACCCTTCAGAACTATACTTTTAGCTCTACGCTTAGTAAGATACGATACATATTTGGTAGTGCGGGTCAGAAGCTGATAAAGGTTAGGGTGAAGGATAATAGTGGGGATTGGTCTGATATAGTCTCTCAGTATGTGGTTTTGAATTAGGTTTTTTGTTTAATTTAACGTTTGGTGTAATGTAGGAAGCAGCCTTTTGGGGCTGCTTCCTTTTTTCTCACTGCATTCGTCGAGCTCCCTTTTTGGCACTCTCGGGTTGCATTCCTGCAGAGCCCGTTTCCTTCCTCAAGGGGAAATCAAATTTCACTAAATTTCAGGACGTTTGCAAATTATTAATTGTATTTTTTGTTATGGTAATATTTTAATTATTAGGGCATTTCACGGGAAGAGGTGTTTTCTTTGGTCACATTGTTTATGTCTATTCCGCGAACGCTATGTTACGGGCTACTCTTCGCTTCGGAAGCCTCGAAGCTGAAAAAGCTTTTTCCTGTTCTAAACCCCTCACAGCGCTAATGCGATTTTCCATATACACACCAGGTTAACAAGTTTTTACCACGGTTTTACTTTAACGTGCGTCTATCTGATAACAGGTTTGATTTTTAATTATCTTTTATACCTTTATAAACGAGTTGGGTGTAAGAACTTCTTCGAGTGAGACTGAATATAATTTGAAAACAGGCAGAAGATGACAAACCTAGAAATTTTAAACCTACTCCATGATAGATATTTAGAAATCTATTCTCGAGAAAAATTGAAATGCTTAAGAGGAACTAATGAGGATAATTATATCCTGAATGGTAAGAATATTCTTGAATGGCATTCTGAGGCAACTAAAGGATTAAAAAGGGATTTTAACAGCTTCGAAAACATTGACAACTTACTATATATTAGTGATTCCATAATGTATTTTACAGCACAATTATATTTTTTTAGACCTTTTCTTTATAATCCAGTAGAAAACCCGATTGTAATAAGAGATAAAAAGTATTATCCATATCACATGTCTCTCTCAGATCGAAGATATTTTATGTTCTGTGAAATTACCTTTGAAAAAATATATACATTTTGGAGTCAAATAGCTATCCTTTTAGCTGCTTCAATAGACGAGGAGATCGACTACAGAAGAATCTATTTCCCTACTATTTTACAGAAAGTGAATAATCAAGATTGTGAATCCTTTAGCTGGCTGGATAAATTTGCTAAAAATGAGTATGCAGAATTTAATTCTCATAGAAAAATGATTGTCCATCATCGAAGTCTCGAAACTAAGTTTAGATCTGATCACATCAAATCATTCAGCATCAAGGAAGAAATGGAAAAATTAGTTCGTGAGAGAGATGAATTACCTGAATACTTTAGAAACCATATCGAATTGACTTTAATAGGTTTCGAAAAAGCAATAAATCTGGTATCAAAAATAAACATTCAAAAACAATCCTACACCTAAAAACGAGTTAGTTAGGTTTAAGAGTACAGGCCCGATTCCGGGACTGCTAACGCGCAAGCAAGAGTTTAGTAGACCGTTCCGGCTGCTAAACACATACTTTTTGTCTATCAGAGAGTACAAAATGACAACGATTCTGTAACTTTAAGATTTTAACAATTAAAGATTTAAAAAGTATTTAAATGAAAAGGAAAAGTAAGAAGGAAATATTTAAATGCTATGAAAATCCTTCATTCCTAATTATTCACATCCAGAATAGGGAAACAGTTGTTAAAATTACTTTTGATAAGGAGGAAGGATTAAGATTTATTATTGAATTCACTTATGACAATAAGCCTTTCAAGACAATTTTGGAAAAGCTTTCCCCCGAATGGAAAATCTTTAATTCTGATGAAATTGAATTTGAATTTGAAGGAATAGAATTACATCCAATAGATAAGGAGAAAATTGCACACCGTCTAAATGAAATAATGCATTTGCATTTTGATTAAAGATGTTACTAATCATTCTATTGTGATTCTACTGGTCTAATTATTATTTTATTTTTATTAAACAAAAAATTAATATGATTAGCGAATATTTTATTAATAAGCGTAACAGAGAAATATTAGATTTCTTAAAAGATGATAAGAATTTTTTGATACATTACTTATCTATTTATGGGCAACTCGATTTTCAACAGATAAACAAACTTCAAAGTATTTTAGATTTTTATAGTACTGATTTGGAACATGATGACGATGGTAGTTTTTGGCCTCCAACAAATGGTCTTAGCAATAATACTTCAGTCAGATGGTCATTAGAGCTTATTGATCAATTTAAAGACAAATGGAATTGGAAACATCTGTCGAGAAATGTTTCATTAAACTGGTGGTCAGAAACTCTGTTAAAATATTTTGAGGATAAGTGGGATTGGATTGAATTAAGTGATAATTTAAACTTAAATCTAAATATTAATCTGATTGATAAGTTTAAAACAAAATGGAATTGGCAAAGTTCGAATGGTTTCAATGATACTAGTAATGAATTGTGGCGAAGTAGATTTGTCACAGGGAAATCGGGAATTTGTGGAAATCAAAGTATTAATTGGGACTATGAAAAAATCAAAAAATTCGAAGATCTGATTGATTGGCCAGCATTAAGTCTAAATCCAAATATTTCGTTCAACTGCATAGGTGTACCTGATAAAAATTATTCTAGACCATATATTTCCTATTCTAGCAGATTGGATGATTCAGGTTATTATACATATACATCAATTAACTCTCTTTTAAGTATATTTAAAAATTGGGATTTTAAAAACTTATCATTTAATAGCGGCATCGGCAGGAATCTTTATTTTCATAACGGAGATCAAGTAGTTGCATACCTTAATAATTATGATTTTGATTGGACAGGAATTTCAGAGAATTCTTCAATTCCGTGGAGTGATTATCTTATTGGAACTCTTAAAGATCTCATAGATTGGAAATCGTTCAGCAAATTAATCCCTGAAGCAAATTATATTGGGTATTTTGCATGGTCAATTGATTTTATTGAGAAATATAAGGAAAAATTAGATTGGACTACATTAAGTGGAAATCCTTCTTTACCTTGGTCTCTTGATCTTCTTGATCAATACAAGGATATGTGGGATTGGAGAAAAATCTCCCGTAATAGAGGTATACCATGGTCAAAATCCATTCTATCTAAATTTGAGAATAATTTGAATTGGGATCTTTCAAAATATGATTTAGATCTTATTTCTATAGTTCCTTGGGATCAAAAATTGATAAGGAAATTTAAAGATAAGATAGATTGGAGAAAAATAAGTCGCAGCAAAAGAGTAAACTGGTCTTTGCCCATGATGAAAAAACATTACAAAAATAGAGAAATAAAACTGGAAGATATTTTCAGATATGAGTTAGAAACTCCCCTAACATGGAAATTTTACAAATTTTATTTGAAAGACCACATGAATGATAGCAGCGTTCTTCTTGAAAACAACCATTTTTGCGAAAATATTATTAAACCAATATTAACAGGTGAAAATTATGAAACTGTTTTAACGTATTATCTTGAGAGGTTTTACTATTATAGCAAGGATCGTGTAAACGAAATTGATTTGTACAGTCTCATTAGCGGGTATCGTAAATAAATTTTTTTATCGTTTAATTTTAATATTCTATTTTTTTTGATTGTTTATAAAGCAAACCCATTCCACCCCAGGGCATTCCCCTGGCGATGGTGTTCACTTCGCTCACCTTATTACTTTAATCCGTGTCGCTATGTTACGAGCTGCAAACCTGTTTTTTATCAATGACTTGTTTGAAGGTCGGCAAGAGGTTGAAAATTTGGATTTTACTAATAAGCATAAAACACACAGTAATTCTCAATTAGAATCGAAGACTCAGACTAAAGAGAACATTGGGAACAAATATAAATTTAAAAAACAACTGCAACAATTTGATGATTTCGATGTCTTTAATTAAAAAAGATTATGAATCTATGTAAACTACCTGTTTCTTCGGTTGTTTTCATTTTACCTATTCTTACATCTAAGCTGTCGGCCTGCAATGGCCTTTCGTGGTTTATGCAATGCAACCAAGACAATTACAACTGGACGAGAAACCGTCCGTCGTACGGGCATTTGCAAAAAAATAACAATAACTGACACAGGATGGTGTGGCCAATTGGTGGAAACGCTTAGAGCAAGGTTACCTGATATAAATTATGATAAAAATTCTCGTAATGATTTTAACTAAGTGTAATTTAATATGAAAAACAAAATGATTTTTGCTTTTATTTTTCTAATTTCTGTTGTGACTGTACGGATTCTTATGCACAATGTCTTTCATATATTCGATTTTAGTCCAATTATTGTCGCGATAGCTTTTATATTGATTCTACGAGATAAGTTTTCACTTATTAAATTTAAACGATTTAATCCTTTGCCTTTTTTTAGTATTATTATAATTACTTACATACTAATGTTCTTCATGATTTTAATTCAGACTCACTTCAAACTTAGTGAGTTTTCAATGCCTAAATCAAATATTATTTTAGGGGATATAATAATTGCTTTAATTCTTGGACTTACGGAGGAAACCGCTTGGCGTGGATACTTATTCAGTAAATTAAAAGAGTTGACTTGGTTACAAATTACAATAATAATTTCCCTGATTTGGTCAATATGGCATATTCCAACCCACTATTATTCTCTTGAAGGGCGTTTCTGGATCAGTTTTCCACTGTTTATAGTAAGTTGTTTTGAGTTTGGAATCATTATGCAATATTTGAGAGTAAAAGCAGATTCTGTTATTCCCTCTGTTCTTTTCCATGCTTTCATGATAATTCCACTTATGTCTTCTGGTATGCAAAGTAAGGTTTTGTATCTAGGAAGTTTTCCAAGTATCATAATGTTATTATTGTTTTTGCCTTTAACTATTTATTGCTATCGAGTTGGACAAAGAATACATGATAATAAAAAACAACTAAGCCCAATAATCGGATAGAAATAAGTTGCTTGAACATGGTTTTTATCGGGCTTTGGTAGCATTTACTTTAACTATAGCTTAAGTACTTCACAAATTATTTGTTTTATTGTTTTTATTTTGAATCTTAGGGCATTTCACGGGAAGAGGTGTTCTTTTTGGTCACATTGTTTATCTATTCCCGCGATCGCTATGTTACGGGCTACTCTTCGCTGCGGAAGCCTTTTAGCCATTCTGTCTATTCGGGTTCTAAACCCTTCACAGCGCTAATGCAATGATTTGAGCTGTACAATGGTACAAGCTAAGATCATAATACAGAAGTGGTGTTCGCCCAAGGCTCACTCTATAAACAAGTTTTTTACAAAGTTAGCCATAAGTCCTAAAAAAGCTGGGTCCCAGCGCAAACGGCCACCCCACGCAAAAGACTACGCCATAAAGCCGCTTCGCTATTTATTGCGTTTCCTTTTGCACTCATTTAGTCCTTCTGGCTGCCGTTTCCTGGTAAAAACTTTGTTTAACTTAATTCTATCGCATTATGAAAAACACACAATCCACCCAGCAAACAATCGATTTTCTTCATGTAGCAGAAGTTTCCCTTATCTACGTGACTAAAGTTAAACCTTCGGAGCGCCTCGTAGTTAGTTGTTCCAGGGATGCACACAAGATCTTCTTCGACTCCTGGAATCAAAACACGATCGAACACAAGGAAACTTTTAAAATGCTGCTACTCAACAGGGCAAACAAAGTCCTTGGAATTACTACGATTTCTGAAGGAGGTCTGTCCGGCACTGTAACGGACGTTCGGCTGATTTACCAGTATGCCATCAAGGGTAACGCTTGCGGAATAATAATCGCTCATAATCACCCTTCAGGAAATATCAACCCAAGTGAGAGCGATATGAAGATAACCAATAAAATAAAAGAGGCTGGAAATCTTCTTGACATTCAGCTTCTTGATCATATTATCCTTACTCCTGAAAGGGATCTATACAGAAGCTTTGCTGATGAAGGTCAATTATAAAATTAATACCCTTCGGGGTATTTTTTTGTGTTTAGCGAGGAATAAATATGATCCTTGCTACCGGCACGGTTTTTAGCCAAACACAGAAGACTCGGAATGTTTGTCTAAAAAGGAGATTTCAATTTGTAGGAAGAAGGCTACAAATTGAAAACCCCTACCCTTTTGCCAGGAAAGAGTTCGCCTATTTTTTCGCTTCGTTTCGCTCCTTTGGCTGGCCTTTTTTCACTTTGCAGAATCAAGACCAGCCTCGCTCCTCTCCGCTTCAAAAAGGCGAACACTTTCCCATCAGCGCTCTGTACCAGCTGATAGTAGTTTGCAAATATCATTTTTACTAAGGAGCAAAAATGTTTGGAAAATCATTTCGGACTTGGCTTTTGAGGGCGAAATGGTAGTGACTAACACCACGTTTGCACATGGGAAAATTCTTAATCAATGTTTTTCCCCATAAAAACTTCTTCATTTCTTCAGTAAAATATTATTATGAAAAGCGAAGCTTAGTCTGGCAAAGCCGGACAATCTGACCTACAAATTGAAAACCCCTCCCCTTTTGCCAGGAAAGACATTGGATTATTGTCTTTTGACGCTTATATCTATTTGCAATTTGCTACGGAATGTGTAGTAAATAGCAAATGTAAAATACTGGTTTGGTAATTAAAAATCATATGTTGTTAAATGATCGGATAGTTCTTACTTTGCCACCGCACATTTTTTAGCCAAAAACCGGAGACTCGGTATGGTTGCCTAAAAAGAAGCTTTCAATGTGTAATATGAAGGAACAAATTAAATACCCCTACCTTTTTGCCAGAAAAGAGTTAGCCGTTTTCTCGCTTCACTCCTGGCGGCTAACATTTTCCCTCCAGCGCTCTCACTTGCTCATGCCTTACTGAAGGGAAGTTGGGCTAAAAGATGACCTTTCTAAAATTTAGCCACTCTAGCTGTGCGGATCTTCCTGATGGATACTCGAGAGTTAGAGCTAACAGGTTACGTATCTTTCGACAATTTTCCTACCTTTGATAGGTTGAAAAGATTTGTTCTTCCTTATGAATTACTATTTATTTATTGATGAATCTGGTGATCATGGATTGTCGAATATTGATTGTTCTTTTCCAGTTTTTGTCCTTTGTGGGGTATTAATGTCTGAAACAGAATATGCTCTTATAAATGAAAGTTTTGATGAAATTAAAACTACTTTTTGGAATAATAAAAGGGTAATATTTCATTCTCGTGACATCAGAAAATGTGATAAAGAGTTTAAGGTTTTGTTAGATCT
>Ga0224521_1000645_pt1 | contig 10000 bp, 14 predicted proteins | sample CFST0metaG_FD_182731 | JGI IMG/M metagenome (GOLD analysis project Ga0224521, IMG submission 182731) | Peat soil microbial communities from Stordalen Mire, Sweden - C.F.S.T0 | ecosystem: Environmental > Terrestrial > Soil > Wetlands > Peat | place: Sweden: Norrbotten County, Stordalen Mire... | reverse complement strand
CGATGCCGTCAACCACATTTGCAGGAGCGAAGGCCGCCTGTTCGACATCGGCAAAATAATTTTCAGGTACTTGATTTAATTCCAGGATCCCGACATCGATTAAAGGGTATTCTTTATGAGGCCATACTTTTGTCAGATCGAAAGGATTCCACCGGAATGTTTTTGCCTGCTCATCGGTCATGATTTGAATTTGCATGTTCCAACGGGGATAATCCTTGCGGTCGATTGCCTCCATCAGATCGCGCTGCGCCCAATCGAGATCCTTTGCCTTCATTTCTTCCGCTTCTGGTCCCGTAAAATTTTTTATTCCTTGTTTAGTTTTAAGATGGAACTTAACCCAGCACCGTTCATTCTTTTTATTGAAGAATGAAAATGTATGGCTTCCATATCCATTCATGTGACGATAGCTGTACGGTGTTCCCCTGTCGCTCATGAGAATCAAGACCTGATGTAAACTCTCCGGATTAAGGCTCCAATAATCCCATACCATCGTCGGACTTTTGCAATTGGTTCGCGGATCCCGTTTTTGTGTATGTATAAAGTCGTCGAATTTCTTCGGGTCTTTGATAAAGAACACGGGTGTGTTATTGCCGGCGAGATCCCAGTTGCCGTCTTCCGTATAAAACTTTATCGCAAATCCTCGAGGATCGCGTTCGGTATCGGCGCTTCCCCTTTCACCGGCAACTCTGCTGAAACGAAGGAACACACGTGTTTTCTTTCCGATCGTATCGAATACTTTTGCGCGGGTATAACTTGTAATATTATTGGTAATTGTAAATGTTCCAAAGGCGCCGGTTCCCTTTGCATGAACGACCCGCTCCGGAATCCGTTCCCGATTAAAATGAGCCATCTTTTCATGGAAAGTATAGTCCTGCAGAAGAATCGGGCCGCGAGGTCCGACCGTCATGCTGTTCTCATACTCTGTATACGGCCTGCCGGATGCTGTTGTCAGTATTTTCTCTTTTTTCGTCATCGTCCGAATCCTTCCTGTTCAATAGAACCCACTTGCAGTACGGGCGATACAAAAATCGTTGACCCCTGTTGTGCAAGGTTTCCATCAATGTTATTCACAAGCCTCCGGCAAAGCCGGAGGTTTGAAGATTTGAACCGCATCAAGCGGCAATCACTACGTATCATAGGACGCACTTTGCACAATTCATCAGAAGTAGAACCTTGCACCGATGCCTGCATCGATGTAGAAGCCCGTTGAAGATGTAAGCTGAAGCGTCGGAGCCAGTTCAAGGAATACATCGACGGGCGTATTGTGCGGCAGCCAGGCAATACCGAATACACCTCGAACTCCCAGAGAGCCGTCATTACCGGGACCTGTTATGACTCGTCCGCCGATGCCATAATACAGTGGAAATCGTTCAGATGAATGGATGGTCTCAAATGAATGCCACAGGTAATCCATGTGAAAATCAGTTTGGTCTCCTCCTCTTGTCGACCAGCCGAGAGCAAAATCAAGCGCGTTGACCGGTGAAGTCCATAATTTTGCGCTGAGACCTGTCGGCTCGCCGATAATTACGCCGAGTCCAAAACCGCGATCCTGAGCAATGGAATTTTGAACGGCGAAGAATAGACAAAATGCGACGATCGCATAACAAGAATGTTTCATATGTTCACTCCTTTTTATTTTATGTAATGGTTCGTTAACTATTACAGTATTTTACTTTCCATAATAAATGGATAAATGAATACCGAATAACATCTATTGCCTCCAGAAGTCTGCGTCTAAAGCCAGATCCCGCACGCCATTGATTGCAAACTGGGCACCGATACAGATAAGAAGAAATCCCATAATCCGCGAAAGACTATTGATTCCATTTACACCAAGGAAGCGGCGAAGCGTTCCTGCTCCACGCAGTATAATCCAGGAGAGTATTGCGGTGATAAAGATCGCCAGTATAATTCCGATATAAGCGAACAACTTATCAATACCGCGCCGTCCATTGATGGACGACGACATGGTAATGACGGCCGCTATAGCTCCCGGACCGCTCAAACTCGGCATAGCGAGCGGACTGAACGAAATATCCGGCTTTTGCTGCGCTTCCCGCTTGCCTTCTCCTGTAATTTGATCTTCGTCAGGAAACAGCATACGGAATCCGAGGAAACCGATGACCAAACCACCCGCTATGCGAATACCCGGTATCGAAATGCCGAAAGCGACCATCACAAGATGCCCCATCAGAAGAAATGTGATCAGGATACCGGTCATGTAAAGGCATGCCCGCGCGATCTGACTATTTCGCTCTTCCTTACTGAGATGCGAACTGATGCCAAGAAGAAGGACAGCCGTGCTTGCCGGGTTGATGATAGGAATAAGCGTTACGAGTGCGACACTAATCCAGTAAAATATTTCACTTATATTTTTCACTGCGTCCCAGGCTCAGTTCCGTTTTTTTTCAAGCATGGAATTCGCAATGGGCTTTCTTGGTTTTGAAGAATTGCCTGAAGCTCTCCGACCCAATAATCGGGTCGCCGTTCTTCTTCCTGAAAAAGCGGAGAACTTCCCCGGCGCTGCTCGAATGCTTCATTGCCGGTAGAGCGATATCGTTTCGTCCGACTATCGTTATCCTGCATAGTAAGAAATTCCTTTATTCTTTATAAAAATATCATGTCTGTTGCTTTCCATATCGCAGTTGCATCCTCACATATTGAGAAAGGCCAGCAAGTCGGCGTTGAACTCATCCCTGTGTGTCCATGGCAATCCATGGGGTGCGCCTTGATAGACTTTCAGTTTTGCGCTCCTGATAAGTTTGGACGAGGCATGAGCCGAGGCGCCGATCGGTACGATCTGATCGTCGCCGCCATGAATGATAAGAGTTGGTATGTTGAACTTTTTAAGGTCTCCGGTAAAATCGGTTTCCGAAAACGCCTTAATGCAGTCGAGTTCGTTCTTGAGACCACCTTGCATGCCTTGAAACCAGAACGCATCGCAAATACCCTGACTTACTTTCGCACCAGGCCTGTTGGCTCCAAAGAATGGAGTCGTGAGGTCTTTAAAAAATTGTGAACGATCGGCAGCAACGCCCGCACGGATGCTATCGAACGTTTCAATCGGCAGTCCGCCGGGATTTGCATCCGTCTTGAGCATAAGCGGCGTAACCGCTCCTACCAGAACTGCCTTGATAACGCGTTTGGAGCCGTGGCGTCCTATGTAGCGCGCGACCTCTCCGCCTCCGGTCGAATGACCGACCAAGGCAGCACCGTTCAGGTTGAGCTTTTCGATAAGCTCTGAGAGATCATCGGCATAAGTGTCCATGTCGTTGCCGTTCCAGGGCTGGCTCGAACGTCCGTGACCTCGGCGATCGGGGGCGATACAGCGATAGCCCCTGGATGCCAGATAAACCATTTGGCTTTCCCAGGCATCTGCATTGAGCGGCCAGCCGTGGCTGAAAACAACCGGTTGTCCCGAACCCCAGTCTTTGTAATAAATTTCTGTACCGTCTTTGGTGATTATCATACTCATGATGTATTTCCTATCCTGATTAAATCATGTTTTCTGTGCGCCATCGGCGGCGGCAGACGCAGCTTCTATTCCGTGGTTTTACCGTCGAAATGTTCGTTGTCAGCTTTCGCTTCATCGCCTGTATGGTGGACAACGCCGTCCCGATGGTTCGGGGGCGCATAGATTGTATAGAGCTTCAGCGGAACACTGCCGGTATTGATGATATTGTGATGTGTCCCGGCCGGGACGATTACCGCAAAACCCGCGCGGATTGGCGTCCGAACACCATTGAGAACCGCTTCGCCGGGACCTTCCTCCACACGAAAGAACTGATCGAGCTTATGGACTTCCGCCCCGATCTCTTCTTTTGGCTTGAGCGCCATGAGAACGAGCTGGCAGTATTTTGCGGTATAGAGCACCTGCCGAAAATCTTCATTCTTGACAGCGAGACCTTCGATATCCTGCACAAATCCTTTCATAACCATTTATTTCTTATTATGAACTCCTTTTTAGAAAATCTATTTTATATCTTAAAAGCCCCACAGCAGCCAGCTTTTTTTTGCTTTATCCATAACCGCTTTAATCCCGGCCGAGCCTTCTTTTAAATTGATAAATGTAGAATCGAAATTTTGCGTAAAGCTGCTGTCCATAAGATTTCTTAATTCTCTCGAACCTTTTTTTAGATTTACTATTGCAGAATCAAAATTTTGCGCGAGCGCTGAATCCATCAACAGCCTGCCGATTGTTCCTTTCCCGGATTGTATGCTGCCGGTAATCTTAGACAAATTATTCGTCACATGGGACGTATTGTCTATTGTCGTTTTTAGCGATACCAGAATATCGTCCATATTAACCGGCTGGACTGCTTTGACGATATCGTTGTTTTCTATTTCCATTTTTCCGCCTGTTCCGGGATTGAGAATTAATATTTTATTCCCCATAAGCCCCTCCGAACCGATACTTGCAACGGCGTCCTTTTTTATGAATTTACGGGTGCCTTCATCTATAAGTATTTCTACCTTAACGGTAGTGTCGCTTACGATACTTATGTTGTCCACCGTCCCCACAGTTATTCCCGAGAATCGCACGTTGCCTCCCGATTGAAGTCCGGCAACATCCTTAAAGACACAGCTTAAACGAAAAGTGCTTCTGAATAATTGCTGCCTCTCGCCTATAAAATAGACTCCCAAAATAAACAGAACTATTCCCAGTGAAACGAAAATTCCCAGTCTGATTCTATTGCTTGTGTTTTTTTTCATTTGATTTACTCTTACAATGTTTCCGGTTATTTATTCAAAAAACGAACGTACCCATGCATCAGCCGATTTTTCAAGTTCAGAATAAGTCCCTTCTGCAGCGAATGTTCCATCTTTAAGTACGATGATGCGATTTGCAGTGAGTTTGGCACATTCAATATCGTGCGTGATAATAACGGATGATGTATCGTATTTATTTTGTATTTCCAGGATGAGACCGCTTATTTCTTTTGAAGTTATTGGATCCAGTCCGGTTGTGGGTTCATCATAAAGCATGATCTCGGGTTTTAGAATCAACGTTCTGGCTAAACCCAGCCTTTTACGCATTCCCCCGGAAAGCGCTGAAGGAGCCCTATCGATTGCATCCGAAAGACCTACATTCTGCAATGCTTCTTTTACGAGCGAGTCCATTTGTTCCTTCGATATTGAATGTGACTGTCTTCTGAGTGGAAATTCAAGATTTTCCCTTACAGACATGGAATCATAGAGGGCGCCGCTTTGAAAAAGGAATCCTATCTTTTTGCGCAATTCACCGAGCGCCTTTTCCTTGAGCTCGGCAACATCCTCACCAAGTATCTCGAGCTTACCTTCATCATAATCGACCAATCCCACGATACATTTTATGAGCACCGACTTACCGGTTCCGGATTTCCCGAGTATAACGAGGTTTTCTCCTTTATGAATTGCCAGGTCGATATTTCGCAGTACACGGTTATTCCCGAACGATTTCTTAAGATGTTCCATCTTAACAACAACGGAACCATTCTTCTTATTCTCATCTTCAGCTTTTCTATGGGTTGCAGCGGCTGTCATTCTTTTCATTACTCTTTTTAATTTTGGAATAAGCTTGTCATTTGCACGGCTATCATATCTATGATAAAAACCATCAAGGATGCGAATACGACGGCTGAATTTGCTGCTTTCCCGACCCCTTCAGTTCCCTTATTTGAATAATAGCCTTTGTAACTTCCTACCAGTCCGATCGCGAATCCGAAGAAAAATGTTTTGATGAAAGCCGGGAACAGGTCTCTAAAATCGAGACTCTGAAATATCTGTGATGAAAACAAGAAAGCGCTTACATGCCCATTTAGATTGACGCCGACGAAAGATCCCAACAAGCCGACAGCATCGGCAAAAACTGCAAGGAGCGGAAGCATTAACGTTGAAGAAAGCACTCTTGTCACGACAAGATATTTAAACGGATTTGTGCCGGACACCTGCATTGCATCGATTTGTTCGGTTACGTTCATCGAAGCCAGTTCTGCCCCTATTCCGGAACCGACTTTTCCGGCAAAGATTAAGGCGCATATGACGGGTCCTATTTCCCGTACCAGAGAAACTGCGACCATTCCGGGCAGCCACGATACCGCTCCAAATTTTGCCAACGTGGGTCTCGACTGAATCGTAAGCACAAGCCCGATGATAAACCCTGTAATAGCTACCAAAGGGAGCGACTTGTATCCGATCTGAAAAGATTGATTCATCAGTTCCTTAAATTCATACGGCGGCTTCAATACTTCTTTAAAGAAGCGCAGCGTAAACATCGTGATCGAAGACACTTCTAAAAAGAATTTATGGAATACTGAATCGGCAGGACTCTCCGATGTACTTTCCGAAAGTTCTGCTGTTTCCTGGATTTCATTTTCAGGATGCTGCAATAATACGTTTTCCATTGTGATCGTTTCTTTTAATATCCTTTATTCCGTCTTTAACCAAAGCCTTCAATATCTCAGAAGCAGTATCTTCCTCCGAAGCCCGTTGATGATGTAATCTGCAGTGGTGGAGCAAACTCACGGAAAAGATCGAACACCGATGAGTTCGGCAGCCATGCAATACCGAGCACAGTCCGGATTCCCGCAACGGCGTCATCACCGGATCTGCCCGCTGGAACGCTCTTTTTCAGCAGTTCGGAATTATTCCTTTTCTCCAAGCACATTTCGTCCGCGAATGACTCTGACTAAGACGACCACAATGGCTATCACTAAAAGAACATGAATGAAACCGCCCATGGTATAGGAAGTGACAACTCCCAGGAGCCATAAGAGAACAAGAACAACAGCAATAGTATAGATCATAACAAGTATCCTTTTATTTATATGAGTGTAGTTTTACTTTGTTTATTTTAAATACCTTTAATTTTTAAATATTGCATCAGGACAAATGCGCTCTCAGCATCCATGCCATTTTTTCATGCTGTTCCATAATTCCGGTTATAAAATCAGCTGTGCCCAGATCTCTGTACTCTTCAACGACAGCCGAGACATCTTTTCGCAGCGAACGGATTAAGGATTCATGATCATCCAATAAGGTTTTTATAATGTGATTATGATCCGTGAAATCGTGATTGTGTTCGCTCAACCGGGACACTGCGATGAAGTCTTTGAGTGAGCCCAATGCAAAGTGACCGAGCGCTCGTACTCGTTCAGCAACATCGTCAATAATGATATCCAGTGCGTCATACTGGCTTTCAAAGAATTTATGCAGCTCGATGAATTTCTGCCCTTGAATATTCCAATGAGCATTGCGTGTTTTAGTGTACAGCAGATACTCATCAGCGAGTAATGTATTGAGAAGACCCGCTACTTTTATGAGGTCGTTCTCGGCAATTTCGATGTTTGGTTTCATTATGTCCTCGATTGAAAGTGAATGATTATAATTTCATTTGCTGCTAACTTTTATCTTTGAATAAATCCTTCGTAGAATTTCCTATATCATCTAAATCATGCTTGAATTTCGTTTTAAATTCTTTCCATTCATTTTGACCTTTATTGTCAAATTTTATCAATTCCTTCTCCAGGTTCCTATTTTTCCTCTCCAACACTGCTACGTCCTTGGAATACTTTGACTTGAATCCGGCGTCGGCCTTTTCGGCTTTTGCTTTCAATGTATCGATCCTTTTTCCGTTCGCTGCTATTGTCCGTTCAGCTTCACTCTTGAATGTCTGCCATTCTGCAAGAAAATCAGTTCGAGCATCTTTGAGATCTTGTTTGATTTCTCCTGCATTCTCTTTGACATTTTTGACTTGTTCCTCCGGGGTCTTTTCGCAGCCGATGACGAACGTTCCTGCTATGCACACTATAACAGCGGCGATAAAATAGTTATTTTCCATGGCTTTTCTTTTTGATCGATAAAAAAGTTTGAAGATGCAGATGGTTACACCCGCAAATGTCAAGAGTAATGCTGCTTTCTTTTTCATCTCTTATTTTCCTCTTTCCTTCTCTTCCTGCTGAGGCCTTGGTTGTGATGGTTGAACCATGCGCGGTTGAGCGGCTTTCTGCGGCGGCTTAGATCTGGCAGCGGACGGCTGAACATCTCTCGGCTTAGATGGTTGAATATTTTTAGGAGAAACAATTTTCTGCGGCTGCTTTGCCCTGATTACAGGCGGCTGATTAGTCCTCTGCTGCGAAGCTTGAACATTTTTAGGCGGAACAATTTTCTGCGGCTGCTTTGCCCTGATTGCAGGCGGCTGAATAGTCCTCTGCTGCGAAGCTTGAATATTTTTAGGCGGAACAATTTTCTGCGGCTCCTTTGCCCTGACGACGGACGGTTGAACGGCTCTCTGCTTTGAGGGCTGATTCTGAACGCTCTTATTAACCGGACTTACTGCCCCTGGCCTATTTCCAGCGTTTCTTTCCACTACGGGTTTTATTTCATTCAACTTCATCACTTTCGATGGAGCAGGAACCCGTCCATCGCCGCTCTTTTTTTGTATTTGGGGTCTGTATATCTGCAGTTCACCATTGCTCACATGCTGCCCCGGCTTATCTGTTCCCCGAATAGCAACCGATGTGACCGGTTTGTGCGTAACCCTCTGAACATCATCTCTGCCGGGACCCGCGATGTAAGTGACATTGCGCTCTTTATCATTTCGCGTATTTACTATCACCGTTGAATTATTGATAATTGTATTATTTCTATTTCGATCGATATAATGACGGCCAATATCGGATCTTGAAATATCCCTATCCCTTACAAATATCCAGCGTTCGTTTTGCTCATGGTAGTCCCTGCCGAAAGCTATAGTAACGCTTATGCCCGGTCTCATAGGCGCCCAACCGTAATAACCGGGAGAACTTCTCCACGATACCCAGGCGGGACCCCATTCATTGTCAGGTACCCAAAACCAACCATAGCCATTATCATAATCCCAGCGGCCATAGTGGAAGGGCGCCCATCCCCATGGATAGTCGGAAACCCATGTCCAGCCGTCATCGGTAAATACCCAATGACCGGCAGTTTCATAAGGACTGAATCCCGGACCAGCATTTGGTATCCACACATATCCGTAGTTGGGATAATCTACCCACATGCCGTATGGGCTTAAATCGTCATAAAAAGATTGATAACTCACGGAGCCCTGCTGCGCAGAGACTTTTTGCGGCATTATCCATGCACCCAAATTCAATACTGCGAACAAGGCTGCCATCTTTAAATATCTCATTGTTAAACCTTTCTTATTCCCTAAAGGATTGATTCGTATTTTTCTTTCTCCATAACGACCGAAGAACATTTTCAAGCTTTTTTAGACCCGCGCAATAAACCCGCAAGTCCCAGAACGGTTAGGACTATACCGCCCACTAACATCCATATAGACTTATCGGTAGCTGAGCCGGAAAAGAATCGAGAAATATCAGAGCTGGAGGAATTATACGCGTTAATACCAAAAATCAGAAGAAGAATGCCGCCGGCAAGAAATGCGAACAGGAGCGGTTTGATCATAGGGAATCCTTCGTTTTGTTTGTATGGTTCCTTAGAATAGTCATCCGGATCTTCGTCCGCTTATAATGTTGTACAGTATGACCACAATGGCGATGACCAAAAGGACGTGTATGAAACCGCCCATGGTATAGGAAGAGACAACTCCCAGAAGCCACAATATGACAAGAATGACAGCGATCGTATAAAGCATCACAAATTTCCTTTCTTTGTATAGTATGTTCTATCTCAAGGTGAATCAATATCCAACCTTGCAGTGTTGAACGGTCTGCATCTCAAATATTTGCCGGCACACTTCATACGCTTTCCACTGCAAATTTGTTGGAACATCTAAAATGCTTTTCCTTTTTCGATTTTCGCATCCGAAACGAGAAAATGTTCCCGAACTTTTTCCACAATCTGGTGGTATGTCATTTTATCCGCAGTCTCGATATCGTCGATTCGCACACCGGCTAATCCGACCTTCATGCGTTTTACGAATTCACCTTTTGCTTCACCGGGACCAAGTATGAGGATAGAATCTGCGTCTCGAAGATACGACACTACTTTATCATAATACTTGTGGAGATGACCT
>Ga0224521_1000641_pt1 | contig 10041 bp, 10 predicted proteins | sample CFST0metaG_FD_182731 | JGI IMG/M metagenome (GOLD analysis project Ga0224521, IMG submission 182731) | Peat soil microbial communities from Stordalen Mire, Sweden - C.F.S.T0 | ecosystem: Environmental > Terrestrial > Soil > Wetlands > Peat | place: Sweden: Norrbotten County, Stordalen Mire... | reverse complement strand
AGCTAAAAATAATCTGCTTATAGTTTAATCTTAGCATTAGTTTTCAACTAATTTCAATTACGCACGGAACCCGGGGAAAGATGCAATTAAAGCGATGTATAAAAAGAAACCCCCTCTTCCTGAAATAAGTGCGGCATTGGAAGAGGGGGCTTATTGTGTAACGCTAGATTTTAGCAACAGTTAAATGTGCTTCCGTGACGTATTCATTCATCGTGGTACCACTGCGCCAAGTGGAGAGTCAAGACCCTGTAAAAGAAATTCCAATATCCAAATCCCAAAATCAGTAATAACCATTCGGGCCTTTAGGGGCGGGTTTCGAACCCGCCCGCCCCGGAAACTTGCTCTTCTCCATTTCGGCGTACGGCTGAAAACCACATCTCGAAGTACTCAGACAGTGATATATTTCATGAAGTGCGGGGATACTAAGCGCATCGAAGAATCTAGCACCATCCATCCCGATGTAAATCGAAATCCAGCCCCCCCACCGCTATCGTTCAATCGGTAAGGGCGGATTTCGAAGGTACTCAACGCTAGTTGATGTGCGAACCTTGAGAAATTCCACATGGACCTTCGAAATACTTTCAACCGCAGTTGAAATGCTGTAGCCGCAGAGGAAGTACTTCCCGAAGTGAATGTATACGCCCGCCACGTTTAGTAAAATAAACTGCCTATAAACTATACGGCTGCCGGACTACCGTCTTCATTTTATCCGGCGCGGCCCGGCGCGGGTCAGATAAATAGATTTCATGGTGTCTGCCGGTCAGCTTACCGCCGATTTCTGTAATTTTATGATGCAGCTTTTGAATATTCGGCCCTTCCGCCGAATATGGCCCGATGTGCATGATTTGCGCTGCTTTACCTTCGCTGAAACTTTCAAAGCGGACTTTATCAATGAACGGATTGCCTTTTTTCTTTCTGGCGGCGGCCACTGAGTTCTCAAAATCTTTCCGGGTGATAAAATCCGGTTGCATTATCATTAAAGTCCATTGCCACTTGTTTCTGTCGGCAGTTTCCGGCATGAACACCTTCATGTCGTCCGCCCAAAACAGTCCTTCCAGCGGCATCACGCCGTAATCGGTTCCGTCTGTCTTTTTCTTATCGAATTTAACACCGTAAGCAATTGGATAGAGTGCTTCAATAGATTGTGCGAATTGCGGGCTTTCCGGCGCGCCCTGTCCGTCAATCAATATGAAATTCATCCTCGGAACATCAATCAGAGTAACATCTTTGGCTGTCGGATTATAAAATGCTTTTAATTCTTTTTTCAGGTCGATTTTTCCCATATTCAGCTCAACTCCTGCCGTCTTTTATTAAGCAGTATAACTCTCCCGTCAAGGGAAGAGTCAAGACTTAAATAATATATGTAAAAATGGCAAAACTGCGATTTTAGCGTTCTATCAAAATCGCCTTCATCAATTCGCCCCGGTTGTGAAAATCCACAATCAATGCTTTTTCCGCCGCGCTGCATCCGATGAGCATTTTGATTTCGGAGTCTTTTTTTTGCAGGTCGACGGTGCAGACGATCGCGTCAATTTTCCCGGAAGTATCGGTGCCGCGCCAGACATCGATGCCGCCGCCGTCCATTGCAGTCGTGTTTTTCAGATAACCGTAATCGACCGGATAGACAATTTCAGGATACCGCGGATGATGCGAACCTTTCGGCCGGTCGATGACAATTTCCGACTCACACACCAGCGAATCAAGTGCGGTCCAAAAAGAATCTTCAGGTTTTTTAGCAACCATTCTTCCAACCACAAAATTCACGAACTCTTGACTATTGATTATTGAATTTTGATTCTTGACTGGCTATCTTTCTATTTTGGCCTTGGTACTGGGCAATAATCCGCTGGTGCGCTCGTCGATGCGTGTCGCCATGTCCAGCGCCCGGCCCAAAGCTTTAAAAAGAGCCTCCGCCTTGTGATGGTCGTTGATGCCGTAAAGCACCCGGGCATGCAGGTTCACGCGGCCTTCCGCGGAGAACGATTCCAGAAAATGCCGTATCAGGTCTGACTCAAACCCGCGCATGTCGTTTTTCGTAAATTCCGCCTGCAGTACGCAGTAACCGCGCCCGCTCAAGTCCACCGCGACCGTGGCCAGCGATTCGTCCATCGGTACCGTGGCATCCCCCATCCGCACAATCCCCAGTTTTTCCCCTAAAGCTTCGTTAAAAGCTTTGCCCAGGCAAATAGCAATATCTTCGGTGATATGGTGCTCGTCGTCCCCGGAGACGGTCCCTTTCAGGTCGAACCGGCCGTGTTTTACCGTCTGCGACAGCAGGTGGTCAAGCATTTTGATGCCGGTTTTAATTTCATATTTTCCGGTGCCGTCCAGATTTAATTCCAGGCTGATATTGGTTTCTTGCGTGGTTCTTTGCACGGTAGCTTTCCGTTTGGCCATTTTTATCCCCCTATTGCGCGAAGCGTTTTTATCAGGGCGTCGGTGTGTTCCGGTTTTCCGACACTGAACCGGATGCAGTCTTTGATGCGCGGCTGGTCGAAATACCGGACCAGGATACCTTTCATCTGTAATTTTTTATGCAAATCCTGAGCATCGACGTTACGTACCCGGCAGAAGATAAAATTTGACTGCGAGGGATAAACGGTCAGCCAGCTGATTTTCTGCAATTTAGCTGCCATCCGCTCTCTTTCGTCGACTAGTTTCTGCACGCTGGCCAGCAGGTAATCCTTATCCTTCAGCGATTCCGCCACAGCTATCTGCGCCGCGACATTAACATTATAAGGGATTTTAATGCGCAGGATAAAATCGGCGATGGCTTCCGGGAAAATGCCGTACCCCACTCTTAAGCCGGCCAGCCCGGCCCATTTACTGAACGTCCTTAAAACAATCAGGTTTTCGTATTTCCCGGTTAACGGCATAACCGTTTGGCGGCTGAACTCATAATAAGCCTCATCCACGACAACCGGCACGCCTGTTTCCAGCAGTTCAACGATATCTTTTTCCGGGGTCAGGTTGCCTGTCGGATTATTGGGATTGGTTACGAAAATCAGCTTCGTTTTGGGGGTAATTGCTGCTTTGACTTTCGCGACATTGATATTAAAAGCTTCGTCCCGGGGGACGTCTACCAGCACGCCGTTGCAGAGTTTAGTACTGAAACTGTATATCCCGAATGTCGGGGTGCAGTTGATTACTTCATCGCCTGGATTTACCAGCAGGCGGATCAGCAGGTCGATTAACTGGTTGCTGCCGTTGCCGCAAACAATATGTTTAATATCTGTACCGGCATAACCGGCAATCAGCCCTCTTAACTTTTCCTGTCCGTCATCGGGGTAAATATTAAACTGCGGATATTTGGCTAAAGCTTTATTGACCCTTGGCGAACAGCCGTAGGGATTTTCGTTAGCGTCAATTTTTATCATGTCTTTGGCCGCCACTTCAATCTTACCTTCCAAAACTTCAGGCGAGGCCGCCGCCGAATATCCGCCAAAAGACAGCAATTCTTTCCGTATCAGTTTTTCTATGCCCATGTTAGTCTCCATTTTCAAATTTCAACAGTTTGCCCATTTCTCCTCTCCCTTGCCGGCTCCATTCCTGTGTTTATCAGGGGAGAGTCATAGAAAGATTTATCCCTTATTCCAAATTCCTGGTTAATCATTCCACAAGTAATCCATTCAATAATCCCCCCCTTTCGAGAAAGGGGGATACAGGGGGATTTACCATTACCTTACCCCCAGATTCTGAAGTACGCTCTCTAATACTCCATCCATGTTCGTCAAAACATCTCTATCTGAAAATCTTAAAACTTTTATTCCAATACTATTCAAATATTCATCGCGTTTTAGATCATCATTTTGTGTTTTACCATAATAATGCTGACCACCATCTACCTCGATCACCAATTTTGCTCTTGGGCAATAGAAGTCAACTATGTAATTTACAATAATTCGCTGTCTATAAAATTGAAAACCATCAAGGTTCTTCCGTCTTAGTTTTGACCAGAGACGTCTTTCAACATCCGTCGAATTCTTTCTGAGCACCCTGGAGATTTGTTTCAAATTCTGGTTATATAATACCACCGTTTTAAAAATCCCCCTCAATCCCCCTTTTGCGAACGGGGGAAGCTAACCAGATTACTTAATGATAATTAATATCTGCAGAATCGCAAACCTATTTCTTCCCCACATTCTTCATTCTGAGTTCAATCGCCTGAGCGTGGGCATCCAATCCTTCTGCCCGGGCTATCGTCACCGCGGCTTCCCCTGCCGCTGCGATTAATGCGTCATCCACACCGCTGATATTGGTGATTTTCAGGAAATCGAGCACGTTCAACGGCGAACTGAACCGTGCCGTCCCTTCTGTCGGCAATGTGTGTGACGGACCGGAAACATAATCGCTCATCGCCACCGTAGCCTGTTTACCCAAAATAATACAGCCTGCATTGGTGATTTGTTTTTCATACGCAGGACTCTTTTTTGTCAGCAGTAAAACATGTTCAGGAGCATATAAGTTTGTCAGTTCGACTGCTTCCGCCATAGTTTTCACAATAACTGCCATGCCGTTATTCGTCAGGGATTCTTCGATAATTTTCCGTCGGGATAACTTTTTTAACTGTTCATTGATTGACAGATTTACTTTATCCGCCAGTGTCCGGGAATCGGTGATTAAAATCGCTGAAGACAAACCGCCGTGCTCGGCCTGTGCCAGTAAATCCGAAGCGCAATAGTCAGGATTAGCAGACTCGTCAGCAATTACTACAACCTCTGAAGGGCCCTGCAAACCGTCAATCCCCACCACCCCGTAGACCAGCTTTTTTGCCAGGAAAACATAAATATTGCCCGGGCCGCAGATTTTATCGACACGCGGCACGGATTCCGTTCCAAAGGCCAGCGCTGCAATTGCCTGCGCTCCCCCCATTGAGAAAATCCGGTTGACCCCGGCTATATCCGCCGCAATCAGAATCGCAGGCGAAATCTTTCCGTCTTTGCCGGGCGGTGTCGCCAATATCACTTCCTTTACGCCGGCTATTTTAGCCGGGATGGCCGTCATCAACACCGTCGAAGGATAACTGGCGGTGCCGCCGGGGGCATAAACGCCTACCCGCTCCAGTGGTCTGACCAACCAGCCGGTTTTCTTTTGATTGTATGTCGGTAAAGCACGCTCTTTCTGCGCCCGGTGAAACGCGCCGATGCGCTCCGCCGCCAGTTTCATCGCATCCACCAATTTGGAATCTACTTTTTTATACGCGGCTTTGATTTGTGCAGGTTTCACTTCCAGTGTGGTCAGCTTTGCGCCGTCAAATTTTTCCGTCAATTCGAAAAGTGCTTTATCGCCGTGCTGCCGGACATCGTTAATAATCTGGCGGACCGCGGCTTCCTGTTTGTATTCCAGATCTTTAGGCGCCTGCCTGTCGAGTAACTTTCTGGCTTTATCAAACCCTTCGATAATTTTCATTTTGCTGCCTCTTAATACGGGTTATTTACTTTCAGCCGCTTTGTTTAACAGTTTGATCAAATTTTCTATCCGGGCTTTTTTAACGGTGCTGTATTCTCTGTTCTTCGCCCCGATCAGGTGCGCCGTTGATTCAAAGAGGGTATCGATAATTTTCAGGTTATGCCGCGCAATGGTGCTGCCGGTCTCCGTGTTTTCGATCAGGATATCCGCGTCTTCCGGAATAAAGGCCTCCGTCGCGCCCCAGGTCGGCAAAACACGGTACATTCCCAGCCGGTTATCCCGGGCGTATTTATCGGCAATATTAACATATTCGGAAGCTATTCTGACAGACGACTCATTTTTCTGACATAACTGCCGGTAATCATATATATTATTTACCGGCACATCGCCCGCGACTGCGGCCACAATTTTAACCCGGCTTACTTTGAAATCAACGAGCGCCTGCACCGGGCTCCCGGGAAACATATCCAGGTGGTCTGTCAGCCAATCGATACCGGTAATCGCCAGGTCGAAATTATCATTCGCCACCTGCAGCGGCATATCCTGCGGCCGTATTACTTTAATCACCACGCCATCCAGATTAGTCGTCGGACGGCGGTTCCCCGTCTTTGAAGGATAATCATCGATCAGGATGCCGGCTTTGTTCAATAATTGCACGGTGTGTTTTTGCGCATGCCCGTCCGGCAAAGCCAGCCGCACCGTATCTTTGTCGATTACTTGAGGGACGAAATGGAATGATGGAGTTGACGCCGGCGGCAAGATTTTCTTTTCTTCTAATTGCACATTTTCTAGCGTGCCCATGACTTCACTCAAGTCTTTTTGCTGCCAGCTCGCGCGGTTGGCGATCAGATAGGCGCTGAAATCGAGCACTTTCGCAAGGGGTTTTAAACCGTTATTGAGTGTGTTTTCATCGGGGCTGCCTGCTACCAGCGCCAGGGTCGCATTTTCCGGCGGATAGGCTTCCGCCGCACCCCAAACCGGATATACTCCAAACCGCCTTAATCTTAAATTTAGTGCGAAAGCTTCAGCGATATTCGGGTATTCGCTGACAATACGAATAATCTCCGGTTCCTGCGCCAAATCTTTTAACGATGATACACTGGCGGCACTATTGGCCGCAATGTAAAGCGCCCCCCGTCCGTAGTCCAGGTTTCTGATTTTAACCGGCGCGGAAGCGGTATATTTAGAAATCAGCTCCTCGATCCACTCCAGTCCGCAAATACCCAAATCGTAGTTGCCGATTGCCACCTGGATCGGAATGTCTTTCTCCTGAAACACTTTGATTAACATGTCGGGGAAACGCGCCGATTTTAACCGGTAGTTGCGCATTGTCTGACTGTAATCATTCAACTGCCAGCCTGCCTGCGCCAGGAAAGCCGCCGTCTCATCAAGTAATTTACCTTTGGGTAAAGCGATTCTAACTGCCACTGTTCTCTCCCAAAAGCTTCAATACTTCCCCGATTGTTTGGGCGTTCTGTTTGTGCTTATTCGCTCGGTTGATAACGACAAAATCCGGTGATTTCCCGCTTACTTCTATCAGCCATTTAAAGTCTGCCTTGTCTTCACTGTCCACCTGAACGCTGACGATACATCCTGCTTTCCGCAAGCTGCCTGCGGCATTGTAGGCTGATTTGATGATTTCCGGTTGGGAATCATTGGCGATGATAAGTATCCTGTTAACTTCGGTCCCTGCCGGCGCTGGCATTTCGAGAGCATTCATCAACGTATTCATCTGGAGTGCAAAACCTGACGCCGGTGTATTTTTGCCCCCCATTAAAGGTATCAGGGCATCATACCGGCCACCTCCGCCGAGCTTGATTTCACCCTTGAACATCTGAAAAATCATGCCGGTGTAATATTCAAATCCCCTGCCCGAGGCGATATCGATTTGGTATTTCACTCCCATCGCCGTTAACTGGTCAGCCACGCCGATGAAATTATCCAATTCCGGAATAAAGTCCGGCAGGTCGCGGCTGAAAAGAGTCTTTAAATTGCGTAGAAAGCCTGCATTATTGCCTTTCATATCCAATAAGGGCGTCAGCAGGCGCGCCAGGTCCGGGGTTTCCGCCTTCAACCGGCTTAAAACCGCGACGTCGCCGTCCAGAATCAGGTCGAAGACTTTCCCCTGTTCTTCCTTGGATAAGCCAAAACCGGTCAGTAAAGCCCTGATCAATCCGGCGTGAGATAACTTCAGTTCGATGTTTTTCAAACCGAGTTTTTTCAACACTTCCAGAGACAGGGTAATCAATTCCACGTCAGCAGTAATTGAGTCGGCGCCGATTAATTCCACACCGCATTGCCATTTTTCCCTGTTTTCTTTGCCGGTCTCCTCAAAGATAAAGGTATTTATCACGTAAAACAGCCGCGCCAGTTTCTTTTCTGCCATCTCGTCGATATACAACCTGACAGCCGGAATTGTGCCCTCCGGTCGCAGCACCACTCTTTCGCCGCTCCAGCCGTCCCAATCGAGGAATGAATAGACTTTACCCAACGTGCTTGGCGTCAGGGTGCCGGTGGAAGTGAACAGATGCAGATATTCAATCGTCGGAGTACGGACTTCCTGATATCCCCATTTGTAGCATGATTCACAAAAAGCTCCTTCGATAAAGCGGAAACGCCGCATTTCTTCGGTCGATAAATCGCAGGTGCCTTTACATTTTTGAACTCTCATTTTGATACCTTTCCAGTTTAATTATTATCCAATTATACAATAATGGATTATGTAATTTGCGCCGCGCTGATTCGGGAAATAAAAAAAGCCCGGGATTTTGTCTCGGGCTTAATGTAACCTTTTACTATTTTTTATTCAACGACGGAGTGACCAAGCCCGATGGGTGGTTAAAGTGTGATGAGTGTGATGATGGATTATATGGGTCTGGTTGAACATTTGGATTCTTTTTTATTCTCCCGTTAATGCAATTTCAATACTACAATGAATCCGAAATGTTGTCAAATATATTGCTTGATTATTGAATCTTGTTTAATGATTATTTGGTATTAGTTTGTCATTTGGCTTTTGCCCTTAGGCTATTTTCGGTACTTGACGCAGTCAATGTATACTCAGCTCAACGAGCTGATGTAGAACTTGGATTTTTATCTTAAGGTTACATCCCCGGCCGTAAACTTTATTAACCTGCCGTCGGTGCAGCGCAGCATCAGGCTGCCGTCCCCGGCCACGGCTTCGGCGATACCCTCGAAGACCTCGTCGCCGGAGCGTACGTGAATGCTTCTACCCAGGGTTACCAGATGTTCGCGCCATTCCGTCAGGAGCGATTCGCCGGCTTGCAGGCGCAGGTACAATTTTTCCATTTCAACAAACAGGTTCTGCAGCAAAAATACCCGCGAAACATCTTTCCCCGTTTCGTCCGCCAGACTGGTGGCAATAGCAGAGATTTCCGGGTAATCCGCCAATTTCATATTGACATTGATACCGATGCCGATTATGGCGTAATCCACGCTATTTGCCGTCGCCTGGCTTTCCAGCAGGATGCCGCAGACCTTTTTGCCGTTAATCAGGACGTCGTTCGGCCATTTCAGTTGGCATTTCAAGCCGGTAGTTTTCTGGATGCCGTATTGGACGGCTAAGGCCGCCAGCATTGTCAGGAAAGGCAGGTTTTTTCTGGTGGGATAAAGCACAACAGAAACCGCGATATTGCCCTGCGGCGTAACCCATTCCCTTTTCAGCCGTCCCCGGCCGGATGTTTGTTTTTCGGCGATGACCGCAGTGCCTTCCGGACACTTTACCAATGCCTGTTGCCAAGCGATATCGTTTGTGGAAGTCGTGATGGGGTAATAAAGGACATTTTGCCCGATAAACCGGGTGTTAAGTCCATTGGTGACTAAAGATTTATTCATGACGTCGTCAGGCATAAATAAACTATAACACAGGGTTCCCGTGCTTGACACCCGGCTGCTTTCTACCGCATAATTGCGGTAATCGAATACTTGGTCAGGAGTGTTAATGTGTTCGAACGGATAATTGTTCCTCTGGATGGTTCAAGACTGAGCGCACAGGCAGTACCATTTGCGGCCGAAGTCGGTAAACGTTTTGATGCTGAAATTATTCTGGTGCGGGTGCTGCCGCCTGTCGGATTATCCTTTGTCCCACAGGGCACTACTACGGACGACCCCGTCGCTACCGATATCATCCCTCAGGAAGCACGCATGAAAGATGTCGATAATGCCTCGAATGCCAAACGCTACCTGATGAATTGGGCGGCATCGTTAAAAGCACAAGGGGTAAAAGTTTCTTACCAGGTGACTATCGGCTCACCGGCGAAGTCAATCTTGGAACTGGCGCAAGCGCAGCAGGCTTCTCTGATTGTGATGATGAGTCACGGACGGGGCGCATTCAGACGGGCGATTATGGGCAGCGTGGCTGATGAAATTCTGCGGCGCTCATCCCTGCCGGTATTAATCGTCAGACCCAAAGACGAGATTAAATAACTTTCACGTCCATCTTTATGTAAAAATTGTAATTGTCTCTTCGTGATGGTATTTCCCTAGGCTAATCCATCATTTCATTTAATAATGTTGATTAATCTGAAATTTTCTTTGAGGTGATAACTGGTGACATCGAAACTTTTTACGCCGCTAAAAATCGGCAAATTGGAAATAAGGAACCGTTTTATG
>Ga0224521_1000638_pt1 | contig 10068 bp, 9 predicted proteins | sample CFST0metaG_FD_182731 | JGI IMG/M metagenome (GOLD analysis project Ga0224521, IMG submission 182731) | Peat soil microbial communities from Stordalen Mire, Sweden - C.F.S.T0 | ecosystem: Environmental > Terrestrial > Soil > Wetlands > Peat | place: Sweden: Norrbotten County, Stordalen Mire... | reverse complement strand
AGTAGCACGTACAGCTTTTGCACTCTTTTCGAATAATGCTTTTTCTTCAGCGTTCAATTTGTAATCAATAATTTCTTCAACACCGTTTTTACCAATCAATACCGGTACACCGATACAGATATCGCTTTGACCATATTCACCTTCCAGGTAAACGCAGCAAGGAATAACTTTCTTTTGATCGTGGATGATTGATTCAACCAGGTAAGCTGCAGCAGCTCCCGGAGCATACCAGGCAGAAGTACCTAGCAAACCAGTCAAAGTAGCACCACCAACCATAGTATCGGCAACAACTTTGTCTAAAGTAGCTTTATCAAGAACATCAGCAACCGGACGTCCTTTGTAAGAAGCAAAACGAGTTAATGGAATCATAGTAGTATCACCGTGACCACCGATTACCAAACCTTCAACTTCAGTAGGGTTAGCATTCAAAGCTTTGCTTAAATAGCATTTGAAACGTGAGCTATCCAAAGTTCCACCCATACCAATTACTTTGTTTTTTGGAAGGCCTAATGATTTGAATGCCAAATAAGTCATTGTATCCATTGGATTACTTACCACAACGATAATTGCATTTGGAGAGAATTTCAAGATGTTTCCAGCAACGCTTTTTACAATTCCTGCATTTACACCAATCAACTCTTCGCGAGTCATACCCGGTTTACGTGGAATACCTGAAGTGATAACTACAACATCAGAATTTGCTGTTTGAGCATAATCATTGGTACAACCAACAATTTTAGAATTGAAGCCTAACAAAGCGGCAGTTTGAAGCATATCCAATGCTTTTCCTTCTGATACGCCTTCTTTTACATCCAGCATTACAACTTCGTCAGCTACTTCATTGAATGCAAGTACATTTGCACATGTGGCACCTACATTACCGGCACCTACTACGGTTACTTTTGACATAATAATTTTATTTTTTAATTGTTCTTTTTTATTCAGAATACACTGACGCAAAGATACAATTATATATTCAATTAGAGAAAAATTTCTTTAATTTTTTGACAAATAAAAATACCTGTTTTCATTTCAAAATGCATGGAGACAAATTGCTCGAAATTGTAAGTTTATTTGTATCTTTGTGGTCGAAAAAAAGAGATATTTTTGAAGCTCTTGGGTTATCTGACAAATAATTAAAGAAAAAAGTCAGAAAGAATCATCCTAAATACAGAATGTATCAGAATCATTCATTTCCACTTAAATTATCAAATAAGTAACTATCAAACATTCATAAACAATAAGAATATGCAAACAATTGACAAATTTAATTTTGCCGGAAAAAAGGCAATAGTTCGTGTGGACTTTAATGTTCCTTTGAACAAAGAAACTGGTGCCGTTACCGACGATACTCGTATTCGCGGAGCATTGCTTACAATCAAGAAAATTCTTGCTGATGGTGGTTCTGTAATTTTAATGTCTCACATGGGTCGCCCAAAACAAAATCCTGATCCTAAATTTTCGTTGAAACAAATCATACCAGCTGTTGAAAAACTCGTTGGTCAAAAGATTCAATTTGCCGAAGATTGCGCCAATGCTGATGCTCAGGCTGCAGCTTTGAAACCAGGTGAAATTCTTTTATTAGAAAACCTTCGCTTCTACGAAGAAGAAGAAGGCAAACCACGTGGAGAATTCGCTACCGACGACGAAAAGAAGGATGCTAAAAAAGCATTGAAAGCAAAACAAAAAGAATTTGCTAAGAAATTAGCTTCTTATGCTAACGTTTATGTAAACGATGCTTTCGGAACAGCTCACCGTGCACATGCCTCAACAGCTGTTATTGCTGAGTATTTCTCAACAGAAAATAAAATGTTCGGTTTCTTAATCAACAGCGAGTTGATAGCCATGGACAAAGTATTGAAAGAAGCTCAGGCTCCATTTACTGCTATCATGGGCGGCGCAAAAGTGTCTGATAAAATTATGATTATCGAAAATCTGCTTGACCGCGTTCAAAACCTGATTATCGGTGGTGGTATGACATATACCTTTATCAAAGCTTTAGGTGGTGAAATAGGTAACTCACTTTGCGAAGTTGACAAACTGGATTTAGCTCTTGAAATTTTGAACAAAGCAAAAGCAAAAGGAGTAAATGTTTACATTCCAACAGATGCTGTAAACGCTGATAAATTTGCTGCCGATGCTGAAACCTGCATTTCGAAAACCAACGAAACTCCTGCCGGATGGATGGGATTGGATATTGCTGACGAAACTATTGCTACTTTCAGCGAAGTAATTGCCAACTCTAAAACAGTTCTTTGGAATGGTCCAATGGGTGTATTTGAAATGGAAAAATTTGCCAAAGGAACTACTGCTATTGCTCACGCAGTGGCAACTGCAACTTCTAAAGGCGCATTTTCATTGATCGGTGGTGGTGACTCGGTAGCAGCTATCAACAAAAACAATCTGGCTGATAAAGTTAGCTACGTTTCAACCGGTGGTGGTGCTATGCTGGAATACATGGAAGGTAAAGTTCTTCCGGGTATTGAAGCTATCCGTGGATTTTAATTAACTCTACACAAATATATTAATCGGAGTGTAGCCAAAAGTTACACTCCGATTTGTTTTAAACTCATTACACAGATTATCAGAAAAGCAAATACTTCAATCTGCCACACTAAAAATCAGAAATGACTTCAGACAATCTCAATAGTAAATTAATTTATCAACAATCGTTATCATCTATATTTCAATGGATGCCGACGTGTGCTATGGTAATTGATACGAATGGAATTATTCTGGAAGTCAACCAACAAGCTATCCGGTTTTTCAGAGCTTCGACCAAAGAGGATTTTATTTTTGATAAGCAGAATATCAAGAATATGGTTATAGACTCACAACGCACGGTAGATCTGATTAAAATAATCAGCAAAAACACGGAGTTGATTAGTCGTGAAATTCTGCTTCGCCGATTCGACAAGACCATTACAAGTGTGGATATCACTGCAGCCGTACTTCCTGAGAATCCGAACCAGATACTTGTCCAGTTTACAGAATCGCATCCTCAAAGTCAGGCTAATCTCACACAGTTATCGCACGCATTCCGCCGTGAAGCGCATCGTTTAAAACCTTACCTCAACAAACCCGGCAAAAATCTGCTCGAAGAAATTATTTCCAATGATTTGCCGGAAGAAATCACAACAACCAATAAGCCCTCACGCAACAACCAACTGGACGTGGTGGGCGAAGAAAGAATAGAACAACTCACCTACATGTTTCCGGAATTTTCGAACAACGAAATAATTCTCTGCGGCTATTTATCTCTCAAAATGTCAATTGACGACATTGCCAACCTGACAGGAAAAACGCCCAATAGCCTGCGGGTATCTTTTCATCGCATTCTGAAAAGAACAGACTTCGCCACAGGAAAAGAGTTTATACGCAAACTCGAATCGCTCAACCGCGTGACAAAATAATTATTCTTCCCACATGTTTTTGAGGGTATAACTTCCACCCGGCAATACACAGAATTCACCGGTAGCAATTCGCAGGTTTCGTTCCAGCAGGTTTATCTGCGTCACATCTTCCGCATCCAGCTCTACCTTCAACGATGCAAAGTTTTCCTGAATGCGTGATGCATTCACCGACTTGGGAATAACCGCAACACCACGCTTCATACCCCAGACCAACAAAACCTGAGCTGGTGAACAACTGTGTTTTTTGGCAATAGCAATTACCTGTTCTTCGCGTGTCAACCCGGCTTCGCTCTGTACCAAATGACGACTGCCCAGAGGAGAATAAGCCGTTACCAGAATATGATTCTGTTGGCAAAATTCAATCAGTTCCGTTTGTTGAAGGTACGGATGCAGTTCCACCTGGTTTACTTCAGGAGCAATAGCGGCAGCAGAAATGAGCTGTTTCAATTTAGGAATATTAAAGTTAGACACACCAATATGTTTCGTGTATCCCTTTTTTTGAGCTTCTTCAAAGGCTTTCCATGTTTCCGTCAGAGGTACCTGAGCAAGCGACGTCAAATCATCAGCCGTTTTAGCCTGTTCATGTCCGGTTTTAAAAGCTACCGGCCAATGAATTAAATATAAATCCAGATAATCAAGCTGTAAATCATGCAACGATCTGCGGATAGCCACTTCCACTCGTTCTGAGGCATGATCGCTATTCCAAAGTTTGGAAGTAACAAACAAATCTTCCCGTTTTACCAGTCCAAGCTTAAAAGCCTCCTGCAGCGCCAGCCCTATCTCTTTTTCGTTGCCATAAATATAAGCACAGTCAATGTGTCTGTAACCCGCACGAATGGCTTCGAGCACTGCATTATATGCTTCATGTTTCTTCGACAACCACGTTCCCAATCCTAATGAAGGAAGAACGTCTCCGTTTCTGAATTCAAGATTTTTCATAAACAACACTTTTATATTTTGTAATACAGCTTGCAAAGATAAGCTTTATTCTATAAAACATATACGCAGGAAAATAATTCTAATATTTCGTACATTTGCAGAAAAAAAGGTATCATGAACTTTATTTTATCGAATAATTTAGTTGGACTATTGATTGGAACAGGCACCTTTCTGGTCATCGGACTTTTTCATCCCATTGTTATTAAAGCCGAGTATTATTGGGGTACACGCTGTTGGTGGATATTTCTGTTGGCCGGAATCGGCGGAATAGCAGCATCTGTTCTTTTGTCAAACATTTTGTTGTCGTCATTGGCCGGGGTGTTTGCATTTTCATCCTTTTGGAGCATTCTGGAGCTATTCCAACAAAAAGAGCGGGTTCGGAAAGGATGGTTTCCGGCTAATCCGAAAAGAAAAAACTAATAAATACAAGGTCTCGCGGTTTATAACCGCGTATTTTAAAAAGAATCGCGGTTAGAAACCGCGAGACCCGATTTGTATAATTCAAACCGACTTCGCCCTTACAGATATGTTTCTTCAATGAATAAGGAGGAAGAATTATACTGTAATATAAAATCATTATCTTTGCCCAACAAATTAGAATCAAAACAAAATGAACCGTCCGGAGATTGTCAGTCAGTTGCGCGAAATCATACGCAGAGAAGCACCCAATGCCAAAGTTATACTTTATGGCTCGGAAGCTCGTGGCAATGCCCGCCCCGACAGCGATATTGATTTGTTGATTCTGGTGGATAAAGAGAAAGTAACATTGGAAGACGAACAAAAAATAACTTATCCTATTTATTTATTGGAACTCAATACAGGAGTGCTGATAAGCCCAATGGTTATTGCCAAAGACAAGTGGGAAAACCGACCATTTAAAACCCCTTTTTATTTAAACATCATAAATGAAGGAGTGGAGATATGAAACGAGCATTAAAACAGGAGTTTAAACCAAAAAAACATGTTCTTTGCGAGTTCTCCCGATAAATCGGGACAAGCTATGCGACAACTATCTAAAAAATAAATATGAACGCATGAAAGATAACTTTGATGAAGAAAGTATAGCCGGATTAGTTACTTACAGAATACAGAGAGCTAAAGAAACCATGTTCGAGGCAAAATTATTGCTTGATCAGAATTGTTTTAACGCTTCTATTAACAGGTTATACTATGCCTGCTACTATGCTGTAATTGCTCTTCTAGTAAAGAATGGTATATCGGCTCAAACCCACGGCGGAGCCAAACAAATGCTGGGTTTTCACTTTGTTATGACAGGTAAATTATCGCCTAAAGTTAGTAGCTTTTATTCAACTCTTTTCGAAAAAAGACATAGCAGCGATTATGACGATTTTGCTTTTAGCGACAGAGAGACTGTTGAAAAACTATATCCTCAGGCTCTTGAATTTATTGAGTCCATAGAGGAATTAATTCATTCAAAATAAAATTCCACGACCCCTTGCTTTGGGAACAGGTGATTGTTAAGAAACAAATCAGGGCGTTTACCGGTAGAGGTAAACGCCCTGATTATTTAATATAGACTATCTCAGGTCTTGCGATTTCCAAATCGCGAATATTAATCAAAACGCGATTTGGAAATCGCGAGACCCGAAACTTACGCCAGTTTAGCCAACGCTTCTTTAATCCAGCCAAAAGCTTTTACCAGGTTTTCGTCCGAAGTAGCGTATGACATACGAATGCAGTTAGGAGCACCAAAAGCATCGCCACCCACACAAGCCACATGACCTTCTTCGAGCAGGTACATAGCCAGGTCGCCTGATTTAGTAATCACACGTCCGTTGTACGATTTACCAAAGAATGAGCTGCAATCGGGGAAAATATAGAATGCACCCTGAGGATCGTTGGTTTTCAAACCCGGAATCTGACGAGCCAAATCCACCACCAGTTTCTTACGACGCTCGAAAGCTACGCGCATAGTTTCCACACAAGTCTGGTCGCCGGTATAAGCTGCCTCGGCTGCTTTTTGAGTGATAGAACAAGGACCGGAAGTATATTGACCCTGCAAGGTGTTACATGCCGAAGCTATCCATTTAGGAGCAGCTATCCAGCCTAAGCGCCAGCCTGTCATGGCATATCCTTTTGATACACCATTGATAATCACCACACGGTCACGAACGTTATCGAACTGAGCGATACTTTCGTGGCTACCCAGGTAATTGATGTGTTCGTATATTTCGTCCGAAAGAATAATGATCTTAGGATACTTAGCCAACACATCAGCCAGTCCCTTTAATTCATCTTTGCTGTAAACACTTCCGGTAGGATTGGAAGGCGAGCAAAGAATAATTGCTTTTGTTTCAGGAGTAATGGCAGCTTCGAGTTGTGCAGGAGTAATCTTGAAATCCTGATCGATACCGGCATACACTTCAACGGTAGTACCATCAGCAATTTTCACCATCTCAGGGTAACTAACCCAGTAAGGTGCAGGAACGATAACTTCGTCGCCTTTACTGATAATAGCCATAAGCACATTACAAACTGATTGTTTAGCTCCGTTAGAACATACAATTTCTTCGGGTTTATACTCTAAGCCATTTTCGGCTTTTAATTTAGCACAAATAGCATTACGCAAAGCTGGATATCCGGGAACAGGTGAATAAAACGAAAAGTTATTATCCACGGCCTGTTTGGCTGCCTGTTTTATATGGTCAGGGGTGTTGAAGTCGGGTTCTCCAACGCTGAGGTTAATCACATCTATTCCCTGAGCTTTCAGCTCATTGCTTTTCTGAGACATGGCAAGCGTTTCTGAAGGAGAAAGAGCTGCCAAACGTTCTGATACTGGAAACATAAATTGTATTGTTTTTATTATTATTTCGATGCAAAAGTAATCAAAAAAAATCAATTTTGCTTTTAATTATACTCAAATGGAACTAATTTACTATCGGTTAAACAATCTGCGAATCGAGTCTGGAGGACAATATTTGTCTGGCACTCTGATAACCCAATTCGAAAATTTCACGTCCTTTATCCACACTGAACGTTTCATAATTGCCCATATCCAGGGGCTCTATCAGTAGGTCGCATAGATCTTTATCATGCAGAATGTTGGCTTTGAACATAAAATGATACGACCGCGTGGCAATACTAAGAATGTTTGTTTTATATTCATCAGCCACCATAGGGCTGGCATTTATCCCAATCACCTTTTCACAGTCGGGGCGAATGGTCGATACCGGAAAGTTCTTCAACACCCCACCATCCACATAATGAACACCATTTATTATTTTCGGACTAAAAAGTACCGGAACACTACACGAAGCAACGATTGGTTCAATCAATTTTCCGGAAGAGAAAACAGTACTTAATCCTTTATCAAGATTGGTTGCAACAACGCGTAACGGGATTCTTAATTCCTCGAAAGTCTTGGCACGGAGTTTTTCTGTCAGGAACTTCTGAAAGATATCTGTTTTAAAAAAACCGCCGTTAGGAATACGAATCTTTGTCATATTGCGGAAGTTTATATCTTCAAACAAAACCGCAATTTCATTCGGAGTATACCCATCGGCATACAAAGCACCAACAACCGCCCCCGAACTGACCCCTGAAATAATATCAGGCTTAATGCCCTGCTCTTCGAGCGCTTTCAACACGCCTGCATGACACAAACCTTTAACGCCGCCACCACTGAGCGCAATCCCTATTTTATAAGGTTTACTGTCAAAAAGTTTAGAAAGATTCATGATTTTTTTTAACTAGCTAATTAATTAGGAACCGCTAGACAAGTTGACCAGTAAACGAGTAAACTTGTTGATTGGTTCATTGATTCATCAAAAGAGCTACCCGTTTGCTTATCAAACCGAGTATTTGGAGAATTTGTTCATTACCCGTTCGTAATATGTTTTGGAGACCGGAATATCGGGAGTATTTTCGGCATCGAGATCCAGGTAAATTCCATCCTTCGTTTTTCGCAGCACCTTTACTTTATCCAGATTAACTATAAACGACCTGTGACAACGAACCAACGGACTGTCGATTGTCAGATTTTCCTCCATCCATTTCAAGGAATTCCGAATCAAAAAATGCGACAATCTGGATTTATTGAGATAATGAATGGTAGCATAATTATCAGCCGAATCAACATATAACAGATTATCCAGCATAATGGAAATTTTCAATTCCCCTTTTTCGTCGGGAAAAGCAATCAACGCTTTTTTAGGAGCTTCGGCAGATTGATCTTCCTGCGATAGCTTTTCAAGCATACGGGTTTTGTCGCGCCACGAGAAGTACAGCCACAAAATGGCATAAGGCAACAGCAAAATAAAACTAGCATGAAAAGCTGAATCATTAAATATCTCGACAAAATCACGATTTACATTTTCTTTGGGAATAAACTTGGTAAACAAAGCGTAAAACATCGACATGGATAATATCTCTGCCAACACCCAAAGCCCGTATTGCCAATAAGTAAGAGAGTTTTTCCTGACATAAGCCAGCATAATAAGTCTGCTGACAACCACTACCAACATACCCACCAAAACAATAAGGCTGGCAAAGATAAAGAATTTCAAATCAGAAATTTTATACCAATCCCTCGACCCGAAAGGTTTGAAAATATTAATGAACAATAAAGCGAATGCGGCCGTAAACAATATCAAGCGTATGATATTGTTTTTTTCAGTCAAATAGGCGGGAATCTTGGAATTCATAGCTTTGTGTGGATTCTGAATGCACAGGCAAAGGTATATTTTTATACCCAAACAAACAAACCACATTTCCAAAGCCCGGTATTTTTTCATCCCGCCATTCCCTTTTTTGTCCCTTATTGGTCTCTTTTGTCCCAATCAGACTATATACTCCCCACATAATTGGATAGCAAAAAGTAATACTGTTCCTTTGTTTCGAAAATTAGTTATTAAGTATGAATTACTCTCAACGACAAATCGAACTCAACGCTCAATTCCAACTCGGGCTTGACACGCATCTGAGCGAATCCAATATTGATATTCGTTTTTGCTCATTTACAAGTTCTACTTCCGCTTTATTCGATGAAAACAAATTGATCAGCACTGAAGATAAAAAAATTCGTGAAAATCTTTCGTTTACTTATCCTGTGTTTCTACCGCGGGAAACAAAACAAGCAAACAAAGCCATATTGCTCTTGCATGGTTTGAATGAGCGTAACTGGAATAAATATCTTACCTGGGCGGAATATCTATGCAAAGAAACAGGGAAACCGGTCATTCTTTTTCCTATTGCTTTTCACATGAATCGTTCACCTCTTAACTGGTCAAATCCACGAGCCCTACAAAGCCTGATGGACTTACGGCGAAAGAATAACGGTCTGGATCGCTCGCTCAGTTTTGCCAACGTGGCACTTAGCGAACGAATCAGCGAAAAGCCAAGCCGGTTTTATAGCTCCGGTCGACAAAGCGTCAACGATATGGCTCAATTATTCAACGAAATAAAACAAGGTGTTCATCCGTTTTTTAGCGAAAATACGCAAATTGACATTTTCTCTTACTCCATCGGCTCATTCCTCTCGCAGATAACCATCATGACAAACCCTGAAGGACTATTTTCCGATTCTAAACTGTTCATGTTTTGCGGTGGAGGTATTTTCAGCTCTATGTTTGGAGAATCACGAAGCATTATGGATAAGTCTGCATTCGCCCGCTTACTTCAGTATTATATGCATGACTTTTCGAAAGAAGTAAAGCCCGTTTCAATATCCGACAAAATATACGAATCTTTCTTCAGC
>Ga0224521_1000625_pt1 | contig 10202 bp, 9 predicted proteins | sample CFST0metaG_FD_182731 | JGI IMG/M metagenome (GOLD analysis project Ga0224521, IMG submission 182731) | Peat soil microbial communities from Stordalen Mire, Sweden - C.F.S.T0 | ecosystem: Environmental > Terrestrial > Soil > Wetlands > Peat | place: Sweden: Norrbotten County, Stordalen Mire... | reverse complement strand
ACCTGCCGATTTAATAGCTTCCTGAGCTGCAAAAAAAGCCATATCGGAAGTGGTTAAATCGTCGGTAATGTAGCGCCTTTCGGCAATAGTTGTAATTTCCAGAAATTTAGCTGCAATTTCCTGGTTGGGCTTTGTTATTTTTTCGCCATTTGTTTCGAAGAATTCATTTTTAATAAAGTCTTCGTTAGTAATTCTTTTTGAAGGAATGTAACTTCCTGTTCCTGTAATTACACTGTAGATGTTTGTATTCATGTTCTAATATAATGTTCTTGTGACTATTAACCCCATTTTTATTCTCAGGGCTCACTGATTCGGGAGCAAAGTTAAAAATAAAATTGAGATATTCAGGCATAAAATAAGATTAAGTAATATGAAGAATTTTCAATACGCGATTACTTTAACCTGTTTTCGTGCCCAATATCAACTCGCAAATCTCGTTTACGGTTTCGTCTATCCCGTCAGAGAGGGAATAAGCTGCCTGCGAGTAAAACGGTTCACGTTTAGCCAGACCATCGGCTATAAACTGACGCAGTTCTTCTCCTTTTCGGTTGGCAAGCAGTGGGCGTTTATTGGCGTGCGATGTTTCCAGGCGTTGAGCCAATTCGGTAGGGGTAAGTTTGAGGTAAATTGTCAAACCCTGTGCATTCATATATTCCATATTGTCGAAAAAGCACGGAGCACCGCCGCCGGTAGAGATAATTACATCATCAAATTCAGCTACTTCATGCAGGCATCGCTGTTCGAGCAATCGGAATTGTTGTTCTCCAACTTTCGCAAAAATCTCCGATATGGTATTGAAATGTTTTTCTTCAATGTGTGTATCCATGTCTACGAAACTATATCCAAGCTTCTCAGCCACCAGTTTGCCAATAGTGGTTTTGCCAGAACCCATGTAACCAATCAGAAAAATTCTTTTCATCCTTGTAATAATCTATTAGTATTTGTATCAAATACTTATGTTTTAAACTTGTTGCAGGCAAAAATAGTAATAAATTATCAAGGGCAGGACTTCTTGCAAATAAAAAAACGCAAAAATGATTTCTTAGTGTTGAATAGCTACCCAGACTAGGATATTTATACTAACTTTGCATAAAAATTTTACAAAATTACCGTGGAAAAAGAAAGTGCTGTATTATTACTTTTTACAGGTGGGACTATAAGCATGTCCGAAGACCCTGCTACGGGAGCTTTGCGCCCCATTGACTTTGACAGACTCCAGGAATATATGCCCGAGCTGAAGCAGACCGGAATTCGTATAAAAAGTATACCCTTTCTGCCACTTATCGATTCGTCGGATGTGCATCCGCCTGTTTGGGAGCGAATGGCTAAAATTATTCAGGAGAACTACGATGACTTTGATGGATTTGTGATACTTCACGGTACAGACACGATGGCTTATACGGCTTCGGCCATGAGCTTTATGCTCGAAAATCTGTCGAAACCGGTTATTTTCACCGGTGCCCAATTGCCTATTGGTATGATGCGCTCCGATGCAAAGGAAAATCTACTGACGGCTATTGAAATTGCTACTGCCGAAGAAAACGGTCAGCCGATAGTGCCGGAAGTCTGTATATTTTTTGAAGATACGCTTTTCCGGGGTAACCGTACCACCAAGAAAAATGCTGAACACTTCAGCGCATTTAATTCATACAATTATCCACCTTTGGCCAAAGCCGGGGTTCATATTAAATATTTCCGTTCTTACATTCATTATCCGGCGCCGGGCACCAGTCTGCGTGTTCGTACCAAAGTGGATCAGAACATAGCTATTCTAAAACTATTTCCGGGTATTTCCGAGCATACGGTGAATTCTATCCTGAATATTCCGGGTTTGAAAGCTGTAGTGCTTGAAAGCTTCGGTGCCGGAAATGCACCCCGACGTTTGTGGTTTTACACTGCGCTGAAAGATGCTACCGATCGTGGAATACTGATTGTGAACAAAAGCCAGTGCAGCACCGGTTCGGTGGAAATGGGACGTTATGAAACGAGTTTGAATCTGGTAAATGCCGGCGTTATAAGTGGCTACGATTGTACGACCGAAGCCATTGTTACCAAATTGATGCACCTTTTAGGCGAATTCGATTCGCCTGATGATATAAAACACCGCCTAAGTGTAAGCCTTTGTGGTGAAATGACGGTGGTTTAGAATAGAAATAGTTACAAGGATTCAGTTACGGATGACAAGTTTTGATCTTTGAACAATGAAATAACTCAAATAAAAAAGGAATAAGATGTCAATCTTATTCCTTTTTTTTATTATTCATTTCAGCCCAACTTCGAGTACAGTGAAAGAATTAGGTTTGATACTTGCCCGTGGATGTGGATTTTGTTCCGTTGGAGCAGGTGCTTCGCCAAATTCGGCAGTAGGCAAATAGAGTTTATGTGTTTTTGAATCCAGAGTTATTGTTCTGGCACCTTTTGATGTAGGGAAAGTTTCTAATACCGAAAAGGTATTTGCATCTTTCTCCTGAATTATAGTCATTGTTCCTTCGCCATTGGAGGTATAGATTCTGTTTTGAGCCGGGTCAAAAGACACACCATCCACATTTTCTCCAATTTTTACGGTAGTAACTACTTTTCCGCTTACAGCATTGCTGACAACTAATAGTTTATTTCCGCAAACTGAGAACAGGCGATGATTTTTTACGTCAAAAGCTAAGCCACTTGGTTCTTCTCCGGGTGCTATTGACCAGGTTTGTAATACTTTCAATGTTTTTACATCAATTGCACTGATTGCGCTTTTATCTTCGATATTTACATAAATTTTCCCTTTCGAGTCGGTTACCGGAAATTCAGGTTTGCCGCTCAGAGCAATTGTTCCTACAACTTTATTCGTAACTGCGTCAATAACAGTGGAGTTTGAACTTCTACCGTTGAATGTAAATACCTTGTGCGAAAAAGAGTCGTAAAGTATGGCGTCGGGGTTATTGCCGGTGACTTTTACCCGGGCAATAAATTTCAACGTCTTTAGATTGAATACAGTAACAGAAGTATCTCTGCCATTGCTTATAAAGCCTTTGTTCAAATCTTTAGCCAATGCAATTCCGTGAACCCCTTTTGTGTCGGGAATAGTACCTATCACTTTTTTGGCTGCAACATCCACAACATTTACCACATTGCCATGCGAAACAAACAATCGGGATGTGGCTTCGTCCATACTTAAGTAATCCCATCCTCCGTCGCCTCCAACATGAATTTTGTTGGTAATCTGATATTTCGATTGTCCAAAACAGCTACTTACACAAAAGAAAAATAATAAACCGAGAGTAATGTGTAGTTTTTTCATCTTTTATTAAATTGAAAATTGTGAGTAACAGAGAACAGGTGAAAGCTGAACTTTAAAGTTTAGTCACTTTCGATAATTCATTTTCAATTTCTTTGATAGCTAAGGATTGCTGATGTAAAATCTCGTTGTGATTATTTAAGGAAATAGATTCTACCAACGTGCTAACGGATGAAAGTAAAGACTGTATGTTTTGCAAAACCAGTTTTTCATCAAGATTTGTCTCTGCTTTCGCAACTTTTTCCACTTTGCTCTCAGCCACTTCAGCCTTGTAACCGGCTTCCATTTTTTCGGATATGGAGTTAATGGCCTCGGCCAACTCCTTAAACTCACCGTTTGCCGGAACACGTATACGGCTTTTGAAATTATTACCGGTCATTTCCTTTACACTTTCCGTTATTCTTTTAATTGGTCCGGCAATGTAGTTTGGAAAATTAATCATGAACGAGAATGTGATAAGGAAACAAATTGCCAAAACAATTGACAGACTCTTATAAATATGTCTGATTGCTTCGTTCAGACTTTCATTCTTCTGAACAATCGATTGCATGTTTAGCGTTGACACGGAGAATATCTTTGTTTTTAGCTCGTTTACCAGTGGTAATATGTTTTGGGAATAGTAGCTTGCTCTGTCACCGATATTGTCATTCTTTCCTCCTGAAACCAGAGTTTTATACTTGGTATATTTTTGCTTGATGGACTGAACCAGTTCTTTTTCACCAAATTCAGTGATGTTCTTTTCTTCCAGATTCAGATTTTCTTCAAACTTGGTACAAGAAACCGAAAACGAATTTTTGTCGTAAGCGTATTGTTGTTTGTTTAAAAATAATGAACTGGCCGCTGTTTGGGTTTCATCAATAGCCTGAATCATATTTTCGGCATAATGAACGGACCAGTAATTGTTTTTAATCATGAGCTCGGAACTGTATTTTATCGACGAGATGTAATATATACTCATTCCTCCGATTAATGCAAATTCAGCAAAAAGGAAAAGGATTCCAAGTAAAACTTTTGTTCTGATTTTTAAGTTCATAACTGTAAAATTTGATTATTTGATTGACATAGTATGAATTTGACAGACAAAGATAATTGAATTTAATCTAAAGTCAGAACTAATATAAAAAAATCCCGATTGAAAACTCAATCGGGAAATGCGTTTGTTTATTTATTGTTCGCTTTGTTTTGATGCAAGAGCGGCTTCTACCCTCTTGGTGAGGTCAATAAATGCAGCAACATCCAATCGCTCAGGGCGTAAATCGAAAATAGGATCGGCATACATCGGGTGACCTGCTTCAACAAGCGGTTTTAGTGAATTGCGCAATGTTTTACGGCGTTGGTTGAACGATGTTTTCACCACGGCTTTAAACAGTTGTTCGTCGCAATCAATCTTCGACACGTCGTTTCGGGTAAAGCGGATTACTGCCGATTTGACCTTTGGAGGCGGATCGAAAACGTGTTCGTGAACAGTGAACAGGTATTCTATTTTATAATAAGCCTGCATCAACACGCTCAAAATTCCATAGGTTTTACTCCCGGCAGGTGCTGCAATGCGCTCGGCTACCTCTTTTTGAATCATACCGGCTAAACAGGGTATGGAATCCTTGTTGTCGAGCATTTTAAAAAAAATCTGACTGGAAATATTATAAGGAAAATTGCCGATTACACAGAATTTATCCGAAAAAACAGTTTTTAAATCCAGTTTCAAAAAGTCGGCTTCAATGACGTTGAGTTGAGGATAATGCTGGTGAAGATATTCCACCGATTCTTTGTCGAGTTCCACTGCTGTGAGATCAACGAGCGGATTTTGAAGCAGAAATTGAGTAAGAACACCCATTCCCGGACCAATTTCGAGTACTGAAGTCTTGCCGTCGAGTATCAGGCTGTCGGCTATGCGGGCAGCTATTCCCATGTCTTTGAGAAAGTGCTGTCCGAGATATTTTTTGGCTCTTACCTGATTCATATTGCTTACAATCGATGTAATTTGGGTTAAAAAAATGGTTGTTGCGAAATTGTCAATTATCAATTGTTATTTGTCAATTCATAAATACTATCTTTGCACAACAGAGTATGTTTAATGCCTTTCAGAAGGTGCACAAAAGTAACTAAAATTGTTCGTTATTTCGACATTCCCAACGGAATAACCCAACCGGAATCAACCAAAATTACCTGAATGAGAAAGAAATTCATATCCATCGGTCGTCATATTTGCCGTGTTATCGACTTTTTCTATCCACCATTTCGCAAATACATGACTTTGCAATTTTTTCGATATGGCTTTACGGGTGTTGTAAATGTCGGGTTCTCCCTGGTTTTGTATTTTTTCATCTATAATTTTGTGTTGCGCCAGCAGGTATTGCCTTTGGGGTTCTTTACTTTTAGTTCTCATATTGGTTCACTCGTTATTACTTTCCCTGTTTCTACTTTTTTCGGGTTTCTTTTGCAAAAATATGTGACGTTCACCGAATCCGATTTAAAGGGACGTGTTCAACTCTACAGGTATTTTGTAGTGGCAATTGCGAACTTCATTATTAACACTTTCTTTCTGAAGCTTTTGGTAGATGGATTTCATTTTTGGACAACGCCGTCTCAAGTGGTAGCTACATTTTTTTGTGTTTTAATAAGCTATTTTTCTCAGAAGAAATATACATTTAAGGCGCAAAAAAAACAAAGCAACCCCTTAAAAAGAACATAAATAATGAGTAACCCGGGAGCTTTTCGTTTTGACAAGTATGGCTCATTGAAGATTACTTTCGGGAGCTTGGTGTCTTTGTTGAAATGGATAGTTTTGCCTGCTGCATTCTCATTTCTTGCTTACAAACTTCTTACATTTAATCAATACGATGAACTTCTTGAACAATGGAAGCAACTTCCGTTGTCGCAGTTTTGGTGGTTGGGCGGTGTGTTTGTTTTGCTGCCGCTTAACTGGTTGCTCGAAGCTGCTAAATGGAAACAATTAGTTTCAAAAATTCAAATACTAAGCCTATGGAATGCTCTTAAAGGCGTGATGGCAGGCATTTCTACCGGATTTCTCACACCCAATCGGGTCGGGGAATTGGTTGGCAGGGTGCTATATCTGGATGCGGATAATCGGAAAGCGGGAGTGACTTTGAGTTTGGTAAACAGTATGACACAAAATATCATTCTTGTTTTGTGTGGCGTTCCGGCTTCTGCGTTGTTTCTCAGTGCTTCTCACGGGAAAATTGAACTTAACTCAACTCTTTATTTGATTATTCTGATTGTAAGTTTGTTGATTTTTGGAGGCATCTATTTTCAGCTTCCCCGGCTTAGCCGTCTGTTTAAACAAAGTCGCTATTCTGAGAAAATAAAAGCTTTCACTGATTGTCTTTCCTCTTACACTAAAAAGGATTTATTGCAAATAATGCTTATTTCGCTTATGCGTTATTGTGTTTTTTGTACGCAGTTTTTCTTTATGTTGCGGTTTATGGGCGTTGAACTGTCGGTATGGCAAGCCCTTATTTCTATTCCTACCACGTATTTATTAGTTACTTTCACGCCTTCATTGGCATTTTCCGAAGTTGCGGTGCGCAGTTCGTATGCCGTGTTGGTTATCGGTGTTTTCTCCGGTCAGGTGGTTAGTATTGCCTTAGCAGGAATGTGCATTTGGTTGGTGAATTTCGTTATTCCTATGCTGGCGGGGGCGGTAGTGCTTGCGGGAGGAAAGAAATAAATCGGAAATTATTTTATTACTAAACAAGCAGAATCACTCCGGTTCTGATTGTTTTTTTTCTTTAACCTGTCAATATTATCAACAATCCACTCATAAGTTTCGTTATATAGAAACAATTTGTATCTTTGTGCTCAAATCTAATACTTTATGGGAAAACTTTTTGAAGTCGTTTTTTTGGAAGAAGCCTATGATTTTCTGAAAAGTATTGACAAGAAGCATTACGAGAAGATACTCTATAACATAAGAAAAGCTCAAATAGAAAATGACCCGGAACTTTTCAAGAAGCTGAATGATGACATTTGGGAATTCAGAACGTTGTATCAAGGACTGCAATACCGAATGCTTGCATTTTGGGATAAGACAGATAAATCAAACACCTTGGTAGTTTCGACTCACGGTTTTATAAAGAAAAGAAGTAAGGTGCCGGATAATGAGATTCATAAAGCTATTCAACAAAGAATAAAATATTTAAATGAGAAATAAGATGAAAACATATAGCTTAGACGAAGTACAGGACGAACTTATCGGAACTGTAGGAACGCCCAATAGAGAAAGGTTTGAATATGAATTGAAATTGGATATGATAGGGAAAGCAATAAAACAAGCCCGTCAGGAACGACACATGACTCAAGAAGATCTGGGTAAGCTAATTGGCGTTCAGAAAGCTCAAATATCGCGGCTTGAAAACAATGCCAACAATGTAACACTGGATACTTTACTACGTGTTTTTACTGCTTTGAAAGCGAAAGTGCAATTTCAGGTAGATCTCCCAAACATTAATATCAGTGTTGGAAAATAATTAAAAAAGCAGAACCACCCGATTCTGCTTTTTCTATAGGCAGTCGTACCCAGATGTTTCTTACAACCGCTGTCAGCAGTCCAAAGGACTCTGACAGCAGTTGTAAATGACAATTTATTTCAGATACTTCTCCAAAAACTGATCTTGTTCCCACAATAAATGCAGGATGTTTTCACGAGCCACATAGCTATGTTGTTCTTTGGGAAGTATAACCATGCGTGCCGGAGCTCCAAGGCCTTTCAATGCCTGAAAGTATCGTTCGGTTTGCAGGGTGAATGTGCCGGGATTATTATCGGCTTCGCCATGCACGAGTAGCAACGGCGTTTTCATTTTATCGGCATTCTGAAATGGCGACATGGTATTGTAAACTTCCGGTGCATCCCAGTAGTTACGTTGTTCGCTCTGGAACCCGAAAGGTGTCAGCGTGCGGTTGTAGGCTCCGCTTCGGGCAATACCGCAAGCAAACAGGTTGCAATGCGTAAGCAGGTTCGCCGTCATAAACGCTCCGTAGGAATGTCCGCCAACTGCCACTTTAGTGCGATTGATATATCCCAACGAATCCACAGCATCAATAGCCGCTTTGGCATTGGCAACCAATTGTTCGATAAAATTGTCGTTTGGTTCGGTTTTGCCTTCGCCGATAATGGGGAAAGCCGCATCGTCGAGCACGGCGTAACCGCGCGTTACCCAATACACAAAAGAACCATAGTACGGAAAGGTGAACTCATTCGAATTAGCCGTGCTTTGACCTGCACTGTTTTTGTCTTTATATTCGGCCGGATAGGCCCAGATAAGCAGCGGCAGTTTTTCTGTTTTTGCTTTAAGGTTATAACCCACCGGCAAATAAAGTGTACCCGAGAGTTCCACACCATCTGCACGTTTGTATTTAATCACTTCTTTATATACGTCCTTGATGCTTTCGAACGGATTGGGAAAATGAGTAACCTGCGTCAACGCATCCTTTTTGCGGAAATTGCGGAAGTAATAATTCGGATATTCGTTTTTCGACTGAATGCGCACCAGTGCTTCGCCTTTCTTGAAATCTTCGATATCGAAAATTTCTTCCATTTTATCCGTATAAGCTGATTGATAGAGGCGTTCGGTTTTAAGCGTTTTCAGATTCAACTCGTCGATAAAAGGAAATTGTCCTTTAGGCGTATGTCCATCGCCAATGCGAAACAAACAATTATCAGCAATAGCCAGTACATATTTGCCGTACATATTTTTCCATGTTTCAAAGTGCCCGGGGTCGGAATACACATCCTGAAAGTTCCGGTCGTCAATCACTTTCGGACTTTCATTGTTATTAGAAGGATTGACCAGATACGTTTTTTCGTTACGCGTATCATACCATTCATCTTGTACAATAGCAATCGAGGCATTTCCCCAAATTATATTAGAAAATCGTTGAACGGTTTTAGTCATCAAAACGGCATCTTCAGCGAAAGGAGCTTTCCAAAGATAAATAGCATCACGATAATCGGCTTTTGTTTTCGGATCACCACCATCCAGTGCTTCCACGTAATACAAGGTTGCAGGCTCGTCGGCACGCCAGTTCATCTGCCGTTTCCCTTTGCGGATGGCCATAAATCCCTTGGGCAACACTTCCGAAAGCGGTACGTCGTTTACTGTTTTCACGACATTTCCTTTCAGGTCATAAACAACCGTCATTTGCGGAAAACGATTCAGTGGAACAATATATGAAAACGGTTTACTCAAGGTAGTAGCAAGCAGGTAATTTCCATCGGGCGAAAAAGATTCGTTGGCATACATTGCTTCACCTTTGAACAAGTCCGCTTTACCATTCATATCTACTTTGTATAATTCCGAAGAAGCCAACGTGATAAAATTGACTTCATCGGTGGCATTTTTCAGCAAGTCGGGATACGTGCGGTTTTGTGATTTGGAACCATCGCTCACCGAAACCGTCGGTCCTTTGGGTAATTCCTTTTTCGGATCAATCAGTGCAGGACGATTTTTGGGCAATAAGCGCACCAACAATTGCTTGCTGTCGCGATACCAGTTCAGCGGATTACCTAGATTAGCATTTACCACCGGTTCTGTGAGTCTGGTAGCCTGCGCTGTGACCAAGTCAAGTACCCATATTTCCAAGCCTTTAGCTGTGGTGTTTGTAAATGCAATCTTTGTTTCGTCCGGTGACCACGTCACATAAGCAATGCGGGCATTTGCAGGTAGTCCTTTCACCTGAACAGGTTCTTTGGCTGCCACTTTTCTTACTTTCAGATTGCTTGTATAATTAGTTGCAGACCCGATATTAGTAACAGGATTAATACGCAATCCGCCCATGCTCATTTCCTGCTGATTGAGGTCATCGAGTGTTTTGTAAGTGTTGTGATAACTCAGCAACATATACTCCTTTTTTGTATCGATGGATACTTGAGGAGCGCGTTCGTAATCGGCCAGCTTCATGA
>Ga0224521_1000624_pt1 | contig 10206 bp, 12 predicted proteins | sample CFST0metaG_FD_182731 | JGI IMG/M metagenome (GOLD analysis project Ga0224521, IMG submission 182731) | Peat soil microbial communities from Stordalen Mire, Sweden - C.F.S.T0 | ecosystem: Environmental > Terrestrial > Soil > Wetlands > Peat | place: Sweden: Norrbotten County, Stordalen Mire... | reverse complement strand
TCTTCTTTTTAACCCCCAGATGGATCTTGCCTAATCTAGGCAATCTTACAATTTCGGATATTCCCTTTATTGGCATCTTTATTCTCCTTATTACTATTTGAAGCTATAGAAAGAGTTGCTCGCTTGTCGGCCAACTCTTTCTTGTAAGCCCGCGCAATCATTTTGGCTAATATACGTAACCCATTATCGAAATCAGTCACTTCTTCGTTGGCCATTTTTGTTCTCCTCGATAATAAACAAGTCATCAAAAGTGCAATCTTTGAAATAGTCCAATAAACGCTGGCGCATACCGGACGAAGGCTCTTCTTTACCATTAAGAATCCTACTCAAGTAACAGCGAGATATACCCATGTGGAGAGCCAACTGTTTATGGGACAGATTTGTGCGCGCGATTGCGGTTTCTAAGGCTGTTTCGTTAATAATTATCTTTATCAAATGTTATACTCTAGTACCGTTAATAGATACCATAGTAGAACATTAGTTTCATAAAAGTCAATGGGTTTTTATACCAATATGTTGCTAATACGTGCCAAATAATTGTTGTAAATGTGCTATTATTGTGCTATCATGTCTAACAGGAGGTTGAATTATGGATGGATTTGATGCGTACATCAGAAAACTGCGCATGGATCAAAAGCTTTCCTTACGGGATGTCGCAGCCAGGACTGGCGTTTCCGTTTCGTATTTAATTATGATTGAACATGGACGCAGAAGTGCCCCTGGAGTTCCCATCTTGAAGAAACTAGCGCCTGTCTACAAGATTCCTTTGCATGAATTGATGAAAGCTGCGGGATATTTGGACGAAGTGGCCGCTGGCCCCAGCGACGATGACGAGGTAAATCGGGCGTTCGATTACGTCATGAGTGACCCCCGATACAAGTCAGGCACCCGGTTAGCGGGCGAACTCACTATGGATGTAAAACGGTTCATAGTGGAGATGTACGAGAAGGCAACAAACAAGAAGCTTTTACCCGGAGGTTAACGTTGAACACCAGTGACCTGCGCATGTTCTGTGAGTATCTGATGAACAAATACGGAAATCCCAGAGATGTAACGGAAGAGCAAAAAGCCGAGGAATTTCGAAGAGTTTACTTGAAAAATGTTCCTTTGAACTTAAATACTTTGCGAGTGGTTGCTTCGGTTTGTGGCATAGGAACTAATGGCGTCGAAAATCGAAAAATGCCCCCCGCATTAAGAGGCTATCACGAAGTCGTTGGCGATCGAAAGAGTATCTACTATCGTGAAGAAGATAGTTTGAGCGGCATCCAAAACACTATTTTGCACGAAATCAGGGAAATAATGGAATCGTTGTTTACCGAAGTTAATTCAACTTATATCCCATTAAGAACAAGAGCTCGACACCTAGCCGCCAACCAGTTTGCTACTGCCGTACTTTTGCCACAATCAAGTTTTGTCTCCAAAGTCTATGATACTGGCCTTGATATTATCGAACTTTCTAATCAATATTCGAAAAGCTGTTCACAGGTATTGTTACGCACGGGAGAAGTGTTACACGGTAAGTTGTTTATGTATGCCGCGTTATATGAGCCGAATGCAGAAGATGAATGGCATGTTGGCTATTGGACCGCATGCCACAATGACACAGACTCTGATTCCAACGTTTTCGGAGCAGATAATATTTTCCCCAGAAAGGGGAGAATAACGACTTCAGATTCGTTAGTAACTATTTCCATTCGAGAAAAAAAGCCGTGCCTGGTGCAGCGAATTACATTGCTTGATACCATGGATGAAGGTCTGATTGCACTTGCTAGGCCACTGATAATTTCAGAGATTCCAACGAAGGTAGTTCTGACCGTATTGCTCGAGCGGAACAAGAGCGTTATCCAGCCGCAAATAGACCGCTTGCAACCAATGGTCATTGATGGATTCAACGGACATTTATAGAGAAAACGGAGGCAGATTATGGTTAATGATCTTGGTAGAGCGGCGCTTTATGCCAGGGTGTCTTCTGAAAGACAGGCTGAAAAAGATCTATCTATTCCAGCCCAAATAAAAGCTCTAAACAAATATGCTTTGGAACGCGGATGGAATGTTGTAAAAGAGTATATTGACGAGGCAGAAAGTGCTCGTACCGCAAACCGCCCCGCTTTCAAAGAAATGATCGCGATGGCAAAGAATAAGGATAAACCTTTTGAGACTATTCTAGTCTGGAAATTATCGCGTTTTGCCAGGAATCGAGAAGACTCAATTATTTATAAATCGTTGTTGAGAAAACGAGGTATATCTGTAATCTCAATAAATGAACAAGTGGATGAAAGTCCTGCCGGGCATTTGCTTGAGGGTATTATCGAGGTTATAGATGAATTTTACTCAATGAATCTATCTCAGGATACTATTAGGGGCATGAAGGAAAATGCCAGCAGGGGTTTCTATAATGGAGGGTTCACTCCTTTTGGCTACAGGAGGATAAAGCAAACGGAGGGAATGAGTGAGAAAACAAGATTGATGCCAGATGAAAAAGAAACAAGTATTGTAAAAAAAATATTCCAAATGGCATTGGATGGTAATGGAGGCAAAGAGATAGTTAAGAGTCTTAATGCTGATGGCAGTAGAACTAGGTTAGGTAAGCACTTCTGCACGAGTGGCATCAACCACATTTTAAGAAACGAAGTTTATACAGGGGCTCTGGTATGGCGATGCAAGAACAGAGGATATGGGAACTCAGGTAAGGTCGCAGCTGCTGAAGTTATTCGTGTCCCAAAATGTCACGAACCTCTTGTTTCGAATGCAGATTTTAATCGAGTACAAGCGTTTCTAACAGCCAGGAGACCGACAGCATATCCTCCTCGCACTATCTCAAGTAAATATCTGTTGAGTGGTCTACTTCACTGTGGCAAATGTGGATCGGCTATGTGCGGATCCTGGGGGAAATCCGGGCAATATTTTTACTATGGATGCGTGCAACATCAGAAAATGGGAAAAGAAGTGTGTAGTTGTCGTTCGATAAGTAAAGATAAAATTGAAAGTTTTGTTTTTGAAAGAATTAAGGATAATATCCTGACTGAAGAAAACATTGAACAACTTGTTCATCTTAGTATCGAAGAATTTACTAAGAATAATAGCCGTTTTGAGACCCAACTCAGCGAAGTGGAGCAGCAATTAGGGCAAGCCCAAGGAAGACTAACTAAATTGTACGCAGCACTTGAATCGGGGAAGGTTGACATGGAGGACCTTGCGCCACGCATAAAAGAAGTAAGGGCTCAGCAAAAAGAACTTGAAGATAAAAGGAACGAACTCTTGGACGGGAAGAACGAGGATGCTCCTCGTACTTTGGATTCGGACAAGATACGGGAATATGTGGCTAGTTTGAAAACTTTTTTGGGAAGCAGTTCATTTATCGAACAAAAATCGTTTCTAAAATCATTTATAAAGCGGATTGAATTAAATGAACCTCAGGTAGTTATTGACTATACTATGCCATTACCGATAAAAGGGTTAACCGCTACAGAGGAAGTTCTGTACATTGACGGAGTTGGCTCCCCGACTAGGATTCGAACCTAGAACCTGGCGGTTAACAGCCGCACGCTCTACCATTGAGCTATCGGGGAATGCAATGGTTTGTTTATACTACAATTTTTTATTATATCAATCGCCTGACAAAAGAGCAATGAGGTGACTGATTTCTCACAATTTATCGGAAGTTTTTCCGGAATTAAGGCGTTTTCTTAACTCTTGATTTGCTTTACCTGCTTTCAGGTAGCGTTCTCGCAGTCTGGCTTCACTACGAGATTTGAATGTTTCTACATTTGCGAGTTCCCATGGACCGCGCGAACGGGTCCAACCTGCTTTCCCTTCAATATGACGGCGTACCCGTGTGTTCAGGTCATCGGTTGACCCGATATATAATTTACCCTGATGGTTCCTTAAGACATAAACAAAATAGTCAGACATTTAGTTTTCTTCTTTGGAACCTGGCGGTTAATCCTTCAGCTGAAGGACACGCTCTACCATTGAGCTATCGGGGAATGCAATGGTTTGTATATGCTACAATTTTTTATTATATCAATCGTTTGGCAAAAGAGCAATCCGAACATTTGTTGGCTGCCGCGCCAGGAATCGAACCTGGGTAAAAGGATTCAAAGTCCTTCGTGCTACCTCTACACAACGCGGCAATATTCTTTTTTACCGGTTTACCGGTGCCGAAGGTCGGGGTCGAACCGACACGAGAGTCGCCTCTCAACAGTTTTTGAGACTGTCGCGTCTGCCAATTCCGCCACTCCGGCTAAATTGGAGCGGAAGACGAGACTCGAACTCGCGACATCCTCCTTGGCAAGGAGGCATTCTACCACTGAATTACTTCCGCCCGCTCTATTATTCTAATGTATTCTACTGGTGCCGAAGGAGGGATTTGAACCCTCATAGGCTTTCGCCCACCACCCCCTCAAGATGGCGTGTCTACCAGCTTCCACCACTTCGGCAGATACAGGATTACCAAAAATAAAAATGGCAGGAGTGGCAGGATTCGAACCCGCGACCGATGGTTTTGGAGACCATTGCTCTACCAACTGAGCTACACTCCTATCCGTTAATCAATTTACCATATTTAAGCCTTAAAATAAAGTCTTGAATGTTTTTTACCGTACGAAAGACTGTAAAAATAAAATGCGGCGGCAAAAATATTTTCCCTCGTTTACCTTTATTTTAGGCCGTAAATACTAATTCATACAGATATGTGCTGGTTCACTGACTCAATTTACATAATGAGGGGAAATAAAGCGCATTTCTTCGCTGATGTGATAAAATAATCACAAGCTTGTATTTAGCAGGAGAAAGCAGATAATGGCTAAAACTATTTCGATTATAATTCCTACCTACAAAGAAAAAGAGAATATTAGTCCGCTGGTGGAGAGAATCCAGAACAGTCTGGCCAAATATGATTATGAAATAGTTATTGTTGATGATAATAGCGCTGACGGCAGTGAAGAACTTGTCTCCGGTTTGGCCAAAAAATATCCCGTAAAAATAATCGTCCGAAAAAATAAAAGGGGATTATCCTCGGCAGTCGTGGACGGTATTGCCGCCACGGACAGCGAATTTGTGATTGTGATGGATGCCGACCTGCAGCACCCGCCGGAAGTCCTGCCGGATATCGTCAGGGCGCTGGAAAATCATGATTTTGTGATGGGTTCGCGTTATATCAAAGGAGGCAGTCCCGGTGAATGGAAACTGTCCCGGAAAATCGTCTCCAGGGTGGCGACACTGCTGGCCTTGCCTATTGCTCCCAAAATCAAAGACCCCATGAGCGGATTTTTCGGCTTCAAACGCTCGGTAGTGGACTTAAATTCTTTGAGCCCGACCGGCTGGAAAATCGGGCTGGAAATTTTGGTGCGCAGCAAATTCAAAACCGTAACCGAAGTGCCCTATACGTTTGTGCCGCGTGCCCGCGGCGAATCAAAATTATCCCGGCGCATTATGGGGGAGTACGTACGGCAATTAATGGATTTGTATTCTTTCAAATATCAAATCCTGAATTTCATGGTTGTTGGTGGTATTGGCTATATTATTAATCTTGGTCTGTATTCACTTTTATTGCTTGTTCCTGTTCTTAAAGAAGTACAGTGGAATTTCGTGGGGAAAAACCGTCAGAACTATCTCCTTCCTTTTCTGATTTCATCGCTGGTGGCGATTGTCAGTAATTACCTGATGAACCGGGCATCGACGTTTAAAGGCTGGCAGGAGCAGAAAGGCGGCTTCCGCCGCTACATGACCATGGCTCTTATCACGTTGGCTTTGGATAATATTTTGCTGGTGCTACTTGTTAGATTTGGGAATTTACCTTATGTATTGGCTGCGGCTCTTGCAATATTGATTAATTTTTCGATTCGGTACTTTATCGCCAGAAACTGGGTGTGGAAACAAAGACCTGCCAAAACTGGTCAAAGTTAATCACCCGGTTTGAATCATTCATTATTTTCAGGGCCTCAACTCTAAACCTGTTCACAATCTCAGATTAGGTGTATAATACGTTATTATGAAAAAATATTCCCTTCAGGAGTGGCTCTGTAAACTTGCTTTGCCCGGTATCCTCATCGGGCTTTTCACTTTCGCAGCTTTTACTCCTGAGATAAATTCACTCGGTACTGGAATTAACAGCCGCGGTGAAATATTCACAGCTTTTAACAGTCAATGCGTCAAAACCGTTTTTAGCACCGGGGTGGAATACGTCAATCTGTCAGAACCGGTCAACGGCAACTTTTCCCAGACTACGTCATCGATTACCAGTGTTGTTCCTGTTGCTTATGCTTCCTCAGCTTTTCACGCAAATAATCAATATCCCGGTAATTATACCGAATTTTCAGATAAAGAGATTACCAAATCTTTCCGGGAGATGTACTTGCTGTTGGACATCCCTCCTCCCGCCGTTTGCTAGCGATACCGGTCCAAATCATGTCTGAAAAACACGGATTTCTTACCCTTTGATATGCATATCAGAACTGAATTTTGGATTGCAGCCCTTAGTTTTCAGCCCGATAATTTTTTAAAAATAATTAATTGCGAGGAATCTGTAATGGAGGTGGTTAAATAAACATGAGAAGAAGAGAAAATTATCTTTTGCTTTTAGTAGTTGTATTGCTGGCTCTTGCATTATGCATTGTCCTGCCGGTCAATAGTGGAATCCTGGGCAACAAAAAATTCCAGGAAGGCATCGATATTAAAGGCGGAACTTACCTGTTGTATCAGGCTGATTTATCCCAAAAGCCGACTACAGAGACGGACGCACAGGCTATGGCTGCCGTCCAATCCAAGATTGAACGGCGTGTTAACAGCGCCGGTACGACTGAGCCGATTGTCCAGTTACAGGGCGCCGACCGTATCCTGGTGCAACTTCCCGGAATTACGGATAGCAGTCAGGCAATTGCAGCCATCGGCGCTGTCGGTTTGTTGGAGTTTAAAGTAGAGCAGCTTGATTCCAGCGGAAATGTCGTAAATGATTCCAGCGGAAATCCAACCTGGATCCCGGCAACCGCGGCCGGTTCTGATGGAACACAGAAGCAATTGACCGGTACATACCTGCTGCCTAATTCTTATGTAGAAACGGACTCCCTGGGAAAGCCCGAGGTGGCATTTGAATTTAATACAGAGGGCGCCAAACTCATGGGCGAGATTACTACGGTACTCTATAATAATGGCGTCAACAGTAGACCATTGGGTATTTTCCTTGACAGCCAATATGTATCCTCCCCGATGGTCGATGCCGTCATCACCAGCAAGGGTGTGATCAACAATATCGATCTCGCTTCCGCAAGGTTGATGGTTAATGACCTCAATTCCGGCAGTCTTGATGTCCCGTTGACGGTCATTCAGCAAACGGATGTCAATGCCACTCTCGGCGCAGATTCCCTGCATAAAAGCTTATTAGCCGGTTTAATCGGTATTGCCTGTGTGGCCTTTTTTATGATTGCATACTACCGTCTTCCCGGTCTGGTGGCCACAGTTGCCCTGGGAATTTATGCGGCGATAATATTGGCAATTTTCAAGTTATTCAACATCACCTTAACGCTGCCCGGTATTGCCGGTTTCGTGATATCGACCGGTATGGCAGTAGACGCGAACGTGCTGATATTCGAGCGCATGAAAGAGGAAATGAGGCGTGGATTAACCCTGAAAATGGCGGTCGGGGAAGGCTTTCATCGTGCCTGGCCTTCCATCTGGATGAGCAACGTGTCCACGATGATAACCTGCGTCATCCTTTACTGGTTCGGCAATACATTCGGCGCATTTATGGTAAAGGGTTTCGCCATCACTCTGTTCCTCGGAGTTGTCATCAGTTTATTCAGCTCTGTCACTATTACCAGGACATTCCTGACCCAACTCGTGAATAACGGCGTGATGAAAGGTATAACTCTCTACGGAGGGAAAAATGATTAATATCATTAGTAAAAGATACTGGTTTTTTCTTATCTCGGCAATTGTTATTGTCCCGGGTTTAATTTCGTTGATTGCTTTCGGACTGAAACCAAGCACTGATTTCCAACCCGGTTCCACCGTGACAATCAGTTTTTCACCGCAGGTTGAAGAGAGCGCTCTGCGCCAGGCCATGACATCGGCCGGGTATCCGGACGCAACGATTCAACTGGCCTCCACCGGTACTTCTGCCGGTAATTACTTTGTTAGCCTGCCGCAGATTACCAGCGCACAGGAAACTACCTTAATGACCGATCTGCAAACATCTCTGAACAGTACGCCTACTCCATCCGATTTTACTACTACATCTGCGTCGGTTGCAGCCCAGACAGTACGTTACGCTGTTATTGCGGTCATTGTTGCCGCTATTTGCATCATGGTTTATATTGCCTGGGCTTTTCGAAAAATGCCCAGACCGTTCCGCTGGGGTATCTGCGCCATCATCGCTTTGCTCCATGACCTCCTGGTTGTAATCGGTATCTTTTCGATTCTTGGGTGGTTACTTGGAATCAAAATAGATGCGTTATTTATCACCGGTGTTCTCACTGTCGCCGGTTACAGTGTACATGACACCATCGTTGTTTTCGACCGGATTAGAGAGAACATGCTCAAAGGCACGAATAAAGATTTCGAGAAAACAGTGGATTTCAGCATCAATGAAACCTTCGTCAGGTCGCTGAATACCTCGCTTACCGTCCTTTTCGTTCTGTTCGCTCTGTTCCTGCTCGGAGGTTCCACGATTCATTACTTCGTTCTGGTCCTCCTGATCGGTGTCATTACCGGTACCTACAGTTCAATCTGCAATGCCAGTGCGCTGCTGGTAGTCTGGGAAAACAATGAATGGCGCCGGTTTATTTCATGGATACCCGGCGTTTCCAAGAACAAGAAAGAGGAAGCTAAAACCGTATAACCGGTTTGTTTCCTTATCGTCTCATCGGCATCGAGAGGGGGCTGTTAATGCCCCCTCTCTTCTTTTTCGCCGGCGCTGAATACCGGTTTTACCTTCCCGGTCATTTCTTCATCAGATAAAATATTTACCGTCACAATATGAAAAATCAGGCTATTTCTGATAGACAGTTGTCATGAAATTCCTATATAATGCATGCTATGGATCCAATCCTCTACGTTCTCGCATTAATTACCTTTGCCTCCACGATGATCGGTGGATTAGTCGCCGTAAAATTCCGGGGGGTTTTACAATACTTTTTTGCTTTTTCTGCCGGTGCCTTAATTGCAATTACATTCTTCGATGTATTACCGGAAAGTCTAAATATTGCTAAAACCACTAACATGGATACGCGCACGCTGATGATCGCGGTCGTCGCAGCTTTCCTCTTTTTCAGTCTGGTCGAGCGTTTCTTTTTAACGCATCACCATCATGAAGAAGAAGAACATGGTCACATCATGGGGCCCGTCGGCGCAATCGGTCTGGTGGCGCACAGTTTTCTGGACGGCGCGGCCATCGGCATCGCCTTCCAGGCGAACGCAAAAGTCGGCATTATCGTCGCCCTGGCGGTAATTTCCCATGACTTTACCGACGGAATCAATACCGTCGTGATTATGCTCAAGAATGAACAAAACGTGAGGAATGCCAGAACTTTTCTGTTAATTGATGCCATTGCACCGGTTTTCGGCATTATTGTGGCATCATTTTTTGCAATCAACCAATCGGTGCTGGCTGTGATTTTAGCAGCTTTTTGCGGTCAGTTCCTCTATATCGGCGCGGCCAGTCTATTACCGGAAACATACCGTCATGTCGCCTGGAAGATGGCCGTCGCCATGATAATCGGGGTTATCCTGATATTTGTGCTGACTGCGATAAACAAAATCTAAAACGGCATCAGCAGCTATCTGCTAATCTTATCGCCAGATTCCCCTGAATTATTAATCTAATTCATTTTCCTCTGTTTGAATGTCCGGATTTCTCCGTCTTGGTGTTACAGTCAAGCATAATTTATACCTGAGCAGGCTACCAGGTTTGATAACGTTTTTCTTTTGTAATAGAATACTTTTACAAATCAAAGGAGTAAACCAATGGAAATAATTCCAAATATCCACAAAATCGATGGGGTTAGAGGCGCCAATTGCTACCTCATATCATCCGGCCCGGAAATGGTATTAGTTGATGCCGGCATGCGCGGCAGCAGCAAGATTGTCGAAAAATATCTTAAGGAAATGGGGAAAAATTTATCCGATATAAAATATATTTTTATTACCCATGCTGACATCGACCATGTTGGCGGCGCGGCGGAAATGAAAAAAATGACCGGGGCAAAACTG
>Ga0224521_1000623_pt1 | contig 10212 bp, 7 predicted proteins | sample CFST0metaG_FD_182731 | JGI IMG/M metagenome (GOLD analysis project Ga0224521, IMG submission 182731) | Peat soil microbial communities from Stordalen Mire, Sweden - C.F.S.T0 | ecosystem: Environmental > Terrestrial > Soil > Wetlands > Peat | place: Sweden: Norrbotten County, Stordalen Mire... | reverse complement strand
GGTTTCGAAAGAATGGAGCGATTTATACAAAGGCAAATTTGATAAAGGGTGGGATGCTTTCCGTGAAGAAGTTTTTGCACGTCAAAAGAAACTGGGAGTAATTCCTGCCAACGCCGTATTGCCGGACCGTAATCCGAATATCAAAGCCTGGAGTAAACTCACTCCTGACGAGAAAAAGCTATATGCCCGCTTTATGGAAGTATATGCCGGTTATCTTACTTACACCGACCATGAAATCAGCCGTGTTGTGAATCATTTGAAAGAAATAAATCAATTGGATAACACAGCAGTTTTTGTACTGATTGGTGATAACGGAGCCAGCAAGGAAGGCTCGTTGAACGGAGACATAGACCGCAGCATTTTCTCCAGCAAAGTTACAGAAGAAGAAAATATTCAGTACAATTTGAGTAAGATCAATGAAATAGGAACTTCTGCCAGCACCGAAGGAAACTATCCACTGGGTTGGGCGCAAGCTGCCAACACGCCGTTCAAATTTTGGAAACAAGATGCTAACAGCGAAGGTGGAACACACAATCCGCTGATTGTATTCTACCCTAAAGGTATTAATGAAAAAGGTGGTATCCGCACCCAATACAGCCACGTGATTGATATTTTGCCTACAACGCTTGAGCTGACAGGAATTAAAGCGCCTGCACAAATCAAAGGTATCAAACAGGAAGATGTTCAGGGAACTTCATTGGCTTACTCGCTAAACGATGCAAAAGCTCCAACACAACACACAACGCAGTATTATTACATTTTCGGTTCACGCTCTATCTATCAGGATGGTTGGAAAGCCGAACTGGCCTATCCAAACAGTTATATAACCGGTAATGCAAAAAGCAATGTTGCATTTGACGAAAATGCCTGGGAACTGTATAACCTGAAGGATGACTATACCGAGCGTATTGACTTAGCAAAGAAATACCCCGAAAAACTGGCTGAACTAAAAGCACTTTTCGAGAAACAGGCTCAGGAACATCACCTATATCCTTACATCACATGGGATGATGTGTTTAACGGAAGAATTCACCGGACAAAAGGTAAGTCTTTTTTAGACGAAGCAAAAAAAATAAATCAGGCTGGTAATAATCAGTAATAATTAGTAGAATCCCGATAGATACCTGGTTCTCTGTCGGGATTTGATAAATTTATTAAAAAACCAAATACCGTAAAATGATTAAATTAAATTTCAAAACAGGTCGGTTTAGCCTTGTGGCATCCACCTTATTATTGGGTAGTAGTGCTGTCAGCGCCCAACAAGCGCATACCAAAGATTATCAGGGTGTGATTGGTCGCACGCTGGCTGATTCGAAAGAATCCCGTCCCCAAAACCCGAAAGCTCCGAAAGATGCTCCCAATGTGCTCTGGGTGCTGATTGACGATGTTGGCTTCGGAGCCAGCAGTGCCTTTGGTGGACTGATAAATACGCCGAACTTAGATTCGTTGGCTAATCAGGGATTGCGCTATACAAATTTTCATACCTGTGCTATTAGTGCACCTACCCGTTCAGCTTTATTAACAGGACGTAACAGCGCTACTGTTCACATTAGTGGATTCTCGCATGTTTCTATGTCGGCAGGTTTCCCTGCCTGGGATGGTCAGATTCCATCGGAAGATGGAACAATTGCCGAAATCTTGCGTGACAATGGGTATAGCACTTTTGCTGTTGGAAAATACGGAGTTACTCCCGATGCCGATACCACCGATGTTGGTCCGTTCGACCGTTGGCCATCGGGTAAAGGTTTTGAGCATTTCTTTGGTTTCCTTGGTTCGGCAACCGACCAGTACAAACCTGATTTGGTGGAGGACAATGCACATGTTCGCACCGATGGTCGTCACCTTACATCACAAATTACCGATAAAGCTATTTCCTATCTGACCCGTCAGCATCGTGTGGCTCCCGATAAACCGTTCTTCTTGTATTATGCACCGGGTTCTGTTCATGCACCGCATCAGGTGGCTACCGAATGGAGCGATAAATACAAAGGTAAGTTCGATAAAGGTTGGGATTGGTACCGCGAAGAAGTATTTGCCCGCCAGAAAAAGCTGGGCGTAATTCCGGCCGATGCCAAGCTTCCTGCTCGTGATTCACGTTTGAAAGCATGGAAAGATCTCAGTCCGGAACAAAAGAAATTGTATGCCCGCTTCTTTGAAGTTTATGCAGGCTATCTGGAATATACCGACTCGGAAATCGGTCGGTTGAAACAATATCTGCGTCAGTCGGGACAATTGGATAAAACAGCTGTTTTTGCCATTATTGGCGACAATGGAGCAAGCAAAGAAGGTACGTTCAACGGAGTAATTGATAAAGGTGAATCTGCATTTAAGGATGATGGTGAATTCCTTCAGTATAACATTGAGAATGCCAATAAGATTGGAACGCCGAATACAATTACATCGGCCAACTATCCACTGGCATGGGCGCAGGCTGCTAACACACCTTTCAAATACTGGAAGCAGGATGCCAACAGCGAAGGTGGAACACGCAATCCGTTGATTGTATATTATCCGAAAGGAATTAAAGAGCAAGGTGGAATTCGCAAGCAATATGGTCATGTGATTGACTTATTGCCTACCACACTTGAACTGGTTGGGGTTCAGGCACCCGAAGCCATCCGTAGTGTGAAACAGGATGAAATTCAGGGAACTTCACTACTCTATTCGTTGAACGATGAACAGGCAGCTTCACGTCATACTTTGCAGCATTATTACATTTTTGGCGCCCGCTCGGTGTACAAAGATGGTTGGAAAGCTGAAACGGCTCACCGTCCTGACCGTATCGACTGGAGCTTATTGCCGGAGTCAAAACGCTATCTGAATCCCGATCCAAAACGTTTTGATAATGATGTTTGGGAACTTTATAATCTCAACGAGGATTTCAACGAGATTAATAATCTGGCCGCTAAATATCCTGAAAAACTAAAAGAACTGAAAGATCAGTTCGAAATTCAGGCTAAGAAATATGGTTTAGCTCCTTATATCGACTGGATTGATGTAGAACTTCGCCGAAAAGCCGCGGCTAAAAAATAAACAGGTTAAAATCCCGATTATGCTTTTGTGTAATCGGGATTTTTTTATTTCATAATAAACAAAAAGCATTCGCCTCCGTCGACAAAACTGATTACAGAAACGATTGTAACAATTCAAAAAAATATGTGACTGCAAAATTGGATAGGATTTAAAACTCTGAGATTCTATACGGTTGATAGTTTAAATAAGAATTTTAGTATATTTGCAAATCAATAAAAAAACAATTTTCAACATAATAAAATACCATTCTGCTATTGTTCATAGGCTCGAAACATCGAATTTAATTTGATTAATACAAAAAAAGACTATGCCGGAAATATCCAGATTCTACGGACTAATAATACTTATGAACTTTAAAGATCTTAACCCACCTCATTTTCATGTTTGGTATGGTGATTTTAAAGCCATTGTAACCATCGACGATGGGATTGTAAAAGGAGAAATGCCGCAACGGGCATTAAAAATGACATTTGATTGGTTGGAAATTCACAGGGAAGAATTGCTGCTTGATTGGAGTTTAGCTCAAAAAGGGGATGAATTATTTAAAATAGAACCTTTAAAATAAGACATTATGTTTCTAGAAGTAATACAAGCCAACTATATCAATGACTTCAGATTATCTTTGAAATTCAATGATGGTGCTGAGATGATAGTAGATTTAGAAAATGAATTAAAAGGAAGTGCTTTTGCTGCATTAAAAGACAAAAGTGAATTCAAAAAGTTTTCCATTGTCTTTAATACCATTGAATGGGAAAACGGTGCTGATTTTGCACCGGAATATCTTTACGAGTTAGGAAAGTTTCAGCATCAAATTGCTAGCGAACCAACTAGTGAATATGGAATAAATAAACAGCCTTGATAAAACCGGAAAAACAATTGCCAATATAAGATATAACTTACTAATAAATATACGGATAACAAAATTAGTTTCAATATGTTGAAGTAATATTCTACTATTGTTCTCGTCCCCGAAACCCTATTGAAAACCCCAATTATGCTCATGCGTAATTGGTTTTTTTTTATTTCAATACCTAAATAAAGGTATGAATATACTCCGTTAGAGGTATTTCATGGTGTTGATAATCACTGTATTTTTGCATCGGATATTCAATTCATGTTATCTGTCGCTGCGGATAATCGCACTCACACTATTTGAAAATGATTTTATTTCAATAATAAACAAAAGCATTCGTTTCTGTCTTCGTCGGCAAAACTGATTATGGGACCGGGTGTGACAATTCAAAAAAATGTATGAAAAAACTTTTCAACAACAGGAAATTTAATTTCCTGACTTCCGCGTTGGTACTGGGAGGTAGCGTTTCCGCCCAGTACAGTCCGACTCCTGCTTTTCAGGGGAAAATTGGTAAAACCCTTGCCGATAGTAAAGAATCCCGTCCCGAAACTCAACCGCATGCTCAGCCGGGAGCTCCTAACGTGGTATGGATTCTGATTGACGATATTGGTTATGGTGCCGCCTCTGCTTTTGGTGGGCTGATTGAAACACCGAATATCGATAAACTGGCAAACAACGGATTGCGTTATACCAATTTTCATACCTGTGCTTTTAGTGCGCCAACCCGTGCAGCTTTGCTTACTGGTCGGAATAATCACTCTGTTCATTTTGGCTATTTTGCCCACAATTCTTACGATGCTCCGGGGTATGATGGTTATTTACCTTTTGAAAAAGCTACTGCTGCCGAAATTCTTCGCGAAAACGGTTACAGTACATTTGCTGTGGGTAAATATCATTTAACTCATCCTTCGGATGCCACGCAGGCCGGACCCTTTAACCGTTGGCCAACCGGTCGTGGATTTGATCACTACTTCGGATTTCCACCGGAAGCATGGGGAACCGACCAATGGCACCCGACTTTGTATCGCGATACCCAACGTGAACCCGAAGATCCACAAGGTCGTCATGTAACAGAGTTGTTGGCAAACAATGCCATTCAGTTTATTTCCGACCAAAAAGCGGCAGCACCCGATAAACCATTCTTCCTGTATTTGGCTACAGGTGCCGGACATGCTCCACATCAGGTTGAACAAAAATGGATCGACAAATACAAAGGTAAATTTGATAAAGGTTGGGATTGGTACCGTCAGGAAGTCCTTGAACGTCAGAAAAAATTGGGCGTTGTTCCGGCTAATGCTACACTTGCACCTCAAAACAACGGTGTGAAATCGTGGGAACAACTTTCAGATGATGAAAAGAAAGTATATCTGCGTCATATCGAGGTATATGCAGGATTTATTTCACAAACCGATTATCAGATTGGTCGTGTTGTCGATTATCTGGAGCAAACCGGACAACTTGAAAATACAGTGATTGCCGTGTTAGTAGGCGATAATGGTGCCGAAGGTGGTGCACGCGACTATGGTCGTTTCCTTGCAACCAGTCCTGACGAAACCCACGAACAGGTATTGGCCAAAGAAGTGAAGAATCTGGATAAACTTGGCACAGACCAATCCATGGCTCTTTATCCTGATGGCTGGGCTGCGGCAACTAACACGCCTTTCCGCTACTATAAAAGTTATGCCAACTTCGAAGGTGGAACCCACGATCCGTTGATTTTGTATTATCCAAAGAAAATTAAAGACAAAGGTGGAATCCGTGATCAATACACCTATGTAAACGATATTTTGCCTACTACGCTCGAATTGGTCGGTGCAAAAGTTCCTCAGGTGGTAAATGGTTATGTTCAGGAACCGCTTGAAGGTACAAGTCTTGCGTATACCGTTGATGCTGAAAATAAAAATGCACCCGAACGTCATACCATTCAGTACAACGAGATGACAAGTTCGTATGCCATTTACAAAGATGGTTGGAAGGCTTCGTTTCCACACGACCGCGTAAAACGAATTCCTGAAAACGAAGAAAAATGGCATTTGTATAATACCAAAGTCGATTTCAATGAGCAGAATGATTTGGCAGCACAATATCCTGAAAAAGTGAAAGAACTGGCTGATGTTTTCGATTCTGAAGCCTGGAAATATAATGTGTATCCACTCAAACAGACCTGGGAAACTACGAATGTAAATACGTTCAACACCAGCAAAAAAGTAATCTTGCGCAAGGGCAACTATTTCACAACATTTACATCACCACGTTTCACGAACGATTCGTATACAATTACAGCCAATGTTGATATTGCAAAATCAGGTGCACAGGGCGTAATATTATCGACAGGTGGATATGCAGCCGGTTTAAGTCTTTATATCAAGGCCGGTAAACTGGTATTTGCATACAACGCCGATGGAAAACTGGAAGAAATAGTTTCGTCGAAAGCTGTACCAACGGGAAAAACAGAACTGAAAGCCGAAGTAACTTACTCGGGTGAGCCGGTAGGTCAGTTTAAAAACCGAGATAAAGCAGTCACAATCTTTATTAATGGCGAAAAAGCAGGTTCGAAAGATTTAGGAAAAATCGGCATTCCACGTAACAGTATTGAAGGGCTCGAAGTGGGTGAAGACCGTGGAACTTCTGTTTCTACTTCTTACAAAGCTCCATTTACTTTCACCGGAAAAATTGATAAAGTGACTATTGATTTTAAATAATAAATTCATTTACACTGGCATATAACTCCATAAATATAACAAGAGAATTGTATGCCTGTAAAATAAATACAAAGCAGAACTGAGATACTTAGTTCTGCTTTGTACTCTTCTCATTTAAATGTTTTATATATGATTCATAAACTACTTGCAGCATTTATTTTACTTGTTAGTGCAAATTTTGTATCTGCTCAAAAAGCAGAACCGACTACATCCAAAGCTGCCACAGAATATACTAAAAAAGCCAATGAGGCTTTTTATTCTAAACTTAATTTCAAAGATTCGGCTGACTTTGCCGATGCACGTCGTGGTTTTATTGCCACGCTCGACAGTGGAATTATCCGCAATGCCAAAGGGCAAATTGCAGTAAATACCAACGAGTACAATTTTATTAAAGGAGATGCGCCGGCAACGGTCAATCCGTCGTTGTGGCGACACGCTAAAATCGATAATATTAATGGTTTGTTTAAAGTGGCCGAAGGTATTTATCAGGTTCGCTCGTTCGACATTGCCGTTATCACTTTTGTACAAACCAACAACGGATATCTGGTTATAGATCCTTGTACAAATGCCGATGCAGCTCGTGCAGCTTATGAACTGGTAAAAAAATATGTGGGCGATAAACCTGTGGTGGCAGTTATAAGCACCCACAGTCATGGTGACCATTACGGAGGTGTGGAAGGTGTGGCAAGTGCCGAAGATATTAAAAGTGGCAAAGTGAAATATATTACGCCTGAAGGGTTTTACCGCGAGGCAGTTAGTGAAAATGTGCTGTTAGGTAATGCCATGATGCGTCGTGCCGGGTACCAGTTTGGTTCTTCTCTGACATCCGATGAAAAAGGACGTGTAGATGCCGGATTAGGCAAATCATACCTCGGTACACACAGCAGTTCAAGTTTGTTGGAACCTAATATTGAGATAAAGAAAACAGGAGAAATTATTAATGTGGATGGGCTGGATGTTGAATTTTTACTAGCGCCCAACACCGAAGCACCTGCCGAGTTTTATTTCTATATTCCTAAATACAAAGCTTTTTGCCCTGCCGAAGATGCCAACCGAACTTTCCACAATTTGCTGACACCGCGTGGTGCTAAAATTCGGGATGCACGTGGCTGGGCCGGTTATTTGAACGAAGCAATTGACCGTTTCGGCGATAAAACCGACGTCGTTTTTCTGGTACATGGCTGGCCTGTGGTTGGTCACAATCAAAGTATCGATTTTTTGGAAAAGCAACGCGATTTATACAAATTCGTTCATGACCAAACTATTCATCTGGCAAATCAGGGATTGAATATGGAGGAAATTGCTGAAACCATTCAGTTACCGAAAGAGTTGTCCAACGAATGGTACAACCGCGATTATTACGGAACTCTGAAACACAACTCCAAAGCCGTTTATCAGTATTACCTGGGTTGGTGGGATGGCAATCCGGCTACTTATGACAAATTACCCGATGTAGAAGCAGCCAAACATTATGTGGAATTTTTTGGAGGCGAAAAAGCAGCACTCGAAAAAGCCCGCGTCAGTTATGCCAAAGGCGAATACCGATGGGTAGCCGAAGTACTGAAGCATGTGGTTTTTGCCAATCCGGCCAATCGTGAAGCCCGCAATTTGCAAGCTGATGCTTTTGAGCAAATCGGATATCAAACCGAATCTTCTATCTGGCGAAACCTTTATTTGTCGGGTGCCAGAGAACTTCGTGCAGAAGGTAATGTTTCGGATAAAGGCGTTGCCGGTGGAGCATTACAGTCTATTGGTCAAATCAATAAACTGACTGCTGAAGCTTTGTTCGATTATTTATCAGTAGCTCTGAACGGCAAGAAAGCGGAAGGTAAAGATATTGCCATTCGTTTTATATTTCCCGATGTAAATAAAAATCTGTTGGTAAATGTAAAGAATGGCGTGTTGCATTATGCAACGAATAAACCAAATGTGGAAGCTGAGTTAACGCTTACGATTCCAAAGAAAACACTGTTGGAAGGTTTTGCTAATCCTGATTTATTGAGAACAAAAATTCTTTCGAAAGACGGAATCTCGTATGAAGGAAATATATTCCTGCTCAAAGAATTCTTCGAATTGATTGAAGTTCCCAAACCCAACTGGAATATTGTAACACCCTGAATAATTCATAATTCATAGTTAATAGTTAATAATTCATAATTCATAGTTCATAGTTCATAATTCATAGTTCATAAAATGAGAACCCAACTAAATAAACTTACGCTGCTGATAGTACTTGCACTTGCAACAATAAACGGACAGGCGGCTCCAAAGCTGGAAAAAGACTCCGTGTTGAAAATAGCCAGAGAGGCTTATATTTATGGCTTACCATTGGTACTTACCGACCTGACACGTATTGGCTCGGGAGCTGAGAGCAATCATTTTTATCATAGCAACAAGTTCCCGGATTATACAGCCCGATTGGTTGTTCGTCCTAACAACGATACTTTTTATTCTTCTGCATTTCTCGATTTAGGTGCAGAGCCGGTGGTGTTGAGCATCCCCGATTCAAAAGACCGCTACTTTGTGGTGCCCTTGATGGATGCGTGGACCAATGTGTTTAAATCGTTCGGAAAAAGAACCACCGGAACCAAAGCACAAACTTATGTTGTAACCGGTCCGAAATGGAAAGGTGCATTGCCTCAGGGAATTGAGCAAGTGAAATCACCAACCGATGAGGTGTGGATTATCGGTCGTTATCAGGTGAATAATCCCGAAGATGGTAAAAACTTTGTTGCCCCCATTCAAAACACGTTGACAGCTATTCCATTGAGTAAATGGAATAATACAGTTGCTCCACCTGCTGCTCATGTAACTTATTCTATTGAAAAAAATACAGTAATCAATGACTTGCGAAGTAGAAAACTTACCGGTGTTCAGGCATTAAATAAACTGACAACCGAAGAGTATTTTACCTATTTGAATGAGTTGCTGGTGAAGAATCCCGGACTTGCTGCCGATAAAAAAGTATTGGCACGCTTTGCCAAAATTGGTATTCAAGCCGGCAAGTCTTTTACGTTGAAAAGCTTTGATGCTGAAATACAAACCGCATTAAATTCATTAGCGGCTCAGTTGGCAACTGAATTTGGCAATAATCAGTCATTCTTCCGCGCCAAAAACGATGAAAAAATTGATTTGACTATAGGGAATTATGGCATTGATTATCTGAAGCGTGGATTAGTTGCTTATGTTGGGTTAGGAGCACTTAACCCGGAAGAAGCTGTATATCGTTCGTATAGTATAGATGCCGATAACCAATTGCTGGAAGGTAAGAATCAGTATTTGCTGCATTTCGATGCGGGTAAGCTACCTCCGGCGCGAGCCTTTTGGTCACTGACATTATATGATAAAGATGGCTATCTGGTTGACAATTCTATTGACCGTTACGCTATTGGCGACCGAAATAAGTTGAAATACAATGCCGATGGTTCGTTGGATTTATATATCCAAAGCCAGTATCCCGGTGCCGATAAAAAAGAAAACTGGTTGCCGGCACCCGTGGGAGGTTTCAACCTATCTCTCCGGATTTACTGGCCAACCGAGGAGTTTTTATATAAAGACGGTTCGTGGGTGAAACCACTGGTTAAAAGGGTAAATTAATATGCAGAACTTCTGTTGAATAATATT
>Ga0224521_1000617_pt1 | contig 10297 bp, 8 predicted proteins | sample CFST0metaG_FD_182731 | JGI IMG/M metagenome (GOLD analysis project Ga0224521, IMG submission 182731) | Peat soil microbial communities from Stordalen Mire, Sweden - C.F.S.T0 | ecosystem: Environmental > Terrestrial > Soil > Wetlands > Peat | place: Sweden: Norrbotten County, Stordalen Mire... | reverse complement strand
ATACTTTACCCATTAATTACTCTATTGTTAATTATGTAGAGAAGAAAATACAATTCTATTTGAATGAAAATTATTCAATGTCTGTAGTTCAATTACCTGATTCAGTATTAAAACTAAAAAATGGATTTTTTAGTTCGGCCAGAACTAAAAAGGTAAAACAATGGATAAAATCCAATAAGGATTTGTATGACTATGTTATTGTACTTGAAAATATGAGTTTACCGGATATCTATGGATTAATTCCTGCAAATACCAGTGGAGTATACAGTAAAAGTGCTATGTTCAGAAGTAAACCTTTCTGTGCATATTATAGCAGCATTACTTTCTACGTTTATCGTTCTTCTGATTTAAAACCGCTTGAGTACTATAATGGGGGTGGAGAGTTATTCGTACCTATAAAAAAGTTTAATACACCAACAGAAAAAAATAGTTTTACACCTCAAATGTTGGACTTTATCTATGAAGGGTTCAAAGGTTATCTGGATAGTCGTGTTGAGTACTTTCTTGCTAAATCTTATCTGTTGCCTCAGGACAAAATAGACGCTATAAAGGCTAAATCGACAATAGCCAAATAATAAAGAAGGACAGGTTACAACCAATCCTTACGGTATAAACATATAAAACAACAAACCCTTTCCACCTGAATGGAAAGGGTTTGTTGATAATATTGGATTCTTGTTTGAACTTTCAAACTTTATAAACTTTCAAACTTTATAAACTGAATTAATATGCCCGCGCAAAAACCACACGTTGCGCCGAAGGCTTACCGGTAACCATACAAACACCCGGAGTGGTGTCGCCATGTAATGGAATACAACGGATGGTGGCTTTGGTTTCTTCTTTGATTTTTTCTTCGGTTTCGGGAGTTCCATCCCAGTGGCACATCAGGAATCCGCCTTTTTCTATTTCCACTTTGAACTCATCGTACGAGTTTACGTCGCGGGTAACAGAAGCACGGTAATCGAATGCTTTTTGGTAGATATTAGCCTGAATGGTTTTCAATAAATCATCAATATAGTTTTCTACACCTTCTATGGCTACCGTTTCTTTGGTTAAGGTATCGCGTCGGGCAACTTCTACGGTTCCGTTTTCCATGTCGCGTGCACCCATAGCCAATCGTACCGGAACGCCTTTGAGCTCGTACTCGGCAAATTTCCAACCCGGTTTCTTATTGTCGTTGTTATCGTATTTAAATGAAATGCCCAATGCTTTAAGTTTGGCGGTAATCTCAGCTACTTTTGCGCTGATAGCTTCCAGTTGTTCTTCGTTTTTATAGATAGGCACAATCACAACCTGAAAAGGAGCCAGATTAGGAGGAAGTACCAAACCGTTATCGTCGGAGTGAGTCATGATAAGCGCACCCATTAAGCGGGTAGAAACTCCCCACGAAGTAGCCCAAACATAATCCAGTTTGTTATTTTTATCCATAAAGGTCACGTCGAATGCTTTGGCAAAGTTCTGACCCAGAAAGTGCGACGTTCCGGCTTGCAGTGCTTTACCATCCTGCATAAGAGCTTCAATACAGTAGGTGTCTAGTGCTCCGGCAAAACGTTCGTTGGCAGATTTTACACCTTTCAATACCGGAACAGCCATAAAGCGTTCGGCAAAGTCGGCATATACTTCCAGCATTTTTCGGGCTTCGGTTACAGCTTCGGCTTCGGTGGCATGAGCTGTGTGACCTTCCTGCCAAAGAAACTCAGCGGTACGAAGGAATAAACGCGTACGCATTTCCCACCGGACAACATTGGCCCATTGATTAATCAGCAACGGTAAGTCGCGGTATGACTGAATCCACCCTTTATAAGTATTCCAGATAATGGTCTCAGAGGTTGGGCGAACAATCAGTTCTTCTTCCAGTTTGGCATCGGGATCTACTATCAGACCTTTACCATTCGGATCAGCCATCAAACGGTGGTGTGTTACCACGGCACATTCTTTTGCAAAACCTTCAACATGTTCGGCTTCTTTACTCAAGAATGATTTAGGTATAAACAACGGGAAGTATGCGTTTACGTGACCGGTTTCTTTGAACATACGATCCAGTTCGGCCTGTATTTTTTCCCAAATGGCGTAACCATAAGGTTTAATCACCATACAACCGCGAACGGCTGAACTTTCGGCCAGATCGGCTTTTATTACTAAATCGTTATACCATTGTGAGTAGTTTTCGCTGCGCGAAGTCAATTCTTTTGCCATAAAGTTTTTTATCAATAAAGTAATTGTTTCCCGCAGATAGCCCAGATAAACGCAAATGGAACATTTTGATTTCTAAAATAGAAGTCAGCGAAAATCAGCGTAATTAGCGGAAAAATATTTTTGAATTGCAAAGGTAATCAATTTTCAGCAATCTTCCTTTTGTCAATACAGAGAAAATGAAGTGTGCAAAATGCAAATTTCTAATATTTCCGGTTCTGTTTGTTGTTCAATATCTTGTTTCTTTGGTGTTTAATCTTTTATCTGTTTAAATCTTCCTGATTCGACTTGCTTTAAACTCATAACCTTCGATAGTAAAGCTGGTGTGTTGATATGTTGTTCGGGTTAAATGTTTCTCAATAAAAGGCAGATCGGGAGCATAGTAAAAGCTTCCGCCAACCTGAAGCGAAGCGAGTATTTCCATATACTTTTGGGCATAGGTACGGTAATTACCGTCGACGCGCAAATTGTGATGAATGAAATGATTGGAAAATCCCAAATTACTGATAATAGTTCCCCATTTTTCGGGTTCAAATTCGTATTCCAACCAGTCGGACTTGGCGTAAAACGGGTTTTGATTGTCGAAACGATCAATACCATAAGCTTCAATGCCATTATCACGCAGGTAATTCACCAGATTCATTTCACGTCCACAACCCACATCCAATACAGGTTGCTGCAAAGTATTTAAGTCTATATGAAGGATTTCGAGTTGTAAATGTGGAGGATATTCCGAGCAGGCGACAGGTTGCAGGTATTCCTGATTGTTGGCATACATCTGTTCAGCAAATTTGTTAGTTCTTACCAACCAATCGCATAAGTTGCTGTAATGTTCCTGACCAATGCGGTCTAATTCGGTTTTTCCTGCACTCGGGTCAAGGATTCGGATTTTTTGATTCAGATCTCTGTAAAGCTCTTTTAATTCAATAATCGATTCAGCATTGAACGAGAAATACTGATTTACCCGGCAGAATTCCTGCAACGATTCGTCCGTCAGATAATCAATCAGCAATTGTTCCGATTCGATGTCCAGGTTCCGGATTTTATCAATCAATGACTCTGTGCCGTCGATAAATTGCAGGCTTTTGTTTTCTGTGCCGGTCAGTAGGTTTTTACCCTTATTGAAAGCAATTTGTTCTTTGATGTGTTTTCTGATGTTTTCATCAGCTTCGGTGGTTGACATGGCAAATATCGGTTTTGGTTGAATACAAAGATAGATGAAAAATGTAGCAAATTTTGTTTTACCGTATTTTTCATCTATCGTGTTTTTCGCTAAGTCTCCGACTTTTTACCAGTGCATTAATTCTTTAAGATAAGCAGTTAGTTCAGCAGCAATTAGTTTGTGCTCGGCCAAGGAAGGATGTGAGTCGCAACCGCTGTTGTAGCTGCGGCTGAAGAAAAAAGTGCTCACGCGTTTGTCGCCGCTTTTCTTTGCTTCGTTTGTCACGATGGTCAAATATGATTTCAGTACTTGTGTCAGCTTTTCATCTGCCATCGGACTGGTGATTAATACTATTTTCGCTTTTGGATAGACTTTACGCAACGATTGAATGAAGTGCAGATAATTATCACAGAAGATTTTCCGGTCTTGTATTCCGTCGTTCTGTCCAAGACAAATGGTAACTACATCGGGCTGGTATTGTGCAAAGTCCCATTGAATCTCGTTGTCACGCAAGTTGATTTTGTCGTAAATCTGAGGCATAATTACTTTCATATCGCAACAACTGTGCATCAATCCTATTCCTGATGCCGAGGTCAGATGATATTGTGCTTTTAATGCTCTGGCAGTTTGCGCACCATAACTTAAATAAGCATTGTGCTGATCTTGCCATACGCCTTTTCCACATGGTATTTCATCCATATCGCTTCCTGTACCACAGGTGATAGAATTACCAAAGCATTCAATTTTGCGTTTTGGCAGGGTAGGAGCAGGTAACAACTCCTGACAGCTTGCTCCGTTGAATTGCAGGTAGCCGATGTTTGATTCGGTGGTTTTGCAAATTATCACGGAGTGAATTCCGTCTTTCAGTTCACCTAGCGAAACCTTACTTTCTTTTTCCGATAGTCTGAAGCGGGAGTATTTGCCATCCACAATCAACTGGATGTAATTCATATTTTTGCCGTACAAAAACTCGTCGGTTAGGTTAATCGTACAACTGCTTCCTTTGAATTTGAAAATAATCTGTGCACCAGCCGCCCAAAACTTAGGATGGTCTGCATTGCTGAAATCGCCACGACCCATGTATGAGAAATTGGAGTTCGAAGCTTTGTAAAATGTTTGTGATGTGGCTGTGCTGCTTAACACTGTACAGCAAATAAATACCAGTGCGAAAAATGTTTTTTTCATTCTCTTTTTCATTTATAATTTTAATGTAAGTAATGGTTTGAATATAATGTCGCATTTTTCAAAAAGAATGGAACGCGGATTTAATGGATTAAGCGGATAAAAACGGATTATATTTGATCATGTTTAAAACAGATTTTAGTCATGCAAGCATGACTAATAAGACCATAAGCTATTGGAAATCATCCCGATTTATCGGGGTTTAAATCCGTTTTTAAATCTGCTAAATCAGCGTTTCTTCCGCGACCGGAATCTTCGATTCGTGTTCTATTCTTCTATTTATTTTGATTTGATTATACGATATTATATCTTTCCTGCTACTTACGTTTGCGTATAGTCAAATTTACTGCATTGCGTAAAATGCAAATGTAGCCAACCAATGACTTCCGCCGTAATTATCATTTGTTATTTCGGGCAATGCATTCTTGATAAATTCGTTGGCAGTAGATTTGAATAATTTTGATTTACTATCGTTGTTGGGCAGTGAAGTGGCAATACCCTTCATACACCAGGCTCTGCTAAACGATAATCCAACGAGATGAACCGTTTGATAATCACTTTTATCACTTACTACAGGTAGTGTTATCAGTCGGGTAATACTTCGTTTGTCGTAGTAGTTATTGAACCACCTGGCAAATTCCTGTTTGTTGAGTACCCGTCTCATTAAATCTGCAACTTCAAGCGAAGGGCTGAAGAAATCGCTTCCGTCTGGCTCGAAATAAGCGGGAACTTTACTGTTGTCGAAATAGAAATCCATAGATTTCTTAATAATGAGTTTTTCAAAGTCTTTATCGGATACAGCCCGTGCCCAATCGAGAGCAAAAGCCAGTCCGAAAGCTGTATTTGGATGAACACCGGTTCTGTTTGGATAAGTTTGTTTGGGCAGATAGTCCTTCCAAAGTTTTTCAATAGTCGCAGTCAGAGGCTGTAAACTTTTGTGCCATTGTCGGGCTTTGGGATTATCCCACGATAACAGTTCTTCGTCCAGCTTTAAAAGCCATGCCCATCCATAAGTGCGCTCGTAAGTGTTCGAAGCTGTATAGAGTTTGAAATAGTCCGATTCTTTAACTATTTTTTCATCCTGAAATGAGTTATCCAGGCAGGTAATGATACTGTCTTTATTTGAAATGTCCGGATAGTTCTTTAATATCTTCACTAATAGCCAATGACCGTGTACGCTACTATGCCAATCCAGGCAGCCAAAGAAAGCCGGATGCAACTCAGAGGGTAATAATACATGATCGGTAACAGAAGTGGATAAATGGGAGGTTTTGTTTGGCCATTGTTGCCCGATACAAGCCAGCGGCAAACGGGATAGACGAACCGCAATTTCCGGAGACATTTGCTGGGCACTGCTTTGAAGAACAAATAATGCGGTAAAAATGAAAGTATAAAGTATTTTCATGACAGATTTGTTTTTATTTGGCAGAATTTAATTTCGCCTTTGCTTTAATTTCTTTAAACGTTTCAATGGTTGATTGTCGGTCTTTTAGATTAAAAAAGATAACCCGACCATTCTTCAATACCAACTGAACAAAGGGCGAAACACTGAAATCTGTAAATAAACTGGCATTGCCGATATTCGTTAATCTGAAGTATCCTTTACAAACCTTCCCTAAAGCGAATCCATTTGTTCTTGTTTCAATATTGGGCATTTGGCCGATAGTATCAATGGCAGAAATGTCATTGTAATTTATCGACAGACCATAAGCTCCGGTAATTTCAAACTGATCTTCTTTTATATTTATTTTTATAGGGAGAGTATTATAGTAATTGAAGCCTGCAATAATGGCACCTACCAATACCAGAAAGATAATGGTATTTTTTGTTTTGGATGTACTTTTACGCGTGGGTATGTTCTCTTCAGATCCCTGTTTTGAGTTCAAAAGTCCGGAAATGAGTTCCGTAATTTCATCCCCTTTGTTTGTTCCTATTCTCACAATTTTATCCGCATCTTTAAATGTCAATTCTATAGCTCTAAACCCCGACACATTATATAACCAGCCACCCGTAATTTTATGAATGCCCCAACCATTTAAAAATGAATCTACTACAGGTTCACATGACTCTATGTCAACTATTTTGTATGACTTGCCAAAAATACCAATTCCCAGTTTGAATGAAACGCTAGTGTTATCAACAATAATAGTTAGCTTATAGAAAGTAAGTAAGCAAATGAGAGATATCAAAACAAGAAATGCGTACAGATATGTTTCCTGATCGGATGAGAATCCATGAATGACAAGTAAAATTGCAAACACGATTAATAATACGGACATTATTATTACGGTAAATGTGCCGAATTGAGTGAATTTTTTTGATTCCATGCTTAATAGATTGTGGTTTAATTATTCAACTTTAATTTGTTTATATTAGTTTGTAAATAACTATTTTAGAAATTATTTCCGAAATAAGCAAAGCTATAATAAACGCAATAGCAAGTTTGCTCCCTTTAATTCCACACGATGTTTTAAGTGCATTGAACATTAAAATAATAGTCCATATGGTTACCGGAACAGAGAGTAGCGTTAGGAAAATAAATGATACCGACTGAAATACAATAAATGGATTTTTCATTATTTCATTGATGTCGGGTGATACAGTGAAATAGCCTGCAATTGCCAAAATCAGATATGGAGCTTTTGCCAACGTCATAGTACCCAGGATGTCTATGAATCTGAATCCTTTGGAAATGATAAATCCTGTGATAGTCATAACCAAAACCAGGCTTATTATGTCGATAGCAAGAAATTCAAATGAATGCCCGGGCGTGAGTTCTTGAGTTAAATGCATGTCAATTACTCCATCAAAAGCTACATGGCTAAATGTGCTGATAATTCCGGTGAGCAAAACAATCACTAAACCCAGCCCCAATGCCTGCCAACCGGCAATGCGGGTAAAAGGATTAATCATTAAACTGAAAATTTCTTTACTTTTCATGCGTTTTTATTTTATTGATTATTTCATTGAGCATGTTTCTCACGGTAGGATAACTTAGTTTTAGTTCAGAAGCCATTTCTTTGAGGCTACCGCTGTTTATAACAAAGCGCAGAATAAATTGCTGGTCTTCGGACGAAAGTAGGGCTAATGTAGGCAAATCGTACAAGCCGCTAACTTCCGTTTGGCAGCTTTCGCACTTTAAACATTTTACTTTAAGTTGTGTCTGACAACTCGGACAATAAGTAGGTAGCATAATATTAAACTTTTATTGTGCAAAAGTAATGATCATTTTGAATAATGTGATTATTTGTTCAATATTATTTAGTCTGTATTGAATAATATTTATATTTTAGCAATATTATTAAAAAGAAATATGCTTTTCCAAGGCACTATATGTATGTTCTTATAACGGACTTAAAATAATAACAATAATATTACTTTGAAATAATAATTGTTTGTATATTTGTTTCGTAAAAGTTCTTTGTAATCATATAAAATTTAACGCTATGAAAGCAGAACAAGTTCTTGATAATTTAAAACGGAGGTTTCCGAATGAACCGGAATATTGTCAGGCCGTTGAAGAAGTATTACTCTCTATTGAAGAAATTTACAATGCGCATCCCGAATTTGAAAAACAAAACATTATCGAGCGCATTTGTATTCCCGACCGTATCTTTTCGTTCCGCGTTACCTGGGTGGACGACAAAGGAAATGTAAAAACAAACATGGCTTATCGTGTGCAACACAACAATGCCATTGGCCCCTACAAAGGTGGAATTCGTTTCCACGAATCAGTTTGTCCTTCTATTCTGAAGTTTCTGGCTTTTGAACAAACATTTAAAAATGCACTTACCACACTGCCCATGGGCGGTGCAAAGGGCGGTTCCGATTTTAGTCCGCAGGGCAGATCGGATGGCGAAATTATGCGATTCTGCCAGGCTTACATTTTGGAATTGTGGCGTCATATTGGACCGGAAACTGATGTTCCGGCAGGTGATATTGGAGTTGGCGGTCGCGAGGTGGCTTATATGTATGGCATGTACCGCAAGCTGGCTCACGAAAATACCGGGACATTTACCGGTAAGGGACTAGAATTTGGAGGCTCGCTCATTCGTCCCGAAGCAACCGGTTATGGCAATATTTATTTCCTTATGAACATGTTGAAACGAAAAGGAATCACTGATTTGAAAGGTCAGGTAGTGGCAATATCCGGATCAGGAAATGTGGCAACATATACTGCCGAAAAAGTCCTTGAACTGGGTGGGAAAGTAATAACGATGTCCGATAGTACCGGCTATATATATGATCCTGATGGAATTGATACAGATAAGCTGGCATATATTTTTGATTTGAAAAATGTTCAACGCGGACGTATTAAAGAATATGCAGTAAAATATGGTTGTAAATATGTTGAAGGTCAACGTCCGTGGGCAGAAAAATGTACCATTGCATTGCCTTCGGCCACACAAAATGAAATCAACGGAGAAGAAGCTGAAATGTTGGTAAAAAACGGTTGCATAGCTGTTTCCGAGGGAGCTAATATGCCTTCGACCATTGAAGCTGTGGATGTGTTTTTGAAAAACAAAATATTATATGCTCCGGGTAAAGCTGCCAATGCCGGTGGTGTTTCTGTTTCCGGTTTGGAAATGTCGCAAAATGCCATGAAACTTAGCTGGCCTAAAGAAGAAGTTGACAAACGCCTGCAGGATATTATGGCAAGCATTCACGAAGCATGTGTAAAGTATGGTACTGAACCTGATGGCTTTGTAAATTATGTAAATGGTGCTAATATTGCCGGCTTTATGAAGGTAGCCAAAGCAATGATGGCACAGGGAGTGCTTTGATTAATTGAGGATATTGTTGTTCGGTAAAAAATATTAGATTCTTCGCTTCGCTCAGAATGACAAATCATTACAATGTCTTTATAGTGGGATGGGGTAGGTTGGCGGCGAAGCCGCCAACCTACCCCATCCCATAAACATTGACTGTCATTTCGAACGAAGTGAGAATTGAAAATCGGCGTTAGCCAAATCTCTAACGAAAACTTAATTTATAAAGTTTACCGGACAATACTGGAACCAAACATATATTATAGAAAGAACATAGTTGCGCCTGCTATACTGATAATGGCTCCAATTACCTGCTGTGGTCTTATTTTTTCTTTAAACATTATTGCTGATGGTACAATGATAAAAATAGGTACAAGCCCCATGAGCGTAGAAGCGATGCCTGTTTTGGTTTGTTGAATGGCAAAAAGTCCCAGGGCTACACCAACAAACGGACCAAAGAATGCACCTACTGTAACTGACTTCATGGCGCTGGTATGGGTAAATGCTTGTCCGAGTTTATTCCAGCGACGAAGTCCGGTTATCAAGATTCCAAAACTCAACAAACCAAATAATGCGCGAATTTGTGTTGCGGCAACCGGGTCGTAATGTCCCATGCCTTTTTTGCTGAGAATTAACCCAACTGCCTGTCCCATTGCACCGCCAAATGCCAACAAGAATCCTTTAAAGGGAATGTTCAGTTTCATTTTCCGGTTCGAAATAGCTACAATTATTCCACTAACACTTACCACAATAGCAATGATGTTTTTTGCAGAAAGGATTTCGTCCAAGAAGAACCAACCTATTATAGCTGTCAGCATAGGAGCAAGGCTCATAACCAACGCTGCGGTTCGTGAACCGATAACCATGTACGACTGAAATAGTAACATGTCGCCCAGGAAGAAACCGACAAAACCTGACAAACCTAACCAAAACCATTGATAACCGGTTGCGTCAGTAGGAAAAAACAATCCTCTGGTAAAAAACGTAGTAA
>Ga0224521_1000615_pt1 | contig 10317 bp, 7 predicted proteins | sample CFST0metaG_FD_182731 | JGI IMG/M metagenome (GOLD analysis project Ga0224521, IMG submission 182731) | Peat soil microbial communities from Stordalen Mire, Sweden - C.F.S.T0 | ecosystem: Environmental > Terrestrial > Soil > Wetlands > Peat | place: Sweden: Norrbotten County, Stordalen Mire... | reverse complement strand
AGTTACAGCAGAGTACTGCGGCGTTGGGCGTAGCAGAGCAGAACCGCATTTTGAAGGGGGCGATTGCGCAGGCTGCACAGTCTGGCAATGCAGAAATGCTTTCTGGATTGGCGGGCAATGCGGCTTCGACGAGCACCGGTGGCAATGCGTTGCAGCTATTGCAGAGCCTTCGTCAGCAAGAAGCGACCGAAAAGGCCGCACTCAAGGAAGCTGAAGCCAAGTACGGTCCCTCTTATCCTAAGCTGAATGAGCTGCGCGAGCATATTGCAGGAATGGAGCGTGCGATTCAGGAAGAGGTGCAGCGCATCAAGGCACGCGCCAAAAGTGACTACAGCGTAGCTCTGCAGAATGAAGCCTCCACTCGCGCGCAATACGAAAAAGCCAAGCAGGATGCGGATCATCTGAACGATAAGATGATCAACTTTACGATTGCACGTCAGGAGGCTGAGCAGAGCCAGGAACTTTACTCTGACCTACTCAAGCGTCTCAAGGAAGCTGGCGTGCTTGAGGGGCTCAAGTCTTCGAATATTACGGTGGTCGATCCTGGGCGTACGCCTGCAAAGCCCAAGAAACCTGATGTTGTGCTTTACATCGCGGTTGCATTTTTTGGCGGCCTTGTGGTTGGTGCTCTGTCGGCTTTTCTGATTGACGTTCTCGATAGAAAAGTGAATGGTGTAGACGCAGTTGAAGGGATTCTTGGTACCAAGATCATCGGCGCTACGCCTCTCATTGAACTCTCAGCCATGAGCATGGAGGAGCAGAGCCGCCGCATTGACATTTTGCGTGATTCTGAATCTACCTATGCCGAGGCTGTTCGAGCCATTCGCACTGCGGTTTTCCTTACAGGAAAAGCGCAGCAGTCACGCGTTATCCTGATCACGAGCTCAATTCCGGGCGAGGGGAAATCAACCTTTGCACTGAATTTTGCCGTGTCCCTTGCACAGTCCAAACGAAAAGTGCTCTTGGTTGATATGGATCTGCGCAAAGGGTCCTTGCAGCAGCGCCTTGGCGTCTCCGCAGGTAGCGGGCTTAGTGAAGTTCTTGCAGGGCTGCAGGCCAAAGCTGAAATCCATCCTGTCCAAGATGTTGAAAATCTTGATTTTTTGCGTGCTGGGTCAACGCCGCCGAATCCTGCTGAACTGCTTGAAAGCGCTGTCGGAGAATATATTCAGCAATGGCGTAGCCAGTATGACGTGGTCGTCATTGATTGCGCACCGTTGCTTCCTGTCACCGATTCGCTCATCGTGCATCCGTATGCGGATGTAACCCTTTTGATTGCCCGTAATGGTTTGACCGAACGCTCGCAATTGCAGCGGTCCTATCATTTGCTGACCGATGGATCTCAGCACTATGTTGGTGTTGTGCTCAACTGCTTGGACCCTCGTGAAGATAGCTACTATGGCTACTATGGATACCGCAAGTACTCTTATCACTACGGAGAGAATAATCATGCATAAATTTGCCACTTGGGTTGCAGCTTTACTGTTGATGTTTGCCGTGGTTGCGCCGGCGCAGACCTCGGAAAGTCTGTTCATCGGCCCGGGCGATGCAGTGCATATTCAGGTTTTCGATACTCCTGAACTCGAGCAACACGCCCGTGTTACAGATGCTGGCAGTATTCAATTATTACTCGGTGGCAGTGTTGACGTGAACGGGCTGACGCCAGTCGACGCAGCGCGCGCCATTGAGAAAACTCTTCTTACTGCGGGCGTCCTGAAGTCTCCGCGCGTCACGGTTTCGATTGAAGACTACGCCACGCAGAAGGTTACACTGATGGGCGAGGTTAAGGCTCCGGGCAATTACGCGCTCAAAACGCCACTGTCGATCAACGAGGTACTGCAGATGGCCGGCGGCATTACCGAGAATGCTGATCGAAATATCGTCGTACAGCATCGTAATAATACCGAAAAATTTCCGTATTATGTCTCAAACGATCCGAACCAGGCGTTGACTCCCTCTCTTGTGATTCGTCCGGGAGACACCATCTTCGTGCCCAAGGCAGGCATCGTCTACGTAATAGGGGATGTTTCCAAGCCTGGCGGCTATATTATCTCCGATAATCATACGCAGATCACTGCATTGCAGCTGGTAGCACGTGCTGGCGGCACCAATCACTCAGCAGTCCCATCGCATGCCCGTCTGATCCGAAAATCTGCCACTGGATACACGGAGACGCCAATAGAACTAAGCAAGATGCAAAAAGGGAAAACAATTCCAGATCTGACGCTCGCAGCGGATGATATCGTTTATGTGCCTTTCAGTTACCTAAGAAACTTTGCTCTGGGAGCATCGTCCATTGCTGCTACCGTGGGCGGCGCGGCAGTCTATCACTTTTAGCCTATCGGAAGACTGGAGAAGAATGTTGGCAAAAAATTATCCCAACACATATGCTTATGCGCCATGGTGGATTAATCCATTTTGGTATTCATCCATTATGTTGCTGGGTATGTATGTCGTGACAGTATATTTTTCGGATGAAATTATAAGGCTGTCTTCAGGGCAAAAAGTAAATAGCCTTAACGGAGAGGGCATATTGCTTGGGTTGCTGTCCGTACTAAGCATTGCAGTCGGATCAAGCTTTGTTGTCTTTAGACAAAAGAGTAAATGCATTGCAACGCCATACTCGGCAAATAATATTAATCAGGTCTTATTGTGCCTTGGGGTTTTTATAGCTATTTGTTATGCTGCATTTGTACTTCCTCTTTTGGCACACCCTGGCGTGGTTATAAGAGTCTTCATTGGCGGGAGTTGGAACTCTGTAAATGATGTAAGAGGCTCCATGGGCTCAACTCCAGGAATAAGCTCATTTTTGAATGCAGATGCAGTTTTTTATTCGCTTTACGGGTACGCTGTGTCGGTTTTTCCGAAGAAGAAAATAAATCCATATGTGCATATTTTATTTTATGCTTGCCTGCTTATAGATGCATTTATTGCGATTGCATCTGCGCGTAGAAATGCGCTTGTCAGGTCCGTTACTTGCTATGTGATCCCTATAGTTATTTTTAAGTGGAAGAGAACAACTCTTAGAAATATTTTTCCTGTTATTGGGATGTTTTTCATGTATGTTTTTTTTGCTTTTGGTGAGTATTTTAGAAGCTGGAGATACTACAGGAATTTTGGGCAAAATTTTTTTGAGTTTACCGCTCTAAGATTTTTGGGGTACATTGCGACATCTCTCAATAATGGTGCAGGACTATACGAGATGCATGGCCCATACTATAAGCCTCTGGGAACTGTGCAAGGTCTATACGACATTTTAGCGCAATTTGGCTACAAAAATACTCAATGGAAAGACCAGTTTTTATTATTTCAAGGCCAGTTTGGCAGCCTAGAATTTAATAATCCATGTGGACTCTATGTCCCCTATGTTGATTTTGGGCCTCTGTTTGGTTCGGTAGTTCTTGTGCTGATTGGCGTGTATGTGGCATATTTGTATAAAAAAATATTACGACATGCTCCTTTGGGTATTTTACTGTTTCCCGTAAGCTATTTTGGAATATTGTTTGTGTTCAATATCTTTATGTGGGGAGATACTATATATATACGCCCACTGATAGTCGCGGTGATCGTCTCATGCTTCCTGAAAGAAAATAGAGAGGAAAGTCAACCTAAATCAATGCATAACCAACAGTCAGAGTGCTAGGAGTCCATAATATGGATAATCGTCCGCGTAGCAAAAATGTTTCCCCTGTAGTGACAGTAGTTATCCCTACGAGAAATCGTCCAATCCTAGTTTTGCGTGCAGTTGAAAGCGTGCTGAAGCAGTCTTTTTCTGATCTTGAGGTTGTCGTTGTGGTTGATGGCCCAGACATAGAAACATGCAAAGTCTTGGGGAAAATAGCCGATTCAAGAATAAAAATTGTAGCCTTAAAAGAAAACGTTGGCGGCAGCGAAACGCGCAATACAGGCGTTCGTGAAGGGCGGGGCGAATGGGTTGCTTTTCTTGATGACGATGACGAATGGCTGCCTGAAAAATTGAGAGCGCAGATGAACTTCATCAGAAAAAATAATCTAAAAAACGCGATCATTTCCTGCCAGTATATTGATCGCAAACAGAGTGGAGATATGATCAGGCCGCAAATATTTCCAAAGTCTGAACAGCCTATTAGCGAATATTTATTTTGCGAAATGGGCTATTTAAGCCCGAGGCAGGGATTTTTGCAAACTTCAACTCTTCTTGCTTCCAGATCATTGTTGCTTCAAGTCCCTTTTACGAAGGGATTAAAGCGCAATCAAGATGCAGATTGGCTATTACGTGCTACTCCAGAAGCGAAGGATGGACTGCACATAGTGCCAGAAGTCTTGTCAATTTTCCATAACATTGAGGGCCTAGACCGAATTGGTAGCCGCTTAGACTGGAAATATTCATATGATTGGGCACTAGAGCACCGAATGTATTTTACGAAAAAGTCTCTTTCATATTTTATTGCGGGGTATTGCGCTTCGGTGGCAATGCGTCAGAAACAAGGCATAATGCCTCAGGTAAGGCAATTTGCATATTGCTGCAAATATGGAGCAATTGATGCAAAGGTATTGTTCTACTTCTTTCGTTATAGCATTGCTGACGCAGTAGTCAGAAAATTTCTTCCTAATAATATTTTGTCGATAATAAAAAAGTCTATAAATAAGTAATTGCCTCTTGTGTGGTTATTGGCTATTGTGATCACAGGATGTGCTTGCTGTTTCTCCAGAGGAAGGTTATCGCGCAGTATACACGTGCTCTATGCTTTTCAATTGCAGATGCCTGCAGTGAAAAAACAAAGATTTTAGGACTTTGGCTAATAGGCCACCAAGGAGATCAATGAGGGTAGCGATAGTTCATCCAATATTTCTAGAACTGGGGGGAGCTGAGCGTGTATTGGAGGTCATCGCGAGCCTGTATCCAAATGCTGACATGTATACAGTGGTGGCGGATAAGCATTGCATTCCGCAATCCTTGCAGCACAGACATATTACGGAAAGTCCGCTAAGACACATTAAGATTCTGAATAAGATAGGAATACGTACTGCGCCACTGTACTATACGCCTATTCTCCCATGGGCCATCGAGAGTCTTGATCTTACAGACTATGATGTAATCATAAGTGATTGTAACACTATGCTTATGGGAGTACATACGCGCCCAGATGCTGTCCATGTTTGCTACTGCCATACCCCTACGCGTTCACTTTGGGATTCGTACGTGTCATATAGACAGCATATGCCAAATTTGCTGAGGAAGCTATTTGTCTACTTCGCCAGCTCTATGAGGATATGGGAATTTTGTGCCGCACAGCGCGTTAATCTGTTTATAAGCAATTCTGAAAATGTTGCGCAACGTGTGTCCTGTTATTACAGGCGCAACTCTGTGATTTTATATCCACCTGTGAAGGTCGAAGATGGGTTCATATCCGAAAAGCACGAGAACTACTATTTGCATATAGGGAGATTGGACGCAACCAAACGTATTGACTTGCTGATTAGCGCATGCAATCGTCTAGGAAGAAAGCTGATAATAGCAGGGAGTGGAAAAGAAGAGAAGACATTAAAGGCCCTAGCGGGTTCTACAATCACATTTTTAGGAAGAGTTGATGATAGTTCACTAGCTTCACTGTATTCAAAGTGCAGAGCTTTTCTGTTTGCCGCTGATGAGGACTGTGGAATGACGCCAATTGAAGCCCAGTCGTATGGGAAACCTGTAATTGCATATGGGGCTGGCGGGTCATTGGAAACAGTATGTGTCGATAGAATTGATGGATTTCCAAATACTGGCATGTATTTTTATACACAGACTGTCGATGCAGTGGTCGAAGCTATTATTGATTTCGAGAAGAATGAACATAATTTTAACGCAACGTCTATCCGGCGTTTTTCTGAAAGATTTTCGACAGACAGCTTCAAAACAAAGTTCGTGGAGATCGTCAGTGATATCGTGCAAAAGCGAAAGTATGTATAGCCAGGTCTTAAGGCATTTTTAACTATTGCGTGTGAATGCAAAAGTTAGTATGAATAGTGGAGGAGGATCGTCAGGTATGAAACAAAAAAAAATGCGCATACTGGTAGTATCGTTCATTTTCCCTTATCCATTAACCGGCGGTGGAAGCCGGGATATATATCCGCGGATTAAGTTTCTAAAGGAAAAAGGTTACAATATCGATTTGGTTGCCACGAGTAAAGACAAAGTTAGCGATTTAGCGATTGCGTCGATGAAGAAGCTTGTCGATGACGTTAAGATCGTGTATCGTAGCTCCAGCGTTTCTGATCTAATTTCATGTATTCCATTTCAGTGCAGCTCAAGAGGCGACCTTTCTAAGATAAAATTTTCTACAACATACGATATTGTTATTCTTGAAACAGAGTACGTAGGAGAGATCTTAAAGAATAAAACCTTATGCAGCAAAAAAATAATTCTTCGTCTCCATAATAATGAAAAGCTCATTACGGGATATCATTTTAAGTCGGCCAATGGTATATTGCGCAAGATCGCCTTTATCGCTGAATACTTTAAAATTGGAAGGTATTCCGCTCATATAGCAAAACAATGCGACCAACTTTGGTTCATTTCAGATAAGGAGTATAAGTCAGAATATCTCTCTTTAAAAAGTTGTGCGCATTCTGTTAAAAGAATTTCGGCACCGCTTATTGTCGAAAAAGGTCAAATGAAAGAGCCTATTCTAGAGACTAATATTGTCTTCTATGTTGGAACATTGAATATTGAAATTAACTATGAGGGAATACTTTGGTATCTCAAAAATGTGCATCCAAAGCTGTTCGATATTCATGGATACAAGTTTGTACTTGCAGGTAAAGCTACTGGAGCTATCAAGGCAGGGATTGAAAGACTTGTGTCACAGTTTAATAATGTTGTTTTTGACACGCAGGCCGACGAAATTAGCGAATATTACGCTCAGGCTGGTGCGTTCATCAATCCAATTCAAAGAGGGGCGGGCGTCAAAATTAAAACGGTAGATGCAATTGTCGAAGGGCTTCCAGTCGTTACAACAAATGCAGGCGCAGAAGGAATAGGCATCAAACATAACATTCATGCGATTATCACTGATGACGCTTATGAGTATGCGCAAGGAATAAGAAAAGTGTTAGCGGATAAGGAATTCGCCAAAAAAATGGTTTTATCTGCCCAGGATCTTCTTAAAGAAAAAAACACAGGAGAACCTATTGTGCGGGCACTACTTGAGCTTGATGCTTAATCTGTATAGCCACGTCACGATGAATCTGCCTTCAAATTTCAGGGGGGAGTCACATTGCCAGTCAGCAATAAATCTACTATATCGCTTGCTTCCAGTACAGTATGGGTCGCAGCGGGGCAGATTATTTCATTTGTGTGCCAGGCGGCATACTTCATTTTGCTCGGGCGATTGTTGGGCAGCACTGAGTATGGCGTCTTTGTTGGCGCGGCTGCCATGGTTGCTATTCTCAGCCAATATAGCGCACTCGGCTCGCACTCTGTCCTTTTGCGCTATGTGAGCCCTAATCCTGCGTTGTTTGCGGAGTATTGGGGGAACATTCTTCTTTGCACATTTTCCTTAGGATCGATCTTTGTTCTGTTTTTCAGCTTTGTCGGACCTTTATTAGCGCATTCGTATTCAACTCAGTTGTTGGCCTGTATTGCGCTTGGTGATTGCCTCTTTGCGCAGTTGACGCTTTCAGCGGGGCGGGCATTTTTAGCCTTTGATCGTGCCAGGCTCATGGCGTTACTCACCTTGCTGACCAATTTTCTGCGCGTCTCCTTTGCCGGATTTCTATTCTGGCATTTGCACCACGCCACAGCGCAGCAGTGGGCCGTGGGCGCTCTTGGCGTTTCCGCTATTGCGGGTATCATTGCGCTCATTCTCGTCTATCGTCTTTTAGGTAAGGCCGTTTTCAATCCTCGTCTGCTACGTGAGCGCATTGGAGAGGGATTTATTTTTGCGGTTTCCTATTCGACAACTGGCATCTACAACGACATCGATAAGGCCATGCTGGGCCATTACGGCATGAACGAGGCCAATGGTATCTACACCATGGCATATAGAGTTGTTGATGTGTGCATGATGCCTATCTCTTCGCTGCATCAAGCAGCATTTCCGCGATTTTTTCGCAAGGGCCAGGAAGGTGTTTCATCAACAATGGCTTTTGCGCGCAAGATTATTGTGCGCACTGCGCCAACAGGTCTTGGCTTGGCACTTATGATGGCTATTGCCGCGCCACTGATTCCGCATATGGTTGGCAAAAGCTTCGGAGCCAGTACTGAAGCACTGTTATGGTTGAGCGCGTTGCCGTTTCTGCGCAGCTTCCATATGAGCGCTGGTGATGCGTTAACGGGAGCAGGCTTTCAAAAGCTGCGTCTGAGCACGCAGGCTATTGCGGCCATCTTCAATTTTAGCGTGAATCTGTATTTGATTCCGCACTATGGGTGGCACGGTGCCGCCTGGGCCAGCTTGGCATCGGATGGAATGCTGGGTGTTTTCAACTGGGCTGTTTTACTCGGTATCTCTCGGCGGCATAGCTTGAAAGCTGCATAAGATAATAGAAGACGATCTCATGCCAGGAGTTTACATGCATAAACCTCACATTATCCTTCTTACGGCCGCTACGGGCGGTGGCACGCTCAAGCATGTCTTCGATCTTTATGCGGGCTTGAAAAATCTAGGCTATGACGTCACCGCGGTTGCAACTACAGACGATTCCTACCGGGCTGAATTGACCAATGCGCAACGGAAGTTACTGCGAGAATTTCACATTGTTGCGATGAAGCGTTCGCCGAATCCGAAAGATATCGCTGTGCTGCGCAAGCTGCGGAAGATTCTGCGAGCGATTCCTGGGCCAAAGATTCTGCATTGCCATTCGACTAAGGCTGGCATCTATGGACGTTTTCTGCGTAATGAAGTCGATCATGTGCTCTACACCGCACATGCGTTGCGCAGTATCGATCCGAAGCTTCCGCAGTGGAAGCGTATTGCGATTCGCGCGGCCGAGCGTTGGATACTCTCCGGCTATGAACGGCTTATCGCGGTTTCGCCAGCAGAGGAACACCACCTGCAGCAATTGCAACCACAGGCGGGTAACATCGTCTACATTGCCAACGGTGTTAGTAAAGATGAGATTCACAAAGATGAGAGCGGAGAGTTTGTTCGCAACGAAGAGCAGAAGACGGTGGGATTTGTCGGCCGTTTATGCCACCAAAAAAACCCTCTGCTCTACGTCGATGTTATGCACACTCTTTTGAGCAAAGGGCTGGTTGTGCGCGGTCTGATCGTAGGCGACGGCGAAATGCGCACCGCAATGCTGGAGCGCGCACGGAGCTATGGTATCGAAGAAAAATTGCAGTGGCTCGGCAGTCGCCCAGCAACTCCAATCTTGCCTTATATGGATGTGATTCTGCATACGAGTTATTACGAATCCATGCCATATGCCTTACTTGAGGCCGTTGCGGCAACCGTTCCAGTGGTGTGCGTGCAAAATGATGGAACGCAGGCGATCTTTGCGCAGGCTCTTCCTGGCCGGCTCTTCGGTCTTGATGATGCAGCACGCATTGCGCAGGAGACCGAAGAGATTTTGTTCAGGCAGGAAACGCGACAGATTTATCTTGATGCCTACGAGAGCCTCGCCGAGCAATTTTCGGTCGAAGGCATGGTGCATAAGATTGTCGAGCAGTATCAATCGGTTTGCTCATAACTTCTATGGTTTTGGTCAGCGGTTCGTCGTCCATGTGTACGAGGCCGAACCGTTGATTGGCAGAGTCCAGTAGCCGTTATTCTCCTTGGGCTGCACAGATTGGCTGGAGCTCTCCCCTTGCACTGCATGCGGGGTGGGGAAGCGGCTTGCCTCTAACGCGACAGATACTGAAGTGTTGTGCGGAAATACGTGCAGCGTCCATGTATTGCCGGACCTATGCATCCAGATCATGCCGTTGGTGCGCACGGAGCCAAAGTCCACTACGCTACCCGATGCATTGAGGCGGTTTTCTGCAGGTGCTGGCGAGGCTGCTTGCCAGCGCACTGTAGTTGCATGCTGGCTGATGGCGAGGTTGCCAAGAATATAACGATGGCTACCATCATCGTTGCCCGCAAGACTCTGGCGCACGCCTGTTGCCAGATCATAGATGCCTATGCGCACGGAATAAATGCCATCACCGACGGAGGAGGGAATTGCTACTGGAATGTTTTCTTCAATGATCGCGGTACCGTGCAGCAGTGTTGCGATTTGCGATGTTGCCTGAAAGGCTATGCTGCCATCCGCTCGTACAAAATGCACAAAGCCGCGCAAATTGGGGCTGATGTGATTAGCATCGAAGGTTTCCCAGTGAACCTGCAAGTTCGCATGGAAATTATCCGATAG
>Ga0224521_1000613_pt1 | contig 10343 bp, 5 predicted proteins | sample CFST0metaG_FD_182731 | JGI IMG/M metagenome (GOLD analysis project Ga0224521, IMG submission 182731) | Peat soil microbial communities from Stordalen Mire, Sweden - C.F.S.T0 | ecosystem: Environmental > Terrestrial > Soil > Wetlands > Peat | place: Sweden: Norrbotten County, Stordalen Mire... | reverse complement strand
TGGTAGGGCTTAAAGCCGGACTTTCAATTGGAGGAGCTTTAGTTACATGGATTTTGGGCTTATATGGATATATCTCAAAAGAAGGCGCTGTTGCTGGGCACACAACGATTCAACCAGAATCAGTAGCTCATGGAGCAAGATTACTTGTAAGCATATTTCCGTCAATCACCTTCCTAATGGGTGTTGGTCTACTTTTCTTTTACACAATCGATAAGAAAATGGAAGCAAAAATTGAAGCTGAACTGAAAGCCCGTCGTAGAGGAGAAAATGCATAACAGAAATCAACAGATAAAAATAAATTAAATGAAAATTACAAATATTTCCGCAATTATTGCTATGTTTTTTCTTACATCAGTAGACGCAATGGCTAAAAAAACATTAGCTGAAGCTACCAAAGGAAAATTTCTTTTTAGTGTAGCTGTTAATATGCAGCAAGTCAATGGTGTTAACCCTAAAGAATCCGAATTAATAGCTAAGGAATTCAGTGCAATTGTCCCTGAAAATTGTATGAAGCCCCAACTTACCGAACCTGTAGAAAATAAATTCTTTTGGGATGATGCTGATAAATTCGTTGCTTTTGGAGAAAAAAACAAACAGGTGGTAACCGGTCATTGTCTTATCTGGCATTCGCAGATCGGTAGATGGATGTTTGTTGATGAAAACGGCAAAGATGTATCGCCTGAAATTTTAAAAGAACGTATGCGTCAGCACATTTATGCAGTTGTGGGTCGCTACAAAGGTCGTGTAAAAGGGTGGGATGTAGTTAACGAAGCCTTTGAAGACAACGGAACATATCGCCAGAGTAAATTTTATAAGATTTTGGGCAAAGATTTTATAAAGTATGCTTTCCAGTTTGCACATGAAGCCGACCCAAATGCTGAGTTATATTATAACGATTATAATGTAGAAACTCCGTCTAAATGCGATGCAATTGTCAAACTGATAAAGGAACTTAAGGATGCAGGCTGCAGAATTGATGCTGTTGGGTCTCAATCCCATATGCAAATGACCAAACCTACACTCGAAGCTACCGAAACCAGCTTTAAAAAGCTAAAGGCAGCCGGTGTACATATTCTTATTACAGAATGGGACATTTCCATTCTTCCAAGTCCTTATGATGGGGCAAATGTTTCTGCCAGTTTTGCTTATTCAAAGGAGATGGACCCTTATCGTGACGGAGTGCCTGACTCTGTTCAACAAAAATGGAATAAACGTGTACTGGATATGTTCGGGCTGTTTCTTAAATACAATGATGTAGTTGATAGAGTTACAGTTTGGGGGTTAAACGATGCCGGAACGTGGTTAAATGGATTCCCAATTCGAGGAAGAAAAGATTACCCGCTTCTTTTCGACCGTGAAAATAACCGCAAATCAGTTGTTGATGATATGATAATAATGGCAAATAAATACAAATCTAAAAAATGAAAACACCAAGATATTTAATCAGCGATCTTTATACTGCCGATCCGGCAGTACATATTTTTAACGGTAAAATATTTATTTATCCTTCGCACGATGTGGAGTCGGGCATTCCCGAAAACGATAACGGCGACCATTTTGATATGCGCGATTATCATGTATTTTCGATGGAAAGTATTGAGGCTGAAGTGACCGATCATGGCGTTGTACTTGATGTAAAGAGCATTCCGTGGGCAGGTCGTCAACTTTGGGATAGTGATGCTGCACACAAAAACGGGAAGTATTATATCTACTTCTCACTTAAGGATAAAAACGATGTATTCCATATTGGTGTTGCGGTGAGCGACCGTCCCGAAGGACCATTTGTTGCAGAAGACAGTCCGATAAAAGGAAGTTATTCTATCGATCCCTGCGTATTTGAGGAAGAAAATGGAAGTCACTACATGTATTTTGGTGGTTTATGGGGCGGACAACTTCAACGTTACCGCGATAATAAAGCCATTGAATGTGGTCATGAACCTGCTGATAACGAACCGGCCCTGTGTTCTAAAGTGGTAAAAATAAGCGACAATATGCTTGAATTTGCCGAAGAACCAAAGGATCTACTTATCCTGGACGAGAATGGGGAGCCATTGAAAGCCGGCAATCATGACCGACGTTTTTTCGAAGCTTCGTGGATGCACAAATACAACGGGAAATATTACTTTTCATATTCTACCGGTGACACCCATTTGCTGTGTTACGCAGTGGGCGATAATCCCTATGGTCCGTTCACATATCAGGGAGTTATTCTGACACCTGTTGTTGGTTGGACAACGCATCATTGTATTGCCGAAATTGCAGGGAAATGGTATCTTTTCCATCATGATAGTGTACCATCGGGTGGTCGCACCTGGTTGCGTAGTCTGAAAGTGGTAGAACTGGAATATAACGAGGATGGCACAATAAAAACAATTGCCGGAGAAGGTAAGTAATTTCTGAATTTGTTCAGGATGTATAAATCAAACTGTGTTAGTTAAAAATAAGGCTTATTTTACTCGCATTCCACTAGTGTGTGAAACGAGGATATTGAGCGATTCGACTATTTTTTTCTTCTGAAAACTCTTTACCTTTTATTTCTTTGTTAAGAACTATTGCATTAATAATTTAAGGCTTATGACCATGAAAACCAATGTTTTTCAGAACATTAAATCTGAAAACTGATTATCATATATCTTTTTATTATGGACACTACCCTCATATGTTTTACAAAACCAAATTATTCGTCTATTAGGTAAACTTGACACATTTTTTTTATATTGCTGATTATTTTTCCATTGTAATAAACTGAATGTCAAAGCAATGAACTCATATCACGTTTTCAGAATGTATAAAGGCAGTTTTACTGGAATATTATCACATATCGTTCAACTCTGAAACCGAAACGAATTTCTATCCAAAGAATTTATCGGTTGATTCATCTATAATTTAGATTAATTTTATTGAAAAAATAATTTTGTTTGTGAGTCAACTTCAAAAAATATACATACTTTTGCACACGTTCGTATTTTTCTGATAAATGGATAAAAGATAGAGCAAAAAAACTGGAAATCTGCTGTAAAACATGCATTTACTCGATTTGTCATTTTCTATCTATTTTTAACGAATAGTTTCCATTTTTATCAACAGGCTAATATTTGACTAACCTTGAATTCTTTTTTATAGCCTGATTTATTTTTCAGAGGATGCAAAATTTATTATGTAAAAATCACCCAAAATGAGAACTAAATTACTCATTGCACTCTTTTCGCTAACATTATTTTCATTGCATTCATCCAATGTAAAGTTTTACAGCATAAACTCTTTATATGGAATTTCGATGCGTGAGCCGGCTTCTGTTTGCAAAGATAATAAAGGATTTATCTGGTCTTCTTCCAAAACAGGGATTTTAAGGCTTGCCGGCGATGACTACCGGATTTATCAACTTCCATACGAGAATGCAGATATAATTTCTGTGAAACTTGTGTTTACCAATTCATGCTTGTTGGCTTATACAAATAATGGCCAACTATTTCGCTATAATGCTATTAATGATCAGTTCGACCTGATAGTGAGCATGAGCAAGGTGTTGAAAAACAAATATATATCGGTAAATCGTGTCCTTGTAGATAACTCCGGATATTATTGGATTGCTACTTCATTTGGCCTATTTAGATATCAAACAGGGCATCTTACACTTATTCAAAATTCTGAAGAGGTTGATTATGTAGCTTGGTCTCCTGACCACAATTGGTTGTTTGAGGCTCTACCCAATGGCATTTGGTTGCTTAACAAACAGACGTTTAAAATGAAATGTCTTTACAGATACAGCCATAGATTCGATTTGCGCGTTTCTAAGTTTTATTATGACAATAAAGCAAAAAGACTTTGGATAGGGACACTGTCGAACGGATTGTTTTACTATGATTTGAACAGTCATACTATGTCCGGAGTGCAAATAAATGCTATTCCTAAACAGCCCATCCTGGCAATTGAAGCAAATTCAGAATCTACGATTTTAGTTGGAATTGATGGGCAAGGCCTTTGGGAATTGAACAAACAAGGAACAAAGATTCTGAATGTATATAAGGAAGATGTAAATAATCCTTTCTCGCTCAGAGGAAACGGTGTCTACGACATATTTAATGACCAGAATAAACGGATATGGGTATGCACATATAGTGGCGGTGTCTCCTTCTTTGATCAAACGTCCCCTTTGATTGACCAATTAACTCATACGATAAATAATCCGAATTCCTTAGTAAATAACAACATTAACAGAATCCTACAAGATAAGAGTGGAAATATCTGGTTTGCAACGGATAACGGCATTAGTTGTAAGGAAGCCGGAACAGGAAAATGGAAAACCTTCTATCAAAATCAACTGAATCAAGCTGCAGTTTTTGTTTCCTTATGCGAAGACGACAAAGGACGAATATGGGCAGGTACATACTCTTCCGGAATTTACGTTCTTGATGAACGTACCGGCCGTGAATTGGCTCACTATTCTAAGGAAACAATCGGTCTTCCTTTAGAAACAAATTTTGTATTGGCTATTTTTAAAGATAGTCATGGAGATCTTTGGATAGGGGGTGTTCAGGGTAATCTGATTTGTTACCTCTCAAAAGAAAACAAATTCAGAAAATACTCTCGTCAGCCCATCTATAATATTGCTGAATTATCTTCAAACCAGATTCTTTTGGCTTGCACGTATGGATTATGTCTTCTGGATAAAAAAACCGGAATAATCAAAACATTACTTGATGGATATCTGGTTGAAGATCTGATTTCCATAAAAGGTGAAATCTGGATATGTACCAGTGGGGAGGGTTTAATCAGGTATAATCAGAAAACGCACAAAATAGATAAAATTACAACATCAACCGGTCTGCCATCTAATTATGTAAATAGCATAATGTATGAAAACGGATATTTGTGGTTGGGGACTGAAAGTGGTTTGTGCAGATTGGACCCCAAAACTATGAGTGTACTTACCTATAATACGATATATTCGTTATCGGGTGTTTCTTTTAACCGTGGTGCGTATTGCAGGCTTAGTGATGGGCAATTGGTATGGGGAACAAATAATGGTGCCGTACGGTTTTCTCCAGAATCATTGACAGAATCTCAATCCAGGGGAGTTATATTTTTTCAGGATCTTACTCTGGCAGGACGTTCCATACGTGGTAGCTTGAGTGAACCATTGGATAGCTTAAAACACATATCGTTAAAATACAGTCAAAATACTTTGCATTTAGAACTGTTATCTATAGGAAATGTCCCCGGTGCTAAATTCTCTTGGATGGTTGAAGGGCTGGACAATGGTTGGAGCGAGCCTTCAGGAAACCGTTTTGTACACTATTCCAATATGCCAAGCGGAAATTATGTATTGAAAATAAGGTTATACGATAGCTCTCTTTCCCATGTCATTTCAGAACGATTGTTGGAAGTATCTATTATTCCGCCATTATGGAGATCATGGTGGTTTGAAATCTTGTTGCTGGCGTTTATTGTTGGTGTCATTTACTTGTCTTTAAATTATTATGTCCAGCGGCTCAAACAACAACATACTGAAGAAAAAATACGTTTTTTCACGAATACTACACATGACATCAGAACGTCTTTGACTTTGATTAAAGCTCCTATTGAGGAGTTGACAAAAGAAGTAAATATGTCCGATTTGGGACGGTATTATCTTTCATTGGTAACCGAACAGGCCAGACGCCTTTCTACAGTTGTAACCCAATTGATGGATTTTCAAAAAGTGGATATAAAAAAGGAACAGTTAGCTCTTAGTCCGGTAGATATTGTGGGTTTGATTGAACACCGTCGGTTGATGTTCGAATCCTTTGCGAAAACTCAGGAGGTAGATTTAGTTTTTGCATCAGATCGGGATGATTATAAAACGACCATTGATGAATCCATGATGGAAAAAGTGATTGATAATCTGATTTCCAATGCCATTAAATATTCTCATCCAAAGAGTCAGGTTCAGATAAGCCTGATATGCCAACCAGAAAATTGGACGTTGGAAATAACAGATAATGGAATTGGAATTAGTAAGAAATCCCAAAATCAACTATTCAGGGAATTTTACCGGGGTGAGAATGCCATAAATTCTAAAATTGTGGGGTCAGGTATCGGTCTTCTATTGGTGAAGAATTATGTGGAGTTGCATGATGGTGAAATCAGTTTTGCCAGTCAGGAAAATGTTGGATCTACTTTTAAAATTGTTGTTCCTTACAAAGAAGTTACTGAAGTAATGAAAGATGAAAATTCCGAAATAAAAGAGTCACTACCTTATTTTGTGAAAGACGCTGATTCGCAGCCACTACCTCAGAAGGGAGACTTGCCAAAGCAAGTGATGCGCATTCTGATTGTTGAAGATAATGATGATCTCCGAAATTTCATGCAACATCCCCTCCAAGCAGATTTTGATGTTTTGTTAGCCGAAGATGGAGCTGAAGCCTGGAGTATTATTCAGAAACAAATGCCTGATTTGGTTGTCTCGGACGTAATGATGCCTAGAATGGATGGATTTGAACTTTGCAAATTAATAAAGTCAACTTATGAAACATCCCATATTCCTGTTATATTACTTACAGCTCTTTCTGGTAAGACAGAACAATTATACGGATTAGGATTGGGAGCAGACGATTATCTAACCAAGCCTTTTGATATGACACTCCTTATCCAAAAAATAATGTCGATAATTCGGAATCGGGAAGCTGTCAAAGAAAAGGCTTTAAAATTGATTAAAGGGTCTGTGAATGATAATGAACAGATTCTAGCCAATGAGCATAATGATCAATTTTTAAAGAAAATACTTGAAGTAATTCGTGCTAACATGGCAAACACCGAATTTGGGAAGGATGATTTTGCTTCAGCTATGAATGTTAGTGCTTCACTGCTTTATAAAAAAATAAAGTCACTTACAAACCAGTCACCAACAGATTTCATCAAGATGGTTCGTTTAGATTATGCATTGGAATTGTTACATAGTCATAAGTATAGCGTTACTGAGGTTAGCGAGCTTTGTGGTTTTTCGACGATTGGATATTTTAGTACTGTCTTTAAAAAACATTTTGGGAAATCTCCTACAGATATATAATATATTGGTGTCCCATTTTTATGTATGAACAAAATCTAACATAACAAATACTGAGATTAGCGCCACCAGTTCAAATTTAGCTGCATTTAACTCTCTATTGAGCTAAATGCAGCTATTTTTTTTAAGCACTTCGGGTATCCATTTTTGTATAGAAACTTTAAGCAAAGTCTCAGTCATATAATTTACAGCACTAAATACGCACAACTCTCTCAATCGTATTACACCTTAGCTTTCAATAAAAAAATTCACACTTCCAACATTAGCTTTTTGTTCATGCTTATTAAAAATTTTGAATTTTCATACCACCACTGCAAACTATTGTTTTTGATTAAACTCAGTATTTAATTTATGGACTGAAGAACAAATCCATAATTCCTCCCCCTACCCTACTACTTGTATTCAAATAATCTTTCTGACTCTGATTTACAGATTCACAGATTGTCAACATATTCATTCATAACACTTTTTGCAGAAAAGGCTATTGCATGATAAAACACCGTATTTGCTGTAACATATCGTTTTTTTTTAGGCAAGGCTGTTTATATGTCTAAAATTGAAAACTATATATCTTAATTCAAAAGTATAAAACTATATCCATCTATAATTTTGTGTCATAAACGTGAATCAACAGTTTTAGTTTGATTATCATGTTTGTGTAAATTCATGGATTAGAAAGAATGTGTATTGGCTTTAGAGGACAAAAGAGATTTGTTTAGTTAACAATCTTGTTCTATTTGACATAAAGATTCGGGTGAGTTCTCACTCCAATCTTTATGTCAAATTTAAGAATGAAGTAACCATGTCAATCCATTTGAATTATAATCCCACACCAAACACATAAAACAGATCATTAAGAAATACTTGCAGATTACAAAATAAATTTTACGACACAAAATTGCTAAATGAAAAAAAAAGTTACTATTATTCTTATTGGCTTAATCAGCCTATTGCATCCCTTAACAGGAGCTTCTCAGTCTACTTCGTTTAAAACATTTATGAATCCGGTAATTCCGGGCGATCATTCGGATTGTACACTAACAAAAGTTGGAGACGATTTTTACACAACAGGGTCTTCGTTTAATCCGACTCCTGTTATTTATCATTCTACAGATTTAATACACTGGGAAGCGATTGCTCAGCCGGTTTCTGCAGAATGGTCCCAATATGGAGACACACCGAGTGCAGGCTGTTGGGGTGGACAAATAGTTTATTACGATAATAAGTATTGGGATTTTTTTTCCAGAGCTAACTCAATGTATTTTGTGACAGCAGATCAACCTAAAGGACCATGGACTATGCCAATAAAAGTCAATAATCCTTCTCAGCTCTCGTATGGTCTTGGATATGACAATTCAATATTCATTGATGATAATGGAAAATGGTATCTTATTGTAAAAAACGGACAATCAAATAACGGAATTGTAGAACTGGATAAAACCGGGCAGCCAACAGGTGTTGTTTACGATTTGAATTGGTTGAACCCTAAAAACAAGGATGGACAAACAGCTTTTAGCTGGGCCGAAGGTCCGGTTATGTGGAAACATGATGGATATTATTATTACTCATTCGCCCGTGATGTATCCGGCGGACAAAAAGTAATGCGAAGCAAACTGTTAACAGCTGAGCAATCAAGCTGGACTGTTCCGGTTGATCTGTTTGACGAGAATGATAAGAATAAATCTAAAGCTATCTTTTTTGGTCCAAATCATGCATCTGCAGCTGTACATTTAAATGATGGTACAAATTGGCTTTTACATCCGGTGTGGGCAAGAGCAAATAATAATGAATGGTATGGTCAGGGGCGTCAGGGATTGTTAAACCAGGTAAACTATGGTGTTGAAGGAAATGTATTGGTTGAATATCCTGTGAACATGATGAAAAATGCACCGGCATTACCTTCAAGTGGAATTTCATGGATGGTTCCAAAATCAGATTTTTTTACGTCTGAAAAACTTAACCCTGAATGGTCATTTCTGGGATATACTCCATCGGCTCTTTACTCGTTGACCGACCGATCTGGTTGGCTAAGACTAACCCCAAAAAGCTCTACAAAGGCAAACACAATAATAAAAACTGATCCGGAGCACAACTATTCATTGATAACACGCGTCGATTTTATTTCAAACTCTACTTCAGATGAAGCAGGATTGAGAATTAACAATGGTCAGGAGAATTTGTTTGCCAAAGTTTATAGCACTTCAAATAGTAAAGGTGAAAAAGTTATTTGCTTCAGTTTTAATAAAGTTCATTACGAAGTTGAAAATAAAATAGGAACTACCGTTTGGCTAAAGTTGGAAAGAAATAATCATGAATTAACCGGTTTCTTTAGTGCAGATGGTGCGAAATGGACACAGATTGGCGATAAAATAAATGTTGAAACACTTGACAGTTTTACTTTCAATTATAATGGTTGGTGTGGAAATAGACAAGGGCTATATGTTCAGGGGGCAAATCATGCAGATTTTGACCTGTATATATATCGTGATGCCTATTCACCTATACTTGCTGAATGCCCTGCAAATCAATCTGGTACGATAAAAACAAAATTATCTGACGGAACTGGCTTACTGGACGATATTCATAACAACGATTGGGCATTATATGCCGGCGTCGAATTTGGGGGTAAGGACTACAACAAAGCGTCGAATAGAGTGTCTATTTCTGCTTCTTGCATTAAAGGAGGTAAGGTGGAAATATGGTTGGATTCAATAAACACCGGAGAAAAAATTGCGACTTGTAAAATAGAAAATACTGGCAGCTTATCCAACATAAAGACTTTTACTACCAAAACCATTCGCACCACAGGAAGACACGATGTCTATCTAAGGTTTTTAGGTAAAACTAACGATAAACTATTTGCTTTAAAAGATTTTGTATTTACAAACAAATAACCTGTGTTTTGTGAAATATAGTTTGTATAGATGCTTGTTCTTTTGTTTTGAATGAAAATAACATACTCATATATAGATATTTACGCCACATAAAATGCTATTCTTATTTGATACAATATGAAAACACTTTCATTTATTTCTAAAAATCAATATAGCATATATATATACGTGTATCTTGAATTAGAAATAAAATATCTATTATCGAAAATTAGAAATAGATAAGTAGACTATTTTTGCAATCTATTAACAGTAATTAATTGTTTTGTATATCCCTTTGTATTTATACTGCTGAACAATTATTACGAGAGTCATGAGATATTGTTTTCGATTAGAGAAGATTTTCTCTTTGAAATATATTAGATTCCTGATGCTTTATGAGCCATTGTGCGAATCGAAAAATAGTA
>Ga0224521_1000611_pt1 | contig 10355 bp, 7 predicted proteins | sample CFST0metaG_FD_182731 | JGI IMG/M metagenome (GOLD analysis project Ga0224521, IMG submission 182731) | Peat soil microbial communities from Stordalen Mire, Sweden - C.F.S.T0 | ecosystem: Environmental > Terrestrial > Soil > Wetlands > Peat | place: Sweden: Norrbotten County, Stordalen Mire... | reverse complement strand
ACTCAATGCTGCTCCGCGGGTAGCTCTGCCACCATCTGCAGCAGCATAAGCACTTTTTTGAGGTAAAACGGCAGCAGCGGCTACCAAATCAGTTTCAATTAATGTTTCATAAACCGTTTTTACGGCAACCCTTGGCTGATTCACTTCAGAGGCTGTGATTGGAATAGTGATAATTGGCACATCGCCAAAGTTTCTTACCAATTCCATGTAAAAATAAGCTCTTAGAAATTGTGCTTCACCCACCAATCGTTTAGCTAAAGCGGCATCAACTCCGGGAACAGTAGGTATACTGGTAATAGCTTTGTTACAGCGCGCTACACCAATCCACATTTTTCTCCATTTCCAGTCAATAATATTATTATATCCGGTTTTGAAATAACCTAAGTCTTCTTCTGCTTGAAAGTCACCGTGGCTATCACCACCTTTATAACTATCATCACCACACTCTTCGGCAACCAACCATTGGCAGAACCAACCTTCTACCCAATTGTCGACTCCCTGTGTTTGATCATAATCCATAAATGTTGAGTAGCAGCCTGTAACCAAGGCAACAGCATCTGTTTGGTTGGTAGGTATCGCTGCTTGTGTAATACCGGGCGATGTTATGTCGATGAGATCATTACATCCTGAAAGACAGACAAAGCCCAGGAAGAATAAAAATATCACTTGTATTTTATATATCTTTTTCATTTGATTTATTATTAAGTATTGATTTAATTTTGAAACGTACTATTTTACCGATCGTCATAATTAAAAGCCAAGATTACAGCCCATAACGAAAGTGCGATTTGTTGGATAACCACCATAGTCAACACCAACTTGTGTGACTGTTGAGTTTGAAACAGCAGGATCAAAACCGGTATATTTGGTAACTGTGAATAGATTTTGAGCACCTACATATACTCTTAAACGAGTCAGTTTTATTGCTGCGCATACATCTTTATTCAACTCATAACCAAGATTCAGGTTTTTAAGTCTGAAATATGAACCGCTTGATAAGTAGGCATCGGATACAACTCCAAAGTTATTATTCGTGCTTTGTGTGGTCATTTTCGGAACTGTGTTTGAAGTTCCTTCACCATGCCATGCAGCATCAACAAGACCTTCTCTTAGGTTGGAAGATGTGTTGTTGGTATTAGAAATCAATGCTCTTTCGGCTTCCAGAATCTTATTGCCGTAAACACCGTAGAAATAAGCATTCAAGTCAAAACCTTTGTATTTTAGTCCGAGATTGAACCCATAGGTAAATTTAGGTAGTGGGCTTCCAAGATATTGTCTGTCGGCATCTACTAAATTAGTCCCGGTTGTATTTGCAGCGTTTGTTCCAAATTTAAAATCACCCGGTTTAGCATTGGGTTGAATTAGTTTTCCGTTACGGGTGTAGCTGTCTATCTCCGATTGGTTTTGGAAAATACCCAGTACCTTATAACCGTAGAATTGACCTACCGGCATTCCTACAACTGTCCGTTCAGCAAATCCGGTAACGTTACGAAGTGCACCGGCATCGATATAGGATAGAGGGCCTAAATCCAACACTTTGTTTTGTACTACCGAAAATACGCCTCCGATATTATATTCCAGTTTACCTGCTTTATTAGTGTAATTCAAAGATACATCCAACCCTTTGTTCTGCATGCTTCCAATATTAGTAATAATACCGGTAGTAACAGAGTTACTGTTATACAAACCTGTAAACATAGGAGGGTCAATTGCTAACAACAAGTTTGTCACTTTACGATTATATACATCTATCGATCCGGTAAGTTTATTGTTCAGCATACCGAAATCCAATCCGATGTTATAATCGGTAGTTGTTTCCCAGGTTACATCAGGGTTACCTGCCTTAGCAATAGAATATCCCGGCATAGCAAGGCTTCCTCCAAAATTATAGTAGGCATTGTTTCTCAACATGGTAGAATAGGCATTAGACGGAATACTTTGATTCCCAATTTTTCCCCATCCGGCGCGTAGTTTTAAATGAGAAAACATGTTTTCGCCAAAGAATGGTTCACTGCTGATAACCCATGCACCCGAGATAGAAGGGAAATTACCCCATTTGTGTCCAGCGGCAAATTTCGAGGAACCATCGGAACGCATACTTACAGTAAGAAAATATTTCAGTTGATAATTGTATATGGCACGCCCGAAGAAAGATACCAAAGCGGATTGATCTTCCGATTCACTAACGGTTGCACCCGAAGTACCGTAGGTCAAATATCTGTAGGTCGGTGCATTGCCAGGTAAGCCAGAAACATATCCATTGATTCCTCCTAATTGATAATGTTCGTAAGCTGTACCTGCCAAAAGTGTCAATGAATGATCTTTAATCTTTTTGAAATAGGTAAGCGTGTTATCCGACGAGAAATGTGTCATTACACGTTCATTTTTCGTCAAGTTATTTGAGATTAACTTCGCACTTGGGTTTTCGAAGAATTCAGGATTAAACTTGTTGTAACGATATCCGTTGTATTCGTATCCGAAACTGGATTTAAAGGTAAGTCCCTTTATAATTTCATAAGATCCAAAAAGATTTCCGAATACATTGGTATTTTTTTCTTCCTGATAATTTCTGGCAAGTAAACCTACCGGATTTCCACTATTGGTGTACTTTGCATTGTGATAAATGCTGTATTCATTTGTATTGAATCCGGATGTTGCATTTGCAGCCAGTTCAGCAGTGCTGAAATTTACAGGAGTAATAGGGTCGATAGTCAATGCACTATTGAATATCGAATTCCATAAGTCTCCTTCGCTTGGAACAAGATGTCTGGTGGAAGTAGTAAATATCACGCCGCTTCCAATTTTTAACTTGTCGCTAACATTTACCAGTGTATTCAATCTGTAGTTGAATTTATTGTAATCCGAAGTATTTACTACCCCTTTTTGATCGTAATAACTTAGACTGGACGAATAAGTTACTTTTTTAGAACCACCACTCAGCGTAACATTGTAGTTTTGAAGTGGAGCATTCGATTTTGAGATAAGTCCTAACCAATCCGTTCCGGCTCCCGAAGTTTCGGTTGAGTTAATGGTAAGACCATATCCATCGTTCGTATTAAATGTTTGAAGCATCTTTCCATATTCGGCAGGCTTCATCATTTTAATCATATGTGTAGGTGTTTGAAAAGCAATTGATGCATCTACGGTAACTGAAAACTTATCGTTGGCAGCACCTTTATTGGTAGTAATAAGAACAACACCATTTGCACCACGGCTACCATAAATAGAAGCAGCAGCAGCATCTTTCAATATTTCAACACTGGCCACATCATTGTTATTTAGGAATGAAATACTCCCACTCATGGGTACACCATCCACCACATACAAGGGTTGAATGCTATTATTCAACGAACTTACACCACGCACACGTACCGAAATATCTCCACCCGGCGAATTACTGTTATTGATAACTTCTACTCCAGGGGATTTACCTTGCAAAGCTTCGGAGATAGTAGCAACCGAAGCAACTTTAATGTCCTCCTTTTTTACCGATGAGATAGCCGATGTTAGTTCCGCTTTTCTTTGCGTACCATAACCTACCACCACCACTTCATCCATAACTTTGGCATCAGCCGATAGAACGACGTTTAATGAAGTATTGTCACCCACTTTTATCTCTTGTTTTCTCATGCCTATCATTGAGAAGACCAATACAGCATCTGTTTTAGGTACAGATATAGTGAATTTACCATCCAGATTGGTAACAGTACCACCAGTGGATCCTTTTACCGTTACCGTTACACCTATTAATGTCTCGCCATCTTCGGCCGATTTAACGACTCCGGAAATTGATTTCGTTTGAGCCATTAATGCAAAACTTAAGGTGCAAAATAGTGACACCATTTTCAATTTTCTCAGCGCGTCGCATTGAAATTTGCTTTTTTCATTCATGATTTTTTAGATTTAAAATTGTGATATTGCGTTTAAAAAAATGTTGTTCGCAAATTCTGCGTAATAAATTGTGAGTTATTGACAATTTTTGTCGTACAACAAGAATAATAATGTGACAAATATAGATGAAGAAGCCACATAAAACAATACATAAATTATTGAAATATAATAATTTATTTCCGCAACCGGTTGCGCAACTGGTTGCGGTTGAAAACTTTTATGAAACATTAACGGTACTATGAAGTAATTAATGAGAGATTGTTTGCATAACAAGTCGTGTATGGTTAAATGTATGTACTTGTTTATTTAAATTCACAGGATTATATCTATTTTTAGACACGCAAAAGAAAAAAAATATGAAAAATCCACCAGTAACCATAAATGACATTGCCAAAGTTCTTGGAATTTCCAAGTCAACAGTAAGCAGAGCGTTGAGAGATCATCCTGATATTAGTCAGGCAACAAAAGATGCGGTCAATGGCATTGCTTCAAGTCTGAAATACATCCCGAACTCCATTGCAGCATCGTTTCGCTATAGAAAAAGTAAAATTATAGGCTTAATCGTCCCTCAAATATCATGTTTCTTTTTTCCATCGGTAGTACGCGGCATAGAAGAGATGGTACATAACCGGGGATACAACCTGCTTATTCTGCAGTCGAACGAATCCTACGAAAGAGAAGTTGAAAATCTGAATATATTAATTGCCAATAATGTGGAAGGAATTTTAGCATCGGTTTCGCTAAGAACTAAAAAAGTCGACCATTTCCAGCAGATAATCGATATGGAATTACCCATCGTTTTTTTCGACAGGGTGGTGAAAGATATGAATGTTGACACTGTACTGGTAGACGATATCGCAGGAGCATTTAAAGCGGTAAACCAGTTACTCGATGTAGGAAAGAAACGGGTTGCTATTTGTGGCGCAGATATGAATTTGTTGATTAGCCGTAACAGACTGCAAGGCTATAAAACAGCTTTGGAGCAAAGAGGAATTACAGTAGATGATGCTCTGGTTATATCCTGCGAAACACCGGAAGAAACAGAACAGGAGACTATGAGATTATTAAGCATGGAGAATCCACCCGATAGCCTGTTTGCGATAAGTGACCTGACTATGACGGGAGTAATGAAAGCTATATTCCGGAAAAACTTGAAAGTGCCTGATGATATTTCTGTTATTGGATTTTGCGAAGAGCCATTCCGATCAATGTACAATCCTCCATTGTCGGCCATAGAGCCAATGGGTTTTGAAATTGGCAAAAAGGCCACGGAACTATTGTTTGAAAGGTTAGATGGCTACGTAACCATCAACTCCGAGCCGCGTGTTATTTATCTCGAGGGGAACCTTATTAATGGAGGATCTATATAATGGGCTTAATTTAGATTTATCTGTCTTTTGTAATTTAAACACTGAATTACGAGTATAAGTTAAACACAAACTTAAAATATTATTCTTGCAGTTGTGTAATTAATTCCTTCTTGAAAAAAAATATGTAAATATTATTTCTTGAGTTTCAGTGATATTCACATCTAAAATCTCTGGTGTTATTGCATTACAATTTGTCATTCTTTTTTATAACCCGACAACCTGAAATTATCTATTTGACTAATATTCTGTTTATGTAGAAGCAGCACTTCTCAACATTTTCAGCATGGAGACTAATAATGGTACAGATTCGGAAGAAGAAGCTTTTATCCGCAGAATGAGAAAGAAGAAAAGGCGCAAAATGTAAATAACAGGCAATTATACGGATTAAGTTTAACGAACTCTATCAAGCTCAAACGTTCCAACAAAATAGAGACAGGAAAAATACTATATGTATTTTTCCTGTCTCTAAGATTACGGACTAAAATAATAATGACATAATGTGAAATAAATTTGGTATTCTATATTCTGAACATTTTCTCTATCCCTTGTAATTTTCCTGCTAATGCCTGCATATCATTACTGATTTTACTATCGGTTATACGAGCATAAATTTGTGTAGTTTTAATATTGGTATGTCCAAGCATCTTACTTACAGTCTCGATTGGGACACCTTTTGCCAAAGTAATCGTTGCAGCAAATACATATTTACCAAATACATTAAAAAGTATCAATCTTGATAATGTAAAATTACCCAGAATGTATTTTGGATTATGGTATAGGTAAATTAACGATGAAAGTTTAGGATATGCAAACAGACTAGGATGGAATCTTCAGGAAGAAGTTGAGCGAAAATTAATTGAGGACTTGAATTTTTACAGAATTGATAGAGATAAATTACATTTTGACTGGTCATAATCTTGTATTAGAGGACATAGTACAAATTTTAAAGGTGGAATTATTGATAATTTTTCAGATATTTTACTTGTTGATTATTCAGGAAAATTAAACTTTAATGGTTGGATTGATTTTATATTTGATGAAAAGCATAATTATTCTTTTGAAGTCAATTGGGATTTTCTTATAGGAGATAGAATTGAAAAAAATAAATTTGGGATTCCAAACCATATTTGGGGAAAAATACCGGATAAATTAAAGCACGATTGTTAGGACTTACAGATGAAATAATAATGCGCTGCAATAGGTCATACAAACAATAGCGGGGCTTGTTTGTTTTCAAGAGCTGTACTTTTATTGTTGTTTTTACTTTGGCTGATAATAATTAACTCCAAAATCTGCTGCAACTCATATACCCACATTAATATTAATTGTAAAAAACATGCGACAAATAAATGACTTGATAATAGGACTTGAAATCTTGGAACCATTTTTAAAGCGACAGGGTTTTGTGTTCGAGAGCTATAAAAACGAAAAGAATACGGATGGACACTTTATAGTGGCGACATTCAAAAACGAACCAAAAAAATTTATTATCAATTATCAAGATTCTATTCGAGAAGTTATTTATCAATTTGACAATTCAATAGTATGCCATGACTTTTATCTCGACCAACTCGGACTTGCAGACAAGAAGCAACCTTTAAACTTTCAATCAAATAATAAATTTATAGCATTTAAGCATATACTTGAAGACTTTGAATTTTTGGTTAGTGATTTCTTTAATGGTGATTGTATAAAACTAAAAGAGTTTTCAAAACGTGAAGACAATATCATAACTATACATAACGAAAAACTTAGAGGAGAATATAATGTCAAATTCGATGAATTTAGGATTGAAACAGCTAGAATAGAATTCACTAAGAAAGACTTCAAACGAAGTTTAGAAATTTTCAATACAGTTGAACACAAAAACTTACTTATTGAGCTTGATACTAAAATAATTGAATATTGTGAAAAGCACATTTGACAACAAATAACTACTAATGCTAATCGAATAGTCGGTCGTGAGCGATAAATCAATTGCCTTACTAGTTCTGTCAATGACACTTTTAAATTAATAATCAAAATTGTCTATTTTCCAAAAGAAATGTGGTGCCAAAGAATAATGCCCACTTAAGGTTGCAAACTTAGCCAATCAATAAAATGACTAAAATTATTCTCTTGACTTAAAAATTAAAAAAATGGAAGAGATTATTGTTAATGAATCTATTATTAGATACAGCAGGGAATTTGATAGATATAAGAAGTTATCGGATTTAGTTTATCAGATATGTTTAGATCTAGTTCAAAATAAACTAACCATGAGAGCAACGGTTCAACGACGAGCTAAAAGTATCAAAAGTTTACAAGAAAAATTAAGAAGGAATCAGGTTTATAAGACTGTTGATGATGTTTTCAACAATATCAGTGATTTAGCAGGTGTTAGAATTATAACATATTTGGAATCTGACCGAGAGAATATTATTAAAGAAATAAAGAGGGTTTTTGCAGGTAAAGACCAAGATAATAAGCCGGTAATCGAGAAAAAAGATAAGACGGAGAGCGGAAGACATTACAGGGCGACACATTGTCAAATTTATTTACCAGAAGAATATTTTGATGATGATAATTCAAATTTACGGAATACTGCTTGTGAAATTCAAATTTGTAGTTCATTAGCGCATGTATTCAATGAAATTGAACATGATTTACAATATAAACCTTTAAATGGTGGTATTTCTGATGAAGAACATGAGCTATTGGATCAGTTAGGTTTAATTACCAAATCTGGAGATTTGATAATTAAAAGATTGCTTGAAGCAACAGATGAAAGATTAAAACTTGGTCAAGGTGAATTTGGGAGTGTCCATGATTTTGTCATAAGAATGCAAGAGGAATTAAAATTTGATTTATCTTTTTCAAATAATGCAGTGCAACTCTATGAGGAGTTTAGATTACTCAATTTGACAACTCCTCAAAATATTATTAAAGAATTAATTCAATCAGGAGAGAGCTTAATTGAAGTTTCAAAAGTTGAATACGAGAAATTTAAAAAATATATTACTGATAAAAATCTAGATCCAACGTTAGAGGATAAATCTTCAGATATTTTACTTGCAGCATTATTGCGAAAATTTGCTGATGAAATATTATCTCATCAGCAAATTAATAGAGGCAAAGGTAGACAGAACAGACTTGTTCAATTAGCTAAAATCTATAAAGAAATGCCCAAAGAAAATGAATATAAATTGTATGCAACCCCATGATGAGAAGTAATGATATATTCGGCTATGGGATAAATAAAAACCGGTTCAATATTGATTAGTTATTTAATCGTTCCTTAAAAAGCGCATAACATTAAGATTATCAGAACAATACACCTTAAAGTAGCTGTTTATGTCTGCAAGATTTAGTATATTTGATGCGTAATTCTTACAAATAAATTATGCTCTCAAAGAAGAAAGACACAACACAGCGCAGTATGTTTTTTGGATTGGAGGATACACTTAACCAAAAACATCTAATGTATATTTTAGCCAATAAGGTGAATTGGCAATTGTTTGAAGATTCATTCACACCATTATATTGTTCAGATAATGGGCGTCCGCCCAAACCGATTCGTTTAATGGTTGGTTTATTGATATTAAAACATTTGCGCAATATTTCAGGCGAAAGTGTGGTTGAGCAATGGAGTGAAAATGTTTATTACCAATTTCTTTTGCGGTCAGAAAGAGTTTATTCTTGTTGAACCGTGCGAAGCGTCGGAGTTAGTTCATTTTCTTCATAGGATTAGAGAATCCGGGATTGAATTGATACTCAAAGAATGTATACGTATTAATGGGAATGACAGCAATGATTCAACGGCCAGTATTGGCACTACTGTTCAGGAGAAGAATATCACTTTTCCCACAGATAGCAAATTGCACCGAAAAATTATTGACAAATGCAGGAAGGTAGCAGAGAAAGAAAATCTTCCAATTCATCAAAGCTATACACGAACATTAAAGAAATTGAGTTTAGATCAACCCTTTAGGAATCATCCACGCAATAAGTGGAAAGCACATAAAGCTGATAGAAAAGAGAAAACGATTGCCGGTAGATTAGTTCGTGAGTTGGAACAGAATTTATTGCCCAACTCCAAGTATCAATCACAGATTGATTTGTTTAAGTGGATTTTAAGTCGGTAAAAGAGATATCACAATAAGATTTATTCAGTACATGAGCCTGATGTTCAATGCATATCGAAAGGAAAAAAGCATAAGAAATATGAGAAGTCCAAGTTTACACAAGGTGGCTAGTTCAGTCTGAGCAAAGCTGGGACTTGGACTAAGAACCAGAACAGCTTGTAACTGGAAAGAATCCAGTATCGCTGTACTTATTTTACCAACATTTCAACAAAATGTTCTTTCCTGTCATCTTCTAAAGATAGAATATTTTTGTCCGAAAGCTCTTTGTTATCCAGAATGAGGCGAGGTAACGAGTTGTTAGTAATGCGATTGAACGTGATATGGTACACGGTTTGTCCAAAACGATAGTGTACTTTGTAACTATTCCAACCTTTCGCTAGGAGCGGCTTAAGGATTAGTTTGCTCCCAGATCGGTTTACGCCCAAGAGCTCTTCAACCAGAAGACGATACATCCATGAAGAAGAACCAGTGTACCATGTCCAACCACCACGTCCTGTATGAGGTGTGCAAGCATACACATCGGCCGCTACAACATAAGGTTCAACCTTATATATGGATATCTGTTCTGCCGTTTTGCTGTGCTGTACAGGGTTTAGCATGCCGAAAAGTTCCCAGGAGCGGTCGGATTCTCCCATGATGGCAAAAGCCATAGCAGCCCAAATAGCACCATGTGTATATTGGCCTCCATTCTCACGTACGCCTGGAACATAACCTTTTATATACCCCGGATTGAGGGCAGACTTGTCAAAAGGTGGGGTAAATAAACGTATCAGCTTATCATTGCGCTGTACCAATTGTTTGTTAACTGCCTGCATAGCCTGTGCAGAGCGCAGCGAACTACCGGCTCCACTAATCACAGACCAGCTTTGCGGCAATGAATCGATGCAACATTCCACGTTACATTTAGATCCGAGTGACTCTCCGTTATCAAAGTATGCGCGGAGATACCATTCCCCATCCCATGCAAAGA
>Ga0224521_1000610_pt1 | contig 10355 bp, 15 predicted proteins | sample CFST0metaG_FD_182731 | JGI IMG/M metagenome (GOLD analysis project Ga0224521, IMG submission 182731) | Peat soil microbial communities from Stordalen Mire, Sweden - C.F.S.T0 | ecosystem: Environmental > Terrestrial > Soil > Wetlands > Peat | place: Sweden: Norrbotten County, Stordalen Mire... | reverse complement strand
ATCCAGCCACTGCCCTTCGCAGATGTGTAGGCATGCTTTCGAGAGGAGCCTAAGACATTTTGTTGCATTTTCTGGTTCTGTTTTTGTGTAGGAAAGCACCTCAAAGGCTTTAGCATAAAGTGCATCGCCTGCCAAGATGGCTTCAGACATACCCCATTTTGTGTGGACGGTCTCTATGGAACGTCTTGTCGCGTCTTCGTCCATAATATCGTCGTGAATCAGCGTGAAATTGTGGATGAGCTCTACTGAAACGGCTGCTGGAAGTATGGTCTCAACAGCGATCTTGGGTTGCACCGCTTCGGCACCCAATAGCAAAACCACTGGGCGCAGCCTCTTCCCACCAGCGTTAAAGAGATGTCGAGCGGCTCTGTACAACTCTTCAGGGAAAACTACAGGGACATACTCGTCAAGCGCATCATCGATAATTGTCTTTCTTTTGAGCAAGTCGTCGTCCAGATTGTTCACTCATGACCCCTCCTTGAGAGTGCCGCCTTTTGAGTGCAATACGGCTCTGGCTGAGGTTTTTCTCCGCGTTCAAGATCTCACCGCAATGTTCTGGCCATTTCTTAGAAGATGAATATTGTCCCTTAAGCTGTAACCTGCTTCTTCTGCAAGTTCTACGTAGGAGCTTGTCATGGTTAGATCTCCGTGCGTCGGAAAAATATGGTCTGGCTTGAGCATCTTAATCAGCTCCCAGTGGTCTTCGCGGGCTGCGTGTCCCGACACGTGAACATCGGTATAAAGCCGTGCCCCTTGCATTTTGAGCTTGGTCTCTACTGAATATCGATTAGCCGCGTTTATTGGGGTTGGTATCACCTCGGCAGAAAATACTATTTTGTCTCCGGGCGCAACTTTGTAAGGGGTCAGCTCGTTTGCTACCCGCGTGAGCATCGCTTCCGGTTCTCCTTGATGCCCCGTTATAATAGGAAGATACTTTTCTTTTCCTTCTTGTGCCACTCTCCTTAGTACCTTTTCTACAGATCTTCTATTCCCGTAGACTCCAATGTCATTCGGAAGCTCGACATACCCCATCCTTTCTGCGGTTCCTAAGTATCGTTCCATAGAGCGACCGAGGACCAGCGGGCGCCGGTCCATCTCGCGAGCTGCTTCGAAGATCGTCTTTACGCGGGCTATATGTGACGAATACGAGCACCCCATTACCCTCTTCTTCGGTGCCGAGAAGAACGTCACGCACCAAGTCTTTCGCTATCTGTTCTGACGGGGTCTTTCCCGCCTCCTTTACGCGAGTACTTTCGACGATCAACGCGAGCACTCCGTCTTTTCCCAAGCTCTTTAGGCGGTTGAAGTCGGGGGGTTTGCCAATAACAGGCGTCCGGTCAAGCTTAAAATCGTTCGCATAGACTAGGGCACCGGCCGGCGTATGCAGAACGGCGAATATTGGATCGGGTATACTGTGCGTTGCTCGCACAAATTCAACCGCTATATCGGGAGTTATTTGATAAACCTGTCCTGCTTCGAGCGTGTAAAGGGGGTTCTCGACGCCGAACTTCTTCTCAACGCGGATCTGTTGTGCGATCAGCTCCGCCGTAAACGGCGTAGATATTATCGGGGCTTCGTACCTGTGCGCAAGCTTGGGGACGGCGCCTATATGATCGAGATGCCCGTGCGTGCAGACTATCGCCTTCACTGATCCTCTTGCTTCATTCAGCATCGCGTCATTTGGTATCGCGCCCATCTTGATAAGGTCTATAGAATGCATCTTCTCGATTTCTGCATCCTCGTGAATTGCAATTCGATCGAGTCTAAGGCCCATATCTATAATCACTATATCTTCGTTCACTCGGATCGCAGTCATGTTGCGTCCGACTTCTTCGTAGCCGCCAATTGCGTTAACTTCTATCTCCAAAACGCTACCTCCTCACCTGAAGCTCGTCCAGGTTGAATCCCCGTTGTTGCAGTATCTGCCTAGTTTCGCCAGTAATGACCAGCGGGCGTTGCTTTAGATCAGCGAGTCTATTACATCCAGTCAGGAACATTGCAACTTTCAATTCTTCAACGACCGCCGTTATCTCGCTTAGCACGTATTTGGTCCCTTTGAATGCGGGTTTCAGCAGTGGCAAGCCTATGCCGCACAACGACGCTCCGAGTGCAATACACTTGGCGACGTGGAGGCCGTTCCGGATCCCACCAGTTCCGATTACCGGTAAGGTGCGGGATTCCAAAATGGAGATTGCGGTCGGTATGCCCCAGTCGCCATAGAGCGCACCCAACCTCTCTAGCCGGGGGTCCGTCTGAGCGCGGTACGATTCGACTCTTGCCCAGCTCGTGCCCCCAGCGCCGCCTACATCAATTGCAGATGCGCCTGCCTTTTTTAACTCAGCTGCGGCTTCTCTTGAAATCCCCGCGCCCGTCTCCTTGGCGATCATTGGCACCCGAAGAGAATCGGCAAGTGATCTCATCGCGTCGAGGCATCCTTCAGCGTCTGTATTGCCCTCTGGTTGCACCGCCTCTTGCAGGAAATTCAGATGAATTGCCAACGCATCTGCTTCAACCATATCGATTAAGCGCTCAATGATCTCCATGTCATATTCCTTGACTTGTGTGGCCCCAATGTTGGCCACTACAAAAGCGCTGGGGGCTCGCTCTCGAACTATGCTGAACGACTCGACCTGGTCAGGATGTTCAATTGCTGCGCGCTGACTTCCCACGCCAATGCCGATGCCGAGTCGCTCTGCGGCCTCTGACAACGCAGCGTTGATAGCAGTTGTCTCTTCGTGCCCGCCTGTCATTCCTGCTATAAAGACGGGAGCGGTGAACTGCCTTTTTAAGAATGTGGCAGTCGCATCGATCCGTGACTTTGTCAATTCAGGAACTGCGTTGTGGACGAATCTGATATCATCAAGGCCAGTTCTTCCTGATTCGACATCTTCAGCAGCACAGAGCATTAGATGCTCGATCTTTCGGTTCGTTATCATTCTTTTTCCGTGGAGATGGTCGTACCCACATCTTGGTGCGACGTTAAAAACTTAGTGATGTTGCCGTCGTAAGCTGCGTTGAATACCTCAGACTGAATGCCTGACTTAGCAATCTCGAGCAGCTCCACAACTTTGTGCAACATCCCTCCAGTTACGTCCGTAGACCTGGAACCGAGAATTCCGTCGCGGTATTTTTCAAGCTCACCGGGGTTAAGATGGTTCAGTTTTCTGTTTTGATACATTATTCCATCGACGTCTGTTCCGACTCCTACTTTTTTTGGGCGCATCTTTAGTGCGAGAAACGCTACTATTTGATCACCTGACAGGACGTTGAAGCCATCTAAGCGATCCATTACGACATCGCCGTGAAGCACAGGGATAATATTGTTGTTAAGCATCAACTCTAACGCGTTCGTATCAAAATGTGTGATCCTACCTGCGTCGAGCGTAACGTTATTAAGTGGGTGGATCGGCAATGCCGCAGCGCTTTGAGACTGGAGTTCGTCTATGAACGCGGTGTTTAGCGAGCGCACGGCGCAATGGGTCCTCCACATTCCGCTTGCGCTAAGACCTTTGGATAAGTACTTGACAACTTGCGGGTGCCCAAAGGAGCCCGCCCCGTGGACAAGAATAAGACGTGAACTCTTTGCGTCGGCGATTTGTCGAGCGACCATACGCAAGTTATCTTCTCGCAAGGTGCTCTCCCGCCTTTTGTCCGTCAATACAGAGCCGCCGATTTTAAGCAATATCATGTTGGTCACGCCCGTTATGCCTCTACTTGCAGGCCTAAACTAGAAATCGCAGTGGTCAGCACTAGACCACCCTGTTTCGCGATAGCTTGTATAACGCGGTCGACGTTTCCGTCTGTCGTAATCGCCAATACGCATCCTCCACGGCCAGCGCCGGTGATTTTAGCACCGAGCGCCCCTGCTGCTCTTGCTGCGTAGATTAATTTGCTCAATACAACGTCGCTTACCCCGAGTGACTCGAGGAGTCCTTGGTTGATATTCATAAGCTCGCCTACGCTGACGAGGTCTCCAGCAGCAAGCTTCTGTTCTCCCAAGCGCGTGATATTTCCCATTGAAGACATCACGTCACTCACCACAGAAGGATACTTCCTTTTCAGATCCGATACAAAGGCGATGACGTCGCGTGTTGACCTCTCAACGCCGGTTGCACCGATTATGATTGGCAGGTCGGGCTGTGCGAGATGCGATGTTTTGCCTCTCTCTACTAAGACCACACCGCCGGTTGAAGAAACAAAGGTATCTGCGGGGCTCGCTTTGCCTTGAACTTCGTTTTCGACCTTATGGCCTATATTCGCTACTGTTTCATTATCGAGTTCAATGCCGAGACTCTCAGTCAAAGCTTTTATAGTTGACACTGTAACTGCTGCGGAAGAGCCTAAGCCCTGTCGCGGTGGCACTTCCGACCGGATCTTTATCTCAGCACCAAAGTCCGTTTCAAACAGTTGTTTGATTATCTTGGCGGCACAACAGGCGTACTTAAACTCTTCACTGGAGCAGTTCGCGCGCTTATCCATAGCATCTATCGTGATTTTCCCTGAAGATGCTAGCTCTACTGACACACACACACGCAAGTTTATCGCACACGCTATCGCCGGCTCTCCGTACACAACAGCGTGTTCTCCGAACAGATAGATCTTGCCGGGGGCCGAACAGGTTATCATCTATGTAGATTCTCGTAGCAAACTCCTTTTCAAGCTCGTTTTCGGCATCAGGCCATGATTATCCCTGCATAGCCGACCACCGCAGTTGAATCGCCACAGGTGTCTGCACTCGTAGAATAATCGATAAGCTCTCCTTGTTTGGCGCCTTTATGTTTCGCGAACTCAATGGCAATCGCTATTGGCGCAAAGCCGCACACAGAAGTTGAGCGAGCTCGCGCAAGAAATTCTCGCGACTCCAGTTTTAGAATGGGCTCTATTACCCACTGGTCGGTGGTTCTCGCGACGTGCTCTGGCACGTAATGCGTAAAATCGCTGGAGGCAATAAGCACGCTGTTTTCGTCGGCAACTCTTTTGATTGCCGCGACAACACGCTGTATCGATTCAGGCCCTTGAAGTCCCATGGTGATAGGGACGATTTCAAAGTCGTCGAATAGGAACTGCAGGAAGGGCAACTGAAGTTCTATAGAATTGTCCTCTTTGTTGGCGTCATTATTCACGTCGATATCGAGTGCATCCACAATATCCGTGTTCACGCTCACTTTCCCGAGGGGAGTCAGCCACGGTTCGTTCGAGACCGAAATAACGGGATAGCGGTGATTTGGCCCAATGATTATGTATGTGGCCACCTTGGGAAGTATCGAGAAGACCTTTCCTGCGGTGAAACCTGAACAAGCGTAGCCCGCGTGAGGAACCACCACACTCGTGAGCAGACGCGGCTCTGGCCTCCCAATGAAGCTGCGCAGAAGCTCTTCCAGCGCCCGTGGGTCACTCGGGTACCACGACCCTGCCTTTGCAGGTTCCCTCATAGCTACCCTCTTAGATCTCTATTTCGAAATCTTTAACTCCGTAGCCCGTCTGTTGGCCGCGAAGCTTGGTGATCTCCTTTGCGAGGAGCCAATAGATGAGCGCTAACGCTTTCCGTCCTTTGTTGTTGGTGGGGATGACGATGTCAATGTGTGTCGTCATATTATTTGTATCGCACATGGCAATTACTGGAACGCCGACATCTACAGCTTCCTTAACGGCCTGTGAATCTCCAATAGGATCCGTGACGACAACGACATCTGGTTCAACGAAGTCGCGGTACTCCGGATTTGTCAATGTGCCCGGTATAAAGCGACCCACAACTGATTTCGCTCCCGTTACTTTAGCAAACATTGTTGCGGGAAATTGACCGTATTGCCGTGCTGAAACCACAAGTATGCGGGCCGGGTCGAATTTACTGAGAAATTTGGCTGCAATTCTTATGCGCTCGTCTGTAGCTTTGACGTCCAGCACGTAAAGACCGTCTGGTCGAACGCGATAGACAAAGCGCTTCATATCTTCCGTTTTTTGCTGCGTGCCTATGTGCACACCTGCAGCTAGGTATTCGTCAACAGGGATGAGTGATTCGTATTCCGCGGTCTCTTCCATTGATCCACCTCCTCTAAATCGGTTTTTTCGCCATCCTGTAGCTCGATCCGTCAAATAGTTCTTCTTCTATTCGTATAAGTTCATTGATTTTTGCAGTGCTCTGTCTACCCTTGATGCTTAGTTTGACAAAGGGAGCGGACAAAGCAACAGCCAGCTGCGACGGTGATGCGTCGCAGGTCGCAGAATTGTCGGTAAGCAGAGCGCAGCTGCGGCCATTGGTTCTCTCCCGGGAGTACGTTTCGAAAACGCTCGAAACCGTACCTGTGGGCGCAATTAATGCAAGATTGGCCTCCTTACCGCTCTTCGGGGAACGCGCATCCGCAATTCTCGTGTCGAGATCCGCCTGTGACGCTATCAGACACGTCGCTTCCAGCTCATCGGTTAGCTCTCGCTGAAACTCAGACTCTGTTCGGTCGAAGGGATCTTCGATGTAATACAGATCGTACTGACGGGCGAGATCTAGCAGATATCGCAGTCGGCTGGTTCCCGTCGTGGAGGCATGGTCCGCAAAACTAAGCTTGCCCTGCGCGTGCTTCGAAGCTTTGAAATCCACTCCTAGCCTGATCTCGAAGCCAAACCTGCTACTTACATCGCTCGTGATTGCAGTCAACCGATTCAAAATGTCGGCGTGAGCAGAGTCTCCAGGGATATCCAGATTATTGAACTCTCGATGGATGCTTGCTAGCGAAGCAATTGCGCTGGCAAATGAGCCCGCTCCTTTTGGAATACCAAAATAATCAGCGCCGGCGCTAAAGATTTTCAGCAGAGGGTAGGGCATAGCATTCGCAAAGAAGCCGCCGAGGTAGCGATACAACGGCATTCCCAGAGAGGCCGCTGCTGCACTTGCAATTGCAACTGAGAAAGCCATACGTATATTGGGCAATGAAAAGATACTCTCTAGCACTTCGTCGATTTCTGCCTGCTGACTCACCTCCCTGCCGATGAGTGTAGCCACTTGTTCTCGCGCCTTTCTTATTGCCTCGCCTGGCGCGGGAAAAGAGCACCGGCCATAGCTGTTGGTGGTCACTATCTCTACTTCGACCGCGTCCGTCGCGTTTATGTCGAATGCCTTGCTTACAGATACCGCCTCTATCGAGTTCATCGTGGGGTTCCTCGACGTTTTATCGTTATCGGAATGACCCCTTTCTTGAGTTCTTCTAGTGCCATGTCTATAGGATCTGCGGTGCTTGATTCTATCAATGTGGGGGCTCCCATAGAAATCTGCAGAGCTCGCGCCCCGACGATTCTGGCCCTTTCATAACGAGTGAGTTTTTCAGTAACTTCTTTCAATGACTCCCCTCCATTTTAAAGGGCTCGCATGGGGTTGCTGAGATTCGAACTCAGGTTACGGCGTCCCGAACGCCGTAGGATATCCAGGCTACCCCACAACCCCTTGTCATTGATACGGAGCAAAAATATCAACAAGCTCTTTGTGAGTCAAAAGCATTCTGCGACAGCAGTATCGCTTTACGCCAAGATCGTCCAACACCATCTTCGGCTCTTCTCCAGCACTTATACGCTCCTTGTACTGATCCCAGTGTTTCGATATCACTGCACCACACGTAAAGCATCTTACGGGTATCATCTCTTAGCCTTATTATCTATAGGATTTTTGTCGCCGAGCTCGTGCGCCTCGGCCGCCAAATTTCTTTGGCTCTTTCTGCCGGTAGTCACTCACAAGGAGTGTTCGGTCTTGTTTTAGAAATAGATCTTTGATACTCAGATCGTTCGTCCAGTCAATTAATCCGCGCGCTATGGCTGTTCGGGCTGCGTCGGCCTGTCCGACGACTCCTCCACCTCGGACGGTCACCCTGATATCAAGTCCTTTTGCTAAATCGCCGGCAATGTTCAACGGTTCTTGGATCTTCTCTCGCACAACTGCGGGCTCAAGGACGTTGAGAAGCTTTTTGTTGATCCTCACCACGCCTTGTCCTTCTTTGAAAGAAGCCCGTGCGATTGAGGTTTTGCGTTTGCCGCTTGAGTTGATTGTTTTTTGGGCCATGTGTCTGATCCTATTTCTTAGCCCCAAGTTGTTGGGAGATCTTTCCTACCTCGACAACCTTAATGGTGCTCAATCTTCTTTTTTGCGCGCGTTCAAGCGTTTCAGCATTGACACTGGAAAGCTCGGCTGGCGTTCCAACGTAAACTCGGAGCCGTCCCAATGCAGCCCTGCCGACCGATCTTTTATACGGCAACATCCCTCGAACCGTACGTCGGAGAATCATGTCTGAACGCTTAGGAAAATATGGTCCTTTTTCTTTGGAACCTTTTTTTCGCAGGGTTTGATACTTTGACAGCGTGGTTACTGGTGACCCTGAAACTACTGCTCTTTCCGCGTTAATAACGTCGATCTCTTCACCGGATAACAGTCTTTGAGCTACGATGCTGGCAAGACGCCCGAGTATCAATCCATTAGCGTCAATTACTGTCACAATCTGTCTCTCCTACACTTCAACGTATGATCTTCACGTGACTGCCCGTTGGAGATACGTGGGCGATTTCATCGAGCGACAAGACGATCCCTCCCGCTCTAAGGATTTTTGACCGGGCGCTATCACTAAAACTCGGCGCACCTATAGATATCGGATGGTCGATTGATCCTGCGCCAAGCACTTTACCAGCGACTATAACTACGTCGCCCGAGGTCGTATGTCGGTTGAGCCGGCTCAAATTGACTTTGGCGTAGCTATTTGATGGCGCCTCCAACCTTCTAGCAAGCTCTCTCCAAATATTTGCTTGATGCTGCCGTGCGTGCGCTTTGAAAGCGTCTATCTGTAACATCAACTGAGGATTGGTCTTCCGTATTCCGTGCTTTGCCATGTTATCTCCTGTCACCATTTCGAATGCGGGGGGTGCGATTTGAACGCACGAACTCCTATGAGACTAGGCCCTCAACCTAGCGCCTTTGACCAAGCTTGGCAACCCCCGCCTATCCAAACGTTCCGAGGTACGTAGCTAATTCGCTGGCCCTGTTCATCAAAGACTCAACTGACGTCGTCAGCAGATCTATGCAGCTCATTGACCCGTCTGACTCTGTATAGAACAAAAAGCGCTGCGGGTCGCCGGTGACTGAGATCGCGTGTGTGTCGCAGGCTTCCACGCACAAGTTGCAAAGGGTGCATTGAAGTTCGTCAGCGATGTGCACGGATCCGTTTTCGTACCGGATGATCCCTCGGGGGCAGGCGTCGACACATTCTTTACATCCGTTGCACTCTTGGACAGAAAACTTCGGCAAGTACTTGTAGCTTGTCGCGATTGCAGACTGAAATTTAGCGTGGTTTTTGGCGCTGCCTTTTCGTGCAATTGCTTCAAGCAGCAATTGCTGGCCCTCAAAAAGCTTTATTATGGGTATGTTGCCGTCGGCGGGAACCACTTCGGCATCGGCGGACGCTAAGTCCCTTGAGTAGACAGTGGCGGGTCCCTGCACGTTTAAGGTCATTGACACTTGACATTGAAAGCATCCTTCCCCGTTGCAGGAACACTCAGACGCGGAGAGATAGTGTGTCCCTCCTGTGAGCGGAATGAGTCCTAGACGAAGCGCAAGCATCTCGTCGAACAGGACTGACGTATTGTTGTAAAAGTTGACATCATCGATCGACATCGTTCGGACGTCAGCCATCATGCTCCGTCTAATGCTGTTCACTAACGCTGGTGCCGTGCCCGAAATTATGAAACGCGCACGTCTATCTGTAAGTTCTAGGAATTCTAAATCCATGTTGTATCAGAAATGTTAGATCCTGCGTCCCCTTCTGCCTCCGGGCGACCGCGTGCCGTCATGAGGGATGGGGGTTACATCTTCTATTCTCCCTATTTTTAATCCAGCTCTTGAAAGTGCCCTTATTGCAGCTTGTGCTCCCGGGCCAGGGCTCCGCTGTCCATTCCCGCCCGGGGCTCTAACCCTTACGTGAACGCCGAGGACGCCTTTATCCAGTGCCTGTTCGGCTGCGCTCGTGGCAAGCTGCATGGCAGCATAAGGCGAACTCTCGTTGCGGTCTTGCTTGACAACCATGCCCCCTGATGATTTTGCTATGGTCTCGGCTCCACTAAGATCTGTAATGGTAATAATCGTATTATTGAACGATGCAAAGATATGGGCAATTCCCCACTTTCGCTCGGCCATAATCTATGTCACGCTCCGTCGCTCGCTCGCTTCTCGGAACCGTCGACTTCGCGGAGCGGAGATCCGACGTAGTATCCGATGAGCGCTTGCTCACTTGTGGGGAGAACGTAGCTTGGAATGGTTACTCTACGTCCTGCGACTGCGATATGTCCGTGGACAATAAGTTGCCTGGCGTGCTTGGCGGAATTAGCTAAAC
>Ga0224521_1000609_pt1 | contig 10357 bp, 11 predicted proteins | sample CFST0metaG_FD_182731 | JGI IMG/M metagenome (GOLD analysis project Ga0224521, IMG submission 182731) | Peat soil microbial communities from Stordalen Mire, Sweden - C.F.S.T0 | ecosystem: Environmental > Terrestrial > Soil > Wetlands > Peat | place: Sweden: Norrbotten County, Stordalen Mire... | reverse complement strand
CAACGCACCCTCGGCAATTTCTGCACCTGGCAACATGGAGAAAAAAGCAGGTTGTTTGTATGGATTTTGTCCCACGTAGATGTTCTGAAAAGTAAATGCCATTTGCAAACGGCGATCTGTAAAAAAGCGTTTAATATAGTCAGTATGCTTTATCCAGGTTTTTAGTTTGATGAGTAACCACACGCTCTTCAGATTTATAAACTGGAACATGTGGTAAAAATTTCGACCCAGTAAACCATTTATTGACATATTAAAGAATTGGTATCCTTCTTTTATATAGCGTTCGTAGTGTGCATTACTTCCGGGCTCTATGGCTTCCAACTGTGATTTCATTTTTTCAGGGTCGCGTGTAAAGGCAAAGTCAGTACCATCACTAAAAAACAATTTATAAACAGGTTCCAGAGAAGTTGTTTCAAGCTCTTTGTCCATGTCCATTCCCAACGAGGAAAAAACCTGCCTGTAGAGCGATGGCATTAGTAAAATGGTAGCTCCCAAATCGAAGCGATGCCCGTTTTGTATCATTTGCCCGCAGCGACCACCCGGATTGGCATTTTTCTCATATACTTCTACAGCAAATCCTTTTTGTGCGAGAAAAACTGCGGTAGCTATCCCACCTACACCTGCACCTATTATGATTGCTTTTGGAGAATTATTCATTGATTTGATGATGGATTGTTTATTATTTGCAAAGATACAAAAAAGCTGTAATGGATAAGAATGTGGAAGTTTATAAACGTATGAATAAAAAGATAGTGATAAAATGATTGAATATCATTTTATCACTATCTGATTTTGAATAGGAAATTATTATTCTACTTCATCGGTGGTAGAATTGTTTACTATTTCTCTGATTTTATCTAGTAAAACGGATTTCACAACTACCGTACCGGCTATAAAATCGTGAGTTGACCGTTTTCTGGTGTTGGAGACTAAGACGATAAGTCCGGTAATTACCCACAGACCGCTTGCCCATGATTGAACCATATAAGCAATTGGATTGATGGTGGAAAGAAACTGACTTCTTTTTAAAAATCCCATGCTTATATATGTGCTGTCGTCAATCATGTTTAGGGTCAGAATCATTACGTAAACACCCAGAATGGCTAAAAAGAATTCAACGGAATATCGATAGCATGCTGCACGCCAATCGACATCATCGCCGTTCTTTTGTATTATTTTTATTCCCATGAGTAATTTACCCGGTGTTCCTCCATAGATTTTTACCAGACAAACTTCATAAAAAATACCGAATAGCAAATTAGGTACAACGGCATAAAAATAGGCAGACTTACTTAATCCATTAATGTAAAGTAAAAGTCCAATCATGGGCAACATTATAATGAAATCTAAAATTTTGGCGAGTACTCGAGGTCCAAATCCTGCGTAAAATTCACTGACGATTCCGGGAAATCTTGTTGGTAATAGTTCGTTTTTCATTTGTTTGTTTTTGTTTAGTTTATAATTTATTTAAAATCTGTATGCTAATCCGAATCCTGAATTGGTAAATCCGATTTTTAATTCGCTGCTTTCGTTTAAGTTTTGCTTTCTGTATGCTGAGTTATATATATCAACCGCTTTTCGGTGGTGGCTTTTCCCTGAGCTATAGATAATCATTCCAAAGCCTGCCAAAGCAGCACCTGTTCCCAGAGTCCAACCCCATGATGCATCCAAATGATCGCCATTTATTGCCGAACCCAGACAAAAACCAACCACAAAACCTCCGATATAATCCAGGTATAATCCAAATTTATAATCGAAATTGGCCACTTTTATTTCGTGTAATGCTTCGGGATTATTTCTAAACAGGTCTTTGTAATCGGGGATAGTAAGTAAATACCCGTTTTTATATCCCCTGATATCGCCTCCTTTAGCAGTAGTAATTGTTATGGAATCGTAAGCAGAAACTTGTTGGTCCATTGCCAGTTCAGAACTTTCGGTGTCAACTTTGATATTGGAGGTTTGTATCGAATCATTTATCGTTTGTGCCTGAACCTGACTTAGCGGAAATACTATGAATAGAATAACGATGATGATATATTTCATGTGGTTTTTTTGATTTTTCTGAGAAATCCAACTGCTTTGCAAGTGGTAGTTTTTTTTAGTATGTGGAGTTATATATCAACTACAGCTTGTAATTGTAGGCCCAGATTATTGGGGCACAAATGTCAATATCTCAAATATTTTCCGCTAAATAAATAGGCTACTGAAATTCCGAAAACTTTGTTTTTCATTGTTCCATCATTTGAATCTGCAGCCAGGTTGGTTAATCCCAAACCGTATTGGGCTGTAATTTGGAAGCTACTTATTTCTATGCCGGCACCAAAATTTAATCCCATATCAAAAGTATTCATGTCTTTATTTTTTCCGGAAAATTCAATATCCGCTGAACCTGCTTTGCCACTAAGTGCATAACCAATATATGGTCCTGCAAAACCAAGTACTTTTACCGATCCTACACTCAATTTATACAATGCGTTAATTGGAATTTCCAGATTATCTGTTGACAATGATTCTCCATTAATTTTGAACCCTTTAGTTGAGTATAAGAGACCTGACTGTAAATAAAAATCGGTTTCTAACGGAATTTCCGTAATACCACCAAAGTTAAAACCGATTCTTGACGGTGGAGTAATAGTTACTCCACTTTCAGAAATTGCAAATGTGGCAGAATTTAAACCACCTTTGATTCCAAATCTTGTTTGAGCTTGCGTATAATTTGTTGATAAGACTAATGCGATTATAGCTAAGATTTTTACAGATGTTTTCATAAATCATTATTGTTGTTTGTCTACTCTAAAGCTTTTCGACTACTGCTCCTTACTCTTTATGGATTTTCAGGGCGCTCCTTTTATTTAACATTTATTTTTTCAGTATGAGTGCGATAGGCAAGACCTCTCATTTGTAAAGAGTTTTTGTGATTTTTCACTTTAAATAAAACATTTATTTTCAAAATTAAAGATGCAAATTTATTAATTATAACATTAACATCCAAATTATTTATATCGTAAATAATATGTTTTTTAGCATAAAAAATGAAAAACCCCGATAGACTGTAGCTATCGGGGTTTTGAGTGGAGAATGTTTTTTTGAAAGTGGGTTTTTGTTCTATTGCTTGTGTTTCAAAATTATTATGAAAATAAAAAAACAAATAATCATTATGGCAAATCCGGCTACAAAGCTTAATAGTAAATCTACATCGGGGTGTCTGACCGACATTCTTCTTGTCAAAACCGCCAGTAAAATAAGCGTTATTGCAACTCCCGAAAGAATTGATTTTTTCGAATTGTTTTTCATGAAAAATAAGTTACACAGTATAAGCCGTTTGTCAAATGATTCAATCGAACTTAGGCATTTTTCTAATTCGCTACAGGTTAATCAATTTTGCTTCCAGTAAATCCTGAATAATCTGATCCATCAACTTATTTATATGCTCATCCGGTTCTTTGTTTATGGTGTTTTTTTTGTACCAATTCACTATTTCTTTCACACCCTGATGGAAAGGTATTTGAGGATTATAATCGGGCACAAACTGACGGATTTTTGAATTGTCGAAAATCATGCTATGTGCTTTGTCGCCGAGCAGACTATCGCCTATCCGTTTATCGTACCGGGCAATTATGTCCGATGGTACATGTACCAGGTGAGGCGTTACTCCTAGTTCGTCGGCTATCATAGTGAAAATACTATTCCACGATAACCATTCATCTGAAGTGATATGGAATGCTTCGCCAATGGCAGCTTTATTGCCCAACAGTCCGACTAAGCCTATGGCAAAGTCTTTGTTGTGCGTTAATGTCCAAATGGAAGTGCCATCACCATGAACTAACACAGGTAAGCCTTTTAGCATACGGTGTAACACGGTGTAGCCTCCTTCAACCGGAATAAGCGTTTCACTGTATGTATGTGATGGACGGATAATGGTATATGGAAATCCGTTTTTTTTATGTTCCTCGACAAGCACATCTTCACAGGCAATTTTATCACGAGAATATTCCCAAAAAGGATTATCCAGCGGTGTTTTTTCGGTTACCGGAAGCTTTTCTGGCGGAGTTTGATAAGCTGATGCCGAGCTAATAAAGACAAATTGATCGGTTTTGTCTGTAAATAACTTGATGTCATTTTGTATGTGTTCCGGCTCGAAAGCAATAAAATCTACCACTGCATCGAAATGATGTCCTTCAATTGCTTTTTGTGTTTCGGCAAAATTTCGAATATCGGCAAGAATTGTTTTGGCACCTTCTATTTTTCGAATGCTTGCACTGATTCCTCTATTCAAATGATATAAATCAATACCACGCGCTATGGCTAATTCCGAACAAGCTGAACTGATATTCCCTGTTCCCCCGATAAATAATATTTTCATTACAAAATAATTTAAAGTTGAGTTTTGTTTAACATATCAAAAGTATATATTATTCTTAGATAAACAAAAAAATCTTTATGAATAAACGACTTAAATGAATGGCGATTTCAGTAAATGATAAAAACGATATAATGATTGAATGAATTTGTCAGGATGAATTGACAATTTAAGTGCAAGTCAACCGACTTGCACTTAAAATTATATCAACCTTTTTTCAATTTCTTTTCTCTCTTTTCTTCCTTTTTTTCTTTTGGAGTTTTAAGAGGCTCTTTCTTTACTGTTTTCTTAGCATCTTGAGATTTTGCCATGATTTCTAAATTTTAAAAGTTAGTATTTGTGTTTAATCCAGCCAATTGGTTTGATAGTTACTTCCGCTATTTTTGTTTAATATTGGGAGAAGTAAGTGGAAAAATATAATGTTGTGTTTTCAAAGAAGAATAGAACGCCGATTTTACGGATTGAGCGGATAAAACGGATGATAATTAAACAGATATAAAACTGATTTTAGTCATGCAAGCATGACAGATAAGAATATAAACCTTTGAAAATCATCCCGATTTATCGGGGTTAAAATCCGTATAAAATCCGCTAGATCAGCGTTTCTTCCGCGACCGGAATCTTCGATCCGCGTTCTAATCTTCTTTCCCCGTTGATATAATTATATGACATTATATTTATCCAAGTACTTAAGTGTCAGGTGAAAAATTGAAATTATTACTGCCCAAAAGGTTTCTGGTCGGTACAAGTAACATTCTCACCGGGCGAAACATGAAAGTAATTGCAAAAATACCTATAATATTCGTAACGATAAGACGTTTCTTCAAGCTCATTTCCATTTCCACACTCCACACCGCCGTTAATCACGTTCAGAGTAGCACCAAAACCAGGCACACGTCCTTTTTGCAGATCGTTTGCAGTAGGCTTCCATTTGCCGGTCATAATGTCGTGGCACGATGGTTTGGGAAACTGGGGTGTCATCCAAAACCACAGAGCCGAAGCAAACGAAAGTTCTCCGTCTTGTGCTAATAACTCAGGATGCAGTAGCAATGTGTCTTTAGAGCCAAACCAGGCTTCGCTGAATTGCCCGTAGTTATAATTCCAGCTTAGTTGCTTCGGACCTCTGCCATAGTAGTATTTACCAGCCACAGGTGGATAGTTTTTCTTCGATGAGTCCGCATAAGGATTGATTATTCCACTTTGTTTTTCTTCCACATAACGCAATCCCCACTTGAAATATCCACCCGGAGCTTCTGCCCAGCCACCGCTTGTTTCCTGAGCAATATTAGCCAAAAAAGCGGCTAGTTCACGCTTTTGGGTATCAGCATCGCCTTTCAGAAAATCGGGAAAATGTTTAGCGGCTTCTACAAGGGCTTTGAATGAGTAAAAATCGCCGGTTATTTTTAGTGGATCAATGGGCTTGCTTCCATATCGGTTGGGGAAAAGTGCATTCCACTTGGTTTGGTTCAGAAATTTTGTGAGTTTGGTCTTCTTTTGTTGGTTGGAAATCAATCTTACAGGTTGTTTTGGATAAATACCGGTTTGGGAATAGCAGTTAATAGCGAGAATAGATATGAGTATGATTAAAACCTGTTTCATTGAAAAATAAGTGATGTTGATTTTTAATTCAGGAGTTATAATTGTCCTTTAATCTTAAAAGTTCCACTTGGAGTATTGACCATCCAATTGGAAAAAACGTTGATATAATTCCAGAACGAAAGTACTAAATTTTCGGGGATATTGAGCTCAAGTAAGACTTTTTTATAACAATTAAGCCAAACGACTCTGCCTTCGGGGGTAATTGAAAATTGAGAGTGGCGGTCAATCATCATAGGTTTGCCTCTGCGTTGGTTGAAATAATCAGGTCCTCCACAAATCTGAATCATAAAATCAGCTGAATTCTGTTTAGACAATTCAAAAACAGCATCGTCTTTAGGGAATAGTTTTTTGATATCACTCTCGCGAAGTAAGTCGTAGTGCTTGCTCACCATATTCCGAATGCCTTTTTCGCCAAGAACTTTGTAAAAATCCAGGTCTGGTCTGGTAACAGCGGGACGTTCGCCGAATTGATAAGAGTTTATTTGTAAATCCATTGTCAGTATTTTTTTGAATGAACTACATTTCCTGCTTATATTGGGAATAGTAGCAATTAAATAACTCTATCGGACGGTTGATTGTTCGGTTATAAAACAGATTAGCTATAGAAAACTTCTATAGCTAATCTTGTTTTGATTTTTTTAAATCTTAAGTTTTTCGAATTTCAACATCTTCGGGCTTTTCAACCATTCAGTTATGCTTTTTGCAATTCCTCCGGCATCTAAGCCCAGCATGTTGTAAAGTTCTTCGGGTGTTCCATGCTCAATAAAACTATCAGGAATACCAAGTCGTTTTACCTGAGGCGTGTAATTGTTTTCCGACATAAATTCAAGCACAGCGCTACCAAATCCTCCCTGGATTACACCATCTTCTATGGTTACGATTTGTTTGAATTTTTTACCAATCTCGTGAAGCATTGTTTCGTCAATTGGTTTGAGAAAGCGTATGTCGTAGTGTGCAATCGATATTTCCTGTTCTCTTTCTATTTCTGCAATAGCTTTTTGGGCGCTAGTTGCCATTGTTCCGATAGTCAATATCGCTATATCACTCCCTTCTTTTAAGCATTCTCCTTTTGCAATTTCCAGTGCTTTCATAGGTTGTCGCCAGTCAACAATGGTTCCTTTTCCACGCGGATACCGAATTACAAATGGTCCCATGTCTGGTTGCTGAGCAGTGTACATCAGGTTGCGCAGTTCAATTTCATTACGTGGAGCGGCAATCGTGAGGTTTGGAATGCAACGCATGTAAGCCAGATCAAATAAACCGTGATGCGTGGCTCCATCGGATCCGACAAGGCCGGCTCTGTCCAGACACATTACCACGTTTAGCTTTTGCAAAGCCACATCGTGAATCACGTTGTCATAAGCCCGTTGCATAAACGAAGAATAAACGTTGCAGAATGGTATCATACCTTCTTTTGCCATTCCTGCGGAGAAAGTTACTGCGTGTCCTTCGGCAATTCCCACATCGAAAACACGATGAGGTAATTCTTGTTGCATAAATGTCATCGAGCATCCTGAAGGCATAGCGGGTGTAATTCCCACTATTTTATCATTACTCAAAGCTAATTTAAGTAAGGTTTTTCCAAAAACATCCTGAAAGAGTGGGGGAGTGGGGTCACTCGGAACACATGTGCTTCGTTCGCCTGTTTCTACATTGAACTTACCCGGTGCGTGCCATACTGTTGCCGATTTTTCAGCAGGTTCATAGCCTTTTCCTTTTTTAGTGATGACATGCAGCACTTTTGGACCTTTGAAGTTTTTAATTTCCGATATTATTCGTACCAACCCCTCTACATCATGACCATCCACCGGACCAAAATAGCGGATGTTCATTCCTTCGAAAATATTGTTCTGATTCGATAAGGTTGCTTTTACACTGTTATTGAATTTCGTAATTCTATGAATATTGTTGTCGGTGATAATATTCATTTTTTTTAGCAGGTTAGCCGCTTTGAACCTGATTTTATTGTAGGTGCGTGAAGTGGTTATGTCAACCAGATATTGTATAAATCCACCTTGAACAGGGTCAATAGCCATCTGATTATCATTCAAAATAATCAACAGGTTATTTTTGTCAACAGAAGCGTTGTTGAGTCCTTCGAAAGCCAAACCACCTGTCATGGCTCCATCACCAATAACTGCCACCACGTTGCGGTTCTTCTCATCTTTAAGCAGCGATGCTACCGACATACCCAGTGCGGCCGAAATGGAAGTAGATGAATGCCCTACGCCAAATGAATCATATTCACTTTCTCGTGGTGACGGAAAGCCACATAATCCTTTGAATTGCCGGTTTGTATGAAATTGATCACGACGACCGGTCAGGATTTTATGACCGTAAGCCTGATGTCCGACATCCCATACTATACGGTCGTAGGGTGTATTGAAAACATAGTGAAGTGCCACAGTAAGCTCAACTACGCCCAGACTGGAACCCAAATGCCCGGGATTCTTTGACACTTCATCGATAATAAATTGTCGAAGATCGTCGCAAACTGCCGGAAGTTCATTTCTATTAATCGCTTTTAGATCAATGGGTGAGTTGATGTGGTTTATATATTGATAGTCTCTTTTTTCCATGGTATTGTCAAAATAGCTTGCAAAAATAATATAAATTTGCCGTCATTATCCATTTTAGGCTGCTTATCTTTGCGCCGATTATATTTTTTATATAACACATTCGTATAGAAATTGCTCATTTGAAACTGAATTATGATTTTTTCTTATAAAAGAAGCCTAATTCCTTACAGTTTGTACAAATATAACAATTATTTCTTCCAAACTATTTGATGTTTCAAATTCTTGCCTTATCTTTGCAGCCGAAAAACAAACAAATATATGACTTTTCAACGCATTTATACTATTCTCGTACTCGTCGTGCTTCTTTTGGTCAACAATCAGATGTGAGGTGGTTACGCGTATAAATGTATGTTAAATACAAAAAACCTTTCTCACCATAACGGAGAAAGGTTTTTTATTTATGAAAACTACCCAAAACTCTAAGCAAGGTTTGGGAAAATAAAACAATAGAATTACTAACTAATAAAATTCCCCTTTTGGGGTTCGGGGTTATATGAAAAAAGATTTACGCAGTTTAACCACAACCGGTGGTCGTAGAATGGCCGGAGCCCGCTCGCTTTGGCGTGCCAATGGGATGACTGATAGCCAGATGGGAAAGCCAATTATTGCGATTGTAAATTCGTTTACGCAGTTCGTTCCCGGGCATGTCCACTTGCACGAAATTGGTCAGAAAGTAAAAGCAGAAATAGAAAAACTTGGTTGTTTTGCAGCCGAATTCAATACTATTGCCATTGATGATGGAATAGCCATGGGTCACGACGGAATGCTTTATTCTTTGCCTTCGCGTGACATTATTGCTGATAGTGTGGAATACATGATAAATGCTCACAAAGCCGATGCGATGGTTTGTATCAGCAATTGCGATAAAATTACGCCGGGAATGTTGATGGCAGCTATGCGATTAAACATTCCGACTGTATTTGTTTCGGGTGGACCGATGGAAGCCGGAGAATTAGATGGAAAACATCTTGATTTAATTGATGCCATGGTTCAATCGGCCGATGAAAGTGTTTCAGATGACCAGGTAAAACGCATTGAAAATGCCGCTTGTCCAACTTGCGGTTCCTGTTCGGGAATGTTTACAGCCAACTCCATGAACTGTTTGAACGAGGCTATTGGATTGGCTTTACCCGGTAATGGAACTATTGTTGCAACTCACGCAAACAGAACTCAACTTTTTGTAGATGCAGCCAAGCTGATTGTTGAAAATGCCAATAAATATTATTTCAAAGGAGATGACAGTGTTTTACCACGTTCTATAGCTACCCGTGAAGCATTTTTGAATGCTATGAGACTGGATATTGCTATGGGTGGTTCTACCAATACCGTTCTTCATATTTTGGCTATTGCTCATGAGGCAGAAGTGGAATTGACGATGGATGATATGGATAAGCTTTCGCGTCATACGCCTTGCTTATGTAAAGTGGCTCCAAATTCTCAAAAATATCATATTCAGGATGTAAATCGTGCCGGTGGAATTCTTGGTATATTGGCCGAACTCAGCAAAGGTGGCTTGCTTAATACTTCTGTTCGTCGTGTGGACGGATTGACTTTGGGTGAAGCTATCGAACAATTTGATATTACGAGTCCTAAGGTTACAGCTATAGCGATTGAAAAATATAAAAGTGCACCCGCCCACAAATTTAATCTGGTGATGGGCTCGCAACATACGCAATATCCCGAACTGGACGGTGACCGAGTCAGTGGCTGTATCCGCGATGTGGAACACGCTTATACCAAAGATGGTGGTTTGGGAATTTTGAAAGGGAACATTGCAGTCGATGGATGTGTTATTAAAACCGCTGGTGTCGACGAAAGT
>Ga0224521_1000607_pt1 | contig 10368 bp, 9 predicted proteins | sample CFST0metaG_FD_182731 | JGI IMG/M metagenome (GOLD analysis project Ga0224521, IMG submission 182731) | Peat soil microbial communities from Stordalen Mire, Sweden - C.F.S.T0 | ecosystem: Environmental > Terrestrial > Soil > Wetlands > Peat | place: Sweden: Norrbotten County, Stordalen Mire... | reverse complement strand
TTCATAAAATATCATAGCTTTTACAACTAATGCATAAAAAGTTTCTTTAATATTTAATGTTTTATCAATGAAAATTAATGCTTCTTTTGATATCCCATTTCGATTTAGTGCATCAGCATGTAAGATTAAATTACTGTAATCATTTGGATGTGTTTGAATCAGTTTATTTGTGTAATATAAATATTTGATATAGTTTTTCTTTACTTTCATTAAATTTGCTAATATTTGATCTGATTCAACCGTGTTATTTTTGATTTTCAAGATACGGTTATTAATTTTTACAACTTCTGTAAATTTACGTAAATTAATTAAAGCGTAAGCAATATTTTCTAAGATATCCAAAGATTTAGGATTTAATCGCAGTGCTTTTCGATAAACTTTTAGAGCTTCAACATAATTTCCACTTTCAGAATAAAAATACCCCAACATACCATAACATTCAATATTATTTGGATTTGTTGAAATAGCCTTGTTAATATCTTTAAATGCTTCATTTATATCACCCATCTTAAATTTAATTTGTGCTTTCAATACATAAAACAATGTTTCATTTGGGAACTGATCTATAAGTGAATTTAATTCATCATTTGCTTCATTTTGCTTATCAAGAAAAATCAATGCGGATAATTTAAATGTTTTAGCTCTATTCAACAAAGGATATTGCATATAATCATCCCGTTTTCTTTTATAAGTTTTAAAAACCGTTTTGATTTTATCTTCTTCTCTTTTTATAAATTCATCAAAAAATATTACTGACTTTGCAAACTTTTTTCTTAGATAGTATATTAAACCGAGGACATAGGATGCTCTGTTCAGAGAAGGATATTTCTTATATATTTTATATGCTAATCTACCTGCTTTGAAATACTGATTTGTACTTGCGAAATATTCTGAAAGCCCCAAATATACCCATGACCCATTAGGTTCAACTATTATGGCTTTATTAAAAAATATTAATGCTTTTTCGAATTCCAGCATTCCTAAATAAACTGCACCAATATTAACCAAAACAGAATAATTATTTTTAAATTCTGTTGACTTATTGTAAATTTTAAGCGCTTCTTTAAATTGCATTGATTTAACTAAAGCTCCAAATTTGAGAAAATTTACATCTTTATTGTTTGGTTCTTTAGATAATTGTTTATCACATATTAAAATTGCTTCATCATATTGACCGAAATTGGTCAAAAGACTTATTTTATTCATCAAAAAATATTCATCTTTATTTTTCAAATGAATACATTTATCTAAATGTATTAAAGATTGTATATAATCACCGTTAATTATATTTAAATGGAATAGTGATATTTCCTTTTTTAATTCTTTGTTTTTATAAGAGTATGTTTTGGGAGCTCGTTTAAGTAGTTTAAGTACTTCATCAATAGGAACCGCAAAGTTTAAATTTTGGCCTTTAGGATCAGTTAATGTAGTAATACCAATTAATTCTCCTTTTAAATTAAACAAACCTCCTCCGCTATTACCTTGAGATAAGCTAGCATCAATTTGTATCAAATTATTTCTTCTAAAATCAAATGATAATTCAGAGCTTTCCACGAAACGATTTCTTCCATTAATATTACCTTTTGTTACTGAATTAGTATATCTTTCAGGATTACCTATTGCGAAAATATCATCTGAGACTTCATATTCAGTATTAAATGGTATATCCGGAAAAGATTTTGTGTCATCTATCTTTAGCAGTAAAATATCAATATTCGGATCTATAATAATAATCCCATCATGCTCAATCTCTTTATTTCCCTGATATAATTTGAATTTAGAAGACTGGAAAATAATATGGAAATTAGTTATAATAATTCCTTTTTTCTTCAATACAACAGCGCTTCCATGATGCATATACACACCATTTTTACCATATACATTGATTCTTAAAACAGATTCCTTACACTTTGCTATAATATCTTTATTTGTTAAGCTCAATATAAATAAGTGAATTTTATATAATTACAATATTAGAAAAAAATAGAAAATAATCAATACATGTATTATCTGAACATTTTTTTGTGTGTAAAATGATTTTTAAAATTATTATTTTATTTGAAAATTAAAATGATAATTGTATGGAAAAACTTAGTGGGCACAAAACTTTCGAGCAGTTTCTCGAAACCGATAAATATTATTTAGAAAACTTCATAAAAATTTCCGGATTATACTGTTACATAACCAAAAAGTTTAGAGGAAAAGAAAAAGCAGCAGAAAAGCAGTTGCTATTGAACAGCTTAGAAAAGATAATAAGGGAAAGTATTTACTTTTATGATCGTATTAGAATAAATGATTTAAGATTGTTAAATAAGATCGCTCATTCTAATAAAACAGATATTAAGTTATTATCAACTTCAATTGACTCTTCAAAATTGAGTAACGAGGATATCATTAAATTAAATGAAAGTAATAAAGAAAAAGATCGTAAAATTGAAAATTTAGAAAGGGAAGTTAAAAAAGCTAATAAAGAATTATTTAAATTTACATCACCAGAAAAAGAAAATGAAAATGCAGTAGATATTTATTTAAGGTTAATTAAAAAAATTGATTTTATACCAACCTACGAAGCCCTCGAAATAGCATCAGGCAGGAAAATATCTTCATCGACCTGGCAAAGAAAATTTACCAGAGACATAGGTTTTTTAGACACCTTACAAAATGAAACAGAAAAGTTAATAAACAGAACATCAATTGAATTAAAGAAAAAGTTTTATACTGAAGTACATATATATATTGGAAACACATATGATAATTTATTAATTCAAAAATTTGATGAAAAAATATTAAAAAAAGTATATTTTGATAAAAAGACAGGAAAAGAATTGTCTTTTATTGACTACATAACCAATCGGATGCAATACGACGATTTTGAAAAGACCAAAAAATACTCATAATACTTTCGGTTAAATTACCATTCTTAAAAATTAAATAACTATCCTATTACCTCAGTTTGGGATGAATTTGGGAAATTCATCTCCTGGCAATTTTATATTTAATCAATAGTTTAAGTCTAACCGCTAATTTATTTATTCTCTTCATTTCGGGAAATCCAATATAAGAGCCCGAGGGACTTTCCTCGTGAAAATAAAAAAATTCAAGAATGGCAAAAGCAAAAAAGTCAGCTAACACTATAATTAGCACCCAGGACCAGTTCCTGGAGTTCGTTTCGTCACTTCCTGCCGCGAATTCAAATAAAGGCAAGACAAAGGTAAAAGCCACCGTGATGGATATTCCATCTTTGAATCCTTCGAGTTTCAGAAATCTCGATGAGGACATTTTCTTGTCCGGTGCCAATATCGAACTTAATCTCAAAGGCGATGTTGGACCGTACTCGGCTGCACTTTTAAGTCGCAGATTTAAGAGAACCGGATTTGCCGGACGTAACATCAGTCTAGCAATTCCCGCTTCAGTCAGCAGTGAAGACAGAGCCAAGTTAATTGACCGAATAGGTCAATGCGCGAAGTCAGAATCGGTTGAAACGGTGAAGTCTCTTGTAGAAAAAGGGGCAACTGTGTCTATGGAAGATGCAAAAACATTTGGTCTTATTGATCAGGTGATTGACCTTTCAAAGCGCAGAGGTTCCAAGACGACGACAGCAGTGGCTGCCTCAGATGACACTTCCGTCTCTGAGAACCAAACAGCTACTTCGTAGCATCTGAAAGGAGATAATTGGGGGAAGTTTTTACCCTTCCCCCTTTTTATTTTGAAAGTTAATTGTAAAATATCGCCAAGATTGATAATGAATATTGCATCATTATATACTGTATCAAATCGTGTAATTACAGAATATCTCGATAACGCAGTATGCGCATCTGGAAAAGAAAATCAGTTATTAAGTTCATTTACCAGACAAGATACAAAATATAAAAACAAATTAGTCACCTCAGATGATAATTTCGTCTCTGAGAATCAAACTACTAAATCGTAGAATGAATAACAAAAAATGGGGAAAGCTATTCAGTTTTCTCTTTTTAATATTATTAATTATGTTAGTAACCTGTAAAATATCACCCAGGTTAATCGTCAACATCTCATCCTTGTATACTGATACAAATCGTGTTTTCATGGAATTTGTAGACAATGCTATCGACGCAATTCCAAGATTAAATATTCTATATAGTAATCTCACAAGTACTGAGCCAGAATATAAAAATAGTTTTAAAATATATGTAACAATTTCCGGAAAAACACATTGGACCGGAAGAGTTACAATCTCAGATAATTGTTCAGGTATGGAAAAGTTAAGCAAGGTCGTTGAAAGTATCGGCAACTCTGAAAAAAAATCGCAATCATGGCTTAATGGACAATTCGGCTATGGGATACACAGCTATCCGGCAATTTGTAGTACTTTAGAAATATTTACAAAGCACGCGGATAATGGCTATTCAGAATATATAAAAATGAAAAGGGATGATTTTTTAATTGACGACCTGAGTAACTTAAAATTTGAAATCGAGCATGTAAAGCCTCATACACCTGTATCCGGAACAATAATAACATTATCCGGATTTTCGAAAGAATCCTGGCTTGATATAGATGCAAAATTACTGAAATCTGAAATAGAAAACCACTTCGAACTATTACTTCAAAATCCTAATATCAGTATTAAAATTAAGGATAAAGACGGCAAAACTCTTGTATGTAAACCATATGATTACAATTTACACCAAGGGGTAATCTTTGAAAAGGTAATACCGATTGCTGTACCTGAATCAGATAACAAATTCGATAAATATTTTAAGAAAAACGAAATCAAAATATTCTTGAAAATTAATCCGAAGGTATCAGTTGAAAGACCTCCGGTAATAATTTCAAAGGACCGAAGAGTCATCGAATTGTATCAGATAAAATCCTTACGCACTTATAATAAGCGAGAACTATGGAATCATCCGAGCATCGAAGGATATATTAATACTTACGATTTACTGAACCCTACCCTGACTCGGAATGACTTCAAAAACGACAAGAACTTCAGGCTTGTAAAAAAAGCCATTCTTGACGCAGAACCAGAAATCCTCGAAAAGTTTCGGAAAGCAGTCGAAAGTACTACAATAAACGACTTTTCCGAAATCGAATCAAGATTTAATTCAAACTTCAAAAGCCTAATTGAATTGACCGAAGAGGATAAAGACAAATTAAAACCCGGGGATATTGTAAGAGTTTCTGATTCAGGCACACGTATTTTAGAAGTCTTAGTACCATACAAAGACGGTGCATTTGAATCCGAATTAAAATCACATTCACATAAACGGAAGAAGAAAAGAAATGATTGCACAGATACTTCTGAAGATGTCGAAAATGAATTAATAAAGATGGAACAGATTAGGGAGTTTATTATTCCTCCTAAGGGAAATCAACGAAATTTGATATTAAAAATTGACGACACTTCTGAACCGATTAAAGATAACGAAGGGAAAGAAAAGCGCTCTGAGTTATTTGGTAACACTGTAACAATTTATAAAAAACACCAGGATTTCACAAAAAGGATAAAAAAGAACCAAATTGAAATTGAAATAATCTCAACTGAACTGATTTCCTATATAGCCAGTGAAATGCTTGTGCATTACACGAATTATAGTTTCGAGCAATCCGGTAAAGATAAACAGCCTGACAGGAAAGGCATTTTGATATTCTTCACTGACTGGCTCTATAAACTGGAAGACTCACTAAAAAATTTAATTGGAAAACCGTTAAGTAAATAAAATAATTAAAAAATCTAAAAACATTTAAAAAGGAGAAATAAAATGAAATCAAATCTATTACAAGTAGCTACATACAAAAAAACCATAAAGTCTTTCAAAGATTTTTATGAGTTAAAATGCAATTTGCCGGGATTAATTACAGAAGAAGATATTGAAGTTAGAAATGATTTATACCCGGAAGGTGTCGAAGTAATATATGCTATACCTTTTGAACATAGTTTCAAAATTGCAATACATGTCGATACTGATTTTGGTTATAATATCGTTACAGTTGAGATAAACTTAAAAGATGGGCAGAATGAAATAAGTTTTGAATCTGCTATTTTTGCACATAAAACAAACAAATTTGGATTGTTATCCTTTCTTGATTTCAAGATACTTGTGACTAAATATTATCCCTTAATTGAAAAATTCTTGGATACATTAGATAAATTGGAACGGAATAAACCGTGTGAAAACGACTGTTATTATCGCGAACAAAGAAAAAAAGACGGTGTTTGTGATAAAATGTATATCTCAAAAAGCGAATACACTCCTGAAAAAAATGCATTGGCACAACAAATCACATTAGTAAGAGAGCAAATGAATAAGAAATAAAAGTTAAATAAATTAAACGGCGAAAAAATTTAAAAATAATTTTCTCTGTACAAGTACACTATTCGGAGATGATGAATATACTTTTCGTGCAGATTACAATGAGTCTGGCAGACTTGAATGTATTTCTGGATGCTTGTTAGGAGAATATTTCGGAATTGAGCTTCATCTTAAAGAGAACAAAGTCTCAAAGAAAACAATAAATCATTTTTTAAAAAAGTAAATATAAGGAAAAAGTATTATGAAATTAACAAAGCAACAAGTCGCTATTTATGAATTATCAGTTAAGTCATTCATTGACTTTTACGAATTTAAATGTAACCTGCCGGATATTATAACTGAAGGCGATATCGAAGTACGTGAAGATTTATATCCCGAAGGTGTGGCGGCAATTTTTGCCGTTCCATTTGATTATAGTATCGGTATGCATCTCTGGTTTGATACAGAATTAGGAAACTACCAAGTTTCTGTCGATATAGATTTTTTGAACGGACGTACAACAGTTACTTTTGATTCTGATATTCATACAAGCGAGCCTATAAAAGACAAACAAATTACCACTAAGGTAGAACAATTATCAGAAAAAGATTTCAATAATTTTGTGAGTAAATACCTTCCGGTTATTGAATCGTTTTTGGATACTTTAGATAGAATAGAAAGAAATAAACCTTGTGAAAACGACTGCTTTTACTGTGAACAAAGAAAGAAAAATAATGGGGGCTGTGATAAAATGTACATTTCAAAAAGTGAATATACTCCTGAAGAGAATGCATGGAGGCAACGAATAACCTTAGCCAGAGAACAGATGAAAAAAAATAAGTATGAGTTTTAATTTAAATCGGGAATTCGCCACCGAGGTTTACAAGCTGGAAGAAAAACTGAATAAACTAAACGGCGAAAGAATTTAAAAAATTTTAATTAATTAAATAAAGGAAAATTATAATGAAATTAGAAAAGAAATTTATCATAAATGATAATAATAGAATAAAGCAGTTAAAAAACTTTTATGAACTGAAATGCAATTTGCCGGGCAAAATTATAGTAGGAATTTTTGTAGTCAGTAAAGATTTATATCCTGAAAATGTCAATTGTGTAACTACCGAATATGACAAAGGTCACCTTACCCTTAATATGTTTTTTGATACTGATTTCGGATTATATTTAACTTTTAGTGTAATTGACCTTCATAACGGAAAAGTTACAACCCAGTTTTATCCTAGATATTTCAAAGGTGAGGAAATAGATAATGAAGTAAAGTTATACCCACTAAATACAGAACAAACAGAAAAATTAATCGATTTTTGTTTGCCTTCTATCGATAAGTTTCTGAAGACCATAAGTAAATTGAAAAGAAATTATCCTTGTTCAAAAGATTGCTTTTATAAGAATAAAAAAGGTAAAAATGGAAAATGTGATAAGATGTATATTTCTCAAACTGAATACACCCCTGAAAAAGACAAAATGAGGCAGCAAATTGCTCTTGGTATAAAGGGGAAGAAATAGAAACAATACAAAGAAATAAGGTATAATATAATTGGCAGACGCGATCTCAACATATAATCCGAATGAACAACCTCAAACCGAGGGTGTGAACCACATGCATGATTTGAGGTTGCTGTCGATAAATCAAGCGAGAAAACTGTTAAGAATTCGACATGAGACAATGAAAGGGCTCATCGATGCAGGAAGAATCGGATATATCGAGTTAGAAGGTAGGTACAAAATCCCCTATCAAGCTATAAAAAAATTCATTTCGGAAAATACAAAAGTAAATTCGAGTGTTAAAACAAACGACATCGAGCAAGACATCCGTTCAATAATTTTTAAAAAATAAAAACGAGGTAATATGCCGCCATCAATACAAGAAAAACATGGCTTTTATGTAATCCAATATTTAGAAAATGGAGTCAGAAAAACAATTAGTACAAGATTAATTGCAAACGAGAAAAACAGACTTATTGTTTTAAAAAAATCAAAAGAAATAGAAAGCAGGTTATACATTGATAAAATTTCAGGTAAATTAAAGCCAAAAGAATTAAAGACTGCGATTACTTTATCTTTTGCGGTTAAAAAATTTGATAAAGAACATCTGTCACTAAAATCACACTCACACAGAAGAAATTATAATTTTGCAATGGAACATCTGATAAATGTAATCGGGAGAAAGAAACTTGTAACAGAAATAACAACAGAGGATATATCAAAATATATTGCTTATTTAAAAGATAGAGTTCGTAATGCAACACTGCATACATATATTCGATACGCCAAAATGTTATTTAATTTTCTTGCGGATGAAAACATAATTACAAAAACACCGTTTCGAAAAAGACAGACACCAAGAAGAGAAGAAATAGAAATTGAAATATTCAGTCAGGAAGATTTAGATTTATTATTAAATTATACTTACGAAAAAGATATAAAACTTTTTAGATGTTTTAGTATGCTTCTACTACTTGGAACTCGTCCGATAGATTTATTAAATCTCAAGTACGAAGATATTAAGCTTGAACAAAGGAAAATAAATATTCGTATGGCAAAGACAGGTAATTTGATAGTATTCCCGATATACGATGAGCTCGGAATGTTTTTAATTGATAATTTTAACTCTGAATTAAATAAAGACTCAAAAGAAAAATTATTTAATGGATATACTGTATCTCAACTTGGAAAAAGATTTAGAAGATTTTTACTTTATTTAAAGATACCCAAATCAAGGCGTTACACTTTAAAAACTTTTCGAAAAACATTCGGAACAAAAATGGCGGCTTTGAATATCGCAACGAAGGATTTAATGTATCTTTTGGGCCACAAGGAAGTCGAAACAACTATGAAATATTACATCAAAGCAAAATCAGAAGAGATCGGTAAAAAAATCAATTTTGAGTCGAAAAAATTTTACAAAATTGAAAAAAAGTGCAGACGAAGTGCAGACGGAGTGCAGACGGATTGACATTCCCCGAAAGAGTATCTTAACTATCCCGAGAATTCTTCAATTCTGAATTGAAAATAAACTTTATTTGCCGTAATTTTACCCCGCATCCGTAGCTCAGTTGGTAGAGCAGCTGACTCTTAATCAGCGGGTCAGGGGTTCGAGTCCCCTCGGATGTACAACACTCAATGTTAAATTTTAAATGTTAAATTTTAAATTAAAAAAACCTGTAAATATTAAATTTGCAGGTTTTTTTTATTGCGGTAAAGTAGTCCCGACCTTTCGGGACAGGTCAGGGGTTCGAGTCCTCTCGGATGTACTACACTTAATGTTAAATTTTAAATGTTAAATTTTAAATTGAAAAAACCTGTAAATATTAAATTTGCAGGTTTTTTTATTTTGTGAAATTTCAATATTTAATCTTTCAATTCTTCATCTTAAATTTTTAAATAACAATCTTGAATTTTTAAAAACTAACTCTTAATTTTATACTTTAGTTGGACAAATCGTTTTGGAGATATAATATTTTCACAGTATATACCGGAATGCAATGAAAATTCCTCCGGAATTATACTTTTAATAGTTGTGCGGAATAATTAATATATCCGGCATAACAAAATGTTTGAGGACAAATTTATCAAAAACTGAAAAATATACAATGTCCAGAAAATCTTGGATAGCCCTGTCCGGATACAGCATAATTCACGCCATAATCGATATGAGTTGTGTAGCCGTAGTGTTCAGTACTTTAATAATTCAAGGATACAATTCTCACGATACTTTTATTTTTATTATCACATACAATATAATTGCTTTTGGAATACAGGCACCAATCGGTTTATTGGTAGATAAATTTCAGGTACCAAAAGAATCGGCATTTATCGGATGTGTTCTGGTTATTGCTTCTATATTTGTTTTTGAAATTCCTGCATTGGTTGTGATTTTATCCGGACTTGGAAATGCTTTTTTTCATGTCGGCGGAGGAAGCATCAGCTTAAATTTTTCTCCCAAAAGAGCTGCTGCACCCGGAATTTTTGTCGCTCCCGGTGCAATAGGTTTGACAGCCGGAATTCTTATCGGTGAAAATGATTTATTTACTGCATTACCTTTCGTGTTAATTTTAATAGCATCCTGCAT
>Ga0224521_1000600_pt1 | contig 10455 bp, 11 predicted proteins | sample CFST0metaG_FD_182731 | JGI IMG/M metagenome (GOLD analysis project Ga0224521, IMG submission 182731) | Peat soil microbial communities from Stordalen Mire, Sweden - C.F.S.T0 | ecosystem: Environmental > Terrestrial > Soil > Wetlands > Peat | place: Sweden: Norrbotten County, Stordalen Mire... | reverse complement strand
GTGCTAAATAAGTGTTGTATCTGCAATACCAATAGAAGGAAACACAACTAAATCGAATTTCAGGAGTAGGAACTAATTAAACAGCATTATTCCAAAAATAGATTATTTGTACGGCTTATTTATGCAATATCACTTTGAAGATTCCTTCGGTTGAGTACTGTTTACAATATCCGCAACCACCTTCCATGTACCATTAATCTTGCGATAAACAGTTACATACTTGCCGTGGTCCGTTCCAGTTCCGTTTAGGCCTAAACCCGTAAAAGTATAACTTCCATACTCAACGGCCAAATCAATAGAAGTAGCAATATCGACTCGATCAGTCGTCCAATTCACAACCTCCTTAGGATTTTCCTTCAGATCTTGGGTAATACTTCTCAGAATAGCAGCCGGTCCAACGGAGGGCTCTTGATTCTCATTATACTCTATTCCATCATTGGCAAAGAGTGCAGCTATGCCAGCATCATCATGGTTCTTTGCTAATTCAAGCCATTTCATTGAGATTGCACGTATAGCCTGCTCTTCAGCTTTTAAATCCACCTGCTTCTTTTCAACCTTTTGTCCAAAGATTGAAAGTGAGAAAAAAATCAAACTCAAAAAGACAACTCTTTTCATAATTGAAGGATTTAACAATTAGTTTAAAAATGAGATAATTATCAATCAAAATTACACTAGCAAAAAGGCAAAGTCAAATTTATTTACTAATAGAAAATCCATCCACCAAAATCTTTTCAGACCTGATGGATGGAATTAGCACTGTTTGTTTTCAGTGGTTCTTGATTACTTAAAGTCGAGGTGAACCATCTCAGAACAACAATAAAGAAAATGCAGCATGACTCGACTATTCCAGTAATATTGAGAAATAAATGATATAATAGGCTGTCCCTTTTATTATGAAGACTTCCTTTACTTCTATGGTTAGCTTAATGGCATCGATAGCCACTTTTTCCCCTTCAGCTATATTAGGGAATGTCACAAGGCAAACTGCGTTAAAAGGGCAATATAGTCGCCTTAAAACACCATATTTATCTATGACTAATAAACTGTCTAAAGACACCCATTTTAATAGCTCTTTAAGGTACTCCTCTTTGCTCATAAAGATTCATGATTTAGTTATCAAATTTTAATAGATTAGCTTTCAGTTCTTGGTTGCTCACCTTATAGAATAGAGTAAACACCTTATGTCAAAAACCACGACTGCTTCTTCTCTCGGATATGATCAATGAGGCTATTAATGAATAATAGTGAGCCAACATTTCGGTCAATGAATGTGTCGATATATGATGATTTAGTGGCTCCTGTGAAGAGGTTGTACACCTTCCATAAATTAATATCTCCTGATTCTTCTCTGCAGAAAGACTTATCCTCATAATAATCCCTACCTACTGTGGAGATCTGTGTGTCTGAGATTGGCACTATATTATCTAAAGCTTTCTTAGTCTTCAGTGGTAGGTATTGATATAACCTCGATTTACCCACAAGCTGTGCAAACTGATGCTCTGTTAGAGTATATTCAGAAAGAGTTGACAGATAATTAATCTGCCTTTCCGCATCAAACCTGGTTAATAGCTGGAATACCCTGTTAAAGAGCTCTTGTATTGACATTACATTCAGATCATCAAGGAAGCCATCTGTTGAAATACAGAGATTGATGCAGACATGATTCTTAAAGCCTATAAACACCTTGAAGTGCTCTTCTGTCTTCTTTCCATAAAGATTTTCACAGTTGTATGCTCTCACTCCTCCAATAGAAAGAGAAAGTTTGTTTCCATTGACAGTGGATGTTATTCCAGGCACTTCATAAATAAATGCACATCGTTCATAGTAAACAGTTTTCTCCTCTTCTAAAAGTGCATCGGCTGGTTTTCCCATTGCTTTAGGAATTCTGCCCTTTATTGGGTGGCTAATCCTTATAGCTGGATGAAGAATGTTTTCTGCTGAAAAGAATTTTTCTGCTGCCTGTCCAATTACATCTATGAACTCACTATGCGATATTGTAGATTCATTATCCTTTGAAAAAACAGGGATGATGCATTTATGCTTCAACTCTCCATATGAAATTGGCTGTGTATTCGCAAGAATAAACCTGTTGTCTGAAGTTTCGACAACTTTTGCCATATCCGGCACAAGAGTGCCTTGAACATTTATTAATTCCATTTTATTAAGTTTTAAGGATTAACTACTGGATCTGTTACAACACCCTCAATCTCACTCTTTCTCTGAATGCATAAGGGTTCAATCTTACTTCTGAGCGTGGGATATTTTATAATGATATTCCTTAGCTCCTGTACAGTCTGGGCTTCATTGATTTGCAGTTCGACATTCTTGATAAGGTCTTCACCAAGACACCAGATTTTAATCTTGCTACCTGTCTGTTCTGTTATCAAGAATGGAAGAGGATTTGAGAACAAGCCTGTTCTATCTTTACTTGCTGTAGCTTGATGCTTTATATCAAGTTCAAGAACTAAACTAAATTCATAATCAGTACCTTCTCTGGCGACACCAGCAAGCCCTACTTTTTCAGGAACCATTTTGCCGTTTTTGTCTGTCAACACATAATCCTGTTTGGATCTTATTGTTGCAATCACATGACAAGAAGATTGAAGTATCTTCTGGATAAACGCATTATGTTTCGGTGTAAGCTTACTCCAATTAGTAAAGGAGTTTCCTAGCATCCCTCCATGGACTTCCAATATTCCACCTGCACCTGACCACTCTGGACTTATGCTATCAATAATAATAACCCTCATCCCTGCTTTTTCACAGGCTTCGATAGCTTCTATATATCTATCAGGAGAGAATGGCTCAGAAAGTGATAATACATTGTATGAACCAAGATGTGAGTAAAGATGAGATGAATTATTCTCAGTGTCTATTACAGCAATCTGATTCCAGTTCCCAACGATACCATTTGCTAATAGCAATGAACTATATGTCTTTCCAGAACCCGAAGGACCTTGAAGAGCAAGCTTAATTAAAGCTTGATTACGCTCAGCTTTTTGTAATTGTAATTGCATCTTATTAGATTATTAAATGATGAATAAAAAAGGGGCATTTCAGCCCCCTAAGTTTTAAACAGGCATTGAAACCTTTTCAGGTGCAATAACCTTTTCTTCAATAGTCTCACCTTCAAGACAATAGACCCAACGGTGATTTAGGGTAAGAATCTCATCAGTGTCTCTTACGGTGTAATCATACGGCTCTGTTTCTACTCTGTGTACAGAGCCGGGAATCTGTGTACCGATCAAAGCCTGACATTGGGCATCTGTGAAGGTAGAAGTAATACTTGCCCTCTTACTTGTGGCGTAATAACGCCCTGATTCCTTGGATTTTACAAGTTCAAATCCAGATTCTAAAAGAAGTGCATTAAATTCAACACCTTCTTTGTTTTGTCGTTTGACAAAATCAATAATTGTCACCATAGTCTTTTGTTTTAGTTAATAATAAGTTCATTGACTGGGGCTAATCACCCAATCTCAACTTTCCGTGGGGTGTTTTGGGGCCTAGATCCTCTCATCCTCAAGCCCTATGAAAATTTTCAGATAGCCTGGAGAGCCAATTATTTTACTTACAAGTAGACGGGGGGTATTTATTTTCTGGCAGAATTGACTGGGGTAGTTTAGAAAAAGTACCTGTACGACACTCTCAATATTTTTCGCAGATTGGTAGGGAAATATCCTATTCTATATAGAATCAGGTAGGTGTGTTTAAAATAAGTACCTGTTCCATTCTTACAGATACTTATAATAACTTATATATTATGTATATATGTTAAAAATGGAAATGCCTGCTATTATAGGCAGGCTTTCCGTATATGTAATTATGTATAAATTATTGTTTGTCCATCCATCCATTATCATAGGAGCGTGGACGCGGACTCATCAGAGATTTCTTTTATTATCTTTCTTAATGCTGATTTTTTAAAGGGATTTTTAACTATTGAAGGAATCTCTGCAATTATTTCTGTTGGCTTTTTCCCTTTCGCAAGCAACGTTTCAACAGCTGCTAAGTTTTCATCATGTCGTTTATCAGATTCTTTGCCCTTTGAAATCGGATTTTCTACTTCAGATAGATATTCAAAAATAAAATCCTCATTAGTACGGATAATAATACTACGTTGCTTCAATTTATAAGGTATGTAGTTTCCTTTTGACACACTTAGTTTTCTGAGTGTTGGATCATCATTGTCTATCGTTAACATGAGAACAACTCTTGCCTTTGCTTCAAGGCTTTGACTTCCAAGAAGATTTTTTTTGGAAATATCATAATCAGATGCGCTTTTTCTATTATGATGATTAATAATGAAGAGACATTTGTTTGTTAAAGCAAAACTACGAAGTGCTTTTAAAGGAGTTCTTACATTATTTGCGGAATTTAGATCTCCTTCTGCATAATCACCCCAGGTATCTATGATTATACAATCTGCAGGCTTCTTCTTGAACTCATTCTTGGCAATCTCAAATGGATCTTCTCCATCGATGATGAAAGTAAGATTATCATAATCAGCAATTATCGTATCCTTTCTGTGCTCTTTTTTAATCCGTGGAGATAGAGACTCTTCATCATCCTCAGTACTAATATAAATGACTCTGTGATGAGTTGGTTTTAAAGATAATCCTAAAAATCTTTCTTGTTCAGTAACAATTGCAATAGCAAGTTGTCTCAGCAAGGTACTTTTTCCTGTATCACTAGACCCTGATAATACTGCAATTCCACATTTTTGCAATAAATGGCCCCAAAGCATTGGAATTTCAATGATATCATTCTCAAGCAAATATCGAGCTGAAACAATTCTATAATCCACTTGTTCTGGTAATTCAGATAGATTATTTGTTTCCTTAACTGTTGAAAGTAGACTATTTTCGGATATTACATTTTCCTCTTTACTAGCATTAGGGTTTTTAAATACTTTCTTGCCAATATTAAATATGGATTGAAAATTAAAAGTTTTATTATTATTTGTTCTCATGATTATTCCCTCCATCAATTAAGAAAAATATCAAAATGATCATCAATAGGATCTATCGGACAATCATTATCCACGAGATTATTCAAGAGAAACTCTTCCCTGGCAAGTTTAGGATACCATATCTTACTACCGACTTGGATATAACTTATTAGTTTCTTTTTTCTCCAAGTAGCCAAAGTCCTTTCAGAAACGTTCCAGTTTCTAATAATATCAGAATTATCCCAAAGATCTTGCTCTATGTCCACAGGATCTGACAGAGCTTCAAAAGTTGCTAACATCTCTGAGAACTCATGTAAGAGCTCTTCAAATCTGGATATGTTCTCATTATAATTCATGACTCCCCTCCTTTCTATCCATTTTGTTATAATTAATGAATTTCAGGACATCATCCATGTCATAAAGCCAAAGACCATCTGCGTTAATTGCAGGAAGGTGAGAGCCAATTCTTAATGATTGAAGTTTTGCGGCAGAAATTCCACCAAGAAGTTTCCTCACTTCAGCACTCTTTAAGAGCTGCTTGCTTTTTTTCTCTCCAAGGGATTTTATCTCCTTGAGTAACTCAGACTTGAACTTTTCAAATTCTGAGAAATCTAGAACATTTAACAACATAATATTATAAATTAATTAAACACTATGTTGCTAGTTAGTAATGAGTTGCACTCTACTATTTGTAATAGTAGAATGGTAGAATTTGCTTAAATAATATAGGATAGAGAGGATATTAGAAAACCTTCCTAAAAAAAAATAAAAGTATTTTAAATGGTAGAAATTAGGGTAGAGGATCAATCTTCAGAATATGCATCCTCATTAATTGTGTCAATTATACTTTCTATAATTTCAACTTCTTTGGGAATTTTCCCATGTCTAAATTGTTCCTTGTTAAATTCAGTGCCATCTTTGTTTTTAAAACAACTTACTGTCGCATTCCAAATGTTTTTTCCAGTATATCTAATTCCCTTACCATCAATTTCTTTGATAAAATATCTAAGCAATCCAGGGCCTTTAAGCCATATAATTTTATTATTTGGATTGCCTCCAGTAAATACTTGAGCAAAGTCTTTTTTTTCAGTTTTGTCGCTAATGATTGACTCCCTAATTAATTGATTAAATGTGTCATTAAGACATTTTGGGCGCTTTACATAAAACCCATAAATTTCAATTCTTCTTTTTTTCTTAGGAGGGTTAGTTTCAATTCTTTTAACAAGATCTTCAAGGATGTCAATAGCATGATTCAAATATTCATAATTAATCTTTGCCATCTGTTGCATTCTATCACCTTCTTTTGAAATAGGTAGTGCGACTAAGACATGATAGGTTTGATTCTCTTTCTCAAAAAAATTCTTATCCTTTATTAATTGATACCTAATCAAAGCATCTTTGAAAAAGTGGTAGGCTTTGTCCTTATTATCATTCATTGATACATAGATTTCCCAACACCATGTCTGGAACTCACCGAATGAGTTATTTATTATATCTGCATAATCTAAACTAGTCTCATTACCACTGAATAAATATTCAGCCATTTCGATGTCTAAGAGCCCTAAAAGTTCAAAAAGATGTCCACTATCTTGATTTTTTATAGTTCCAAGTTTGGTAGGTAAATGACTAGGACGATAATTTATGTCAGCCATATGATATTTTTATTTAAAAATATTACTTTTCATGATAATTAGCAATTAGTAGCTGGTTTCTTTAATTCAGATTTAATGAAAAGGCGATCCATATCATCTGCAATTTTCCTGTCAACAACTTTACTATAAATCTGAGTTGTTTTAAGATCAGTATGCCCCAACATTTTTGATACGGTCTCGATAGGGACTCCATGAGAAAGTGTAATAGTTGTGGCAAAAGTGTGTCTGGCAAGATGGGTTGTAAGATTCTTTTTTATATCACAAAGAACTTCAATCTCATGCAAGTACCCATTCATTCTTTGGTTTGTACATACTGGAAGCAATTTATTTTCTGATAAGCAAATAGGGTCAGCTTTGTATTTGTCCAAAATTTCCTGAGCACGAGGTAAAATAGGAATGCTTGACCTCACTCCTGTTTTTTTGCGATTTATCACAATCCATCGTTTACCATCAATACCTATTTCTACGCTATCATTAGTCAATTCCGCCATATCAATATATGAAAGACCAGTGTAAATTTGGAAAATAAATATATCCCTGACTTTGGCTAATCTGTTTATAGTGATCTCTTTTGTTTGAATTGATTCGATTTCCTCTTCGGTCAGATATGATCTATTGAGGCTGACATAATTACAGGTAAAATCTTTAAAGGGATTATTCTGGAGCCATTTGTTTGTGATAGATATATTTATTATTCTATTTAGATGTTTAACACTCTTAGCAGCAGAATTATGCATCAGCTTTTCAGAGGTACGCAAATATGTATGATAACTTTCAATGAATTTATGATCCAAATCACGTAATCTTATGTCAGTTATTCCATACTGGGTTTTGAGAAACCGTTTCAGACTATTTAAAGTATACCCATACTTTTTAACGGTTGTAACTGCAAAATCAATTCCAGATAACTTTTCTAGATTCTTTAAATGATACTCATATGCTTGGATAAGTGTCATCTGATTCTCTCCCTTCCCTTTTAATTCTGAAATTAATTGATCTACAGATATCCTTTTATCTTGTACATCTAAACCACTAAACTGCTTTTCAACCTTTCCGAGAATATTGTTTAATGATGAGTTTATTATCCTTGCAGATTCACTTCTACCAGCTACTCGTTCCGTGGCTTTATCCCAATTGTCAGGATTTATTCTTCGACTAGTAGAAATTTCTGCTCTCTCTCCATTCACAGTGATTCTCAAATAAATAGGAATCTCTCCGTTACTGTCTTTCTTCCCTTCTTTCACATAAAAATGCGTGACGATTTTGTTTTTCATAATAATTCTCTTTAAATGGTCTCTAAATTTTTACAAAATTACCCCATAATAAGCAGTTCCCTTTATGCAAAAGACTGCAATTAACTGCAAAATAAACAGAGAGTTACATAGTTTAGCGAGACCTTTTTGGTGGTTTAAGAACAGGTCTCGAAAAAGACTCCTCTTTTAGGAGTTCTGACGTACATTTTGAGTGCCTGAAAAAAAAGAAACCGCCTGAAATCAATGATTTTAAGCGGTTATGAATATAATGTGATTCGTTTAAGCTCCCCAGGTAAGACTCGAACTTACGACCCATGGATTAACAGTCCATTGCTCTAACCAACTGAGCTACTGAGGAATTTTTTTATTCCCTTATAATTAAATTGAACTTCAGATTACTTCCTGATTATCGGGATCTCTTGGTCCAACTTAGTTACTAGGAACATTTTCTAAATAACGTATTGTATTTAGAGTCGCAAAAGTAAGGGCTTTTGCTGAATTAAGCAATATCTTTGCAGAAATTTTTTAAAATGATGCGGATACTCGGAATAGGGAATGCTCTAGTCGATGTTATGACATTGATTGACAATGATAATATACTTGATTTTTTTTCATTACCTAAGGGAAGTATGCAGCTTGTAGATGGTGAAAAATCGGCACTTATCAAAGCAGGAACCACTAATTTTAAAAGAAATCTTGTTTCAGGAGGTTCAGCTGCCAACACTATTCACGGACTTGCAATGCTGGGAGTAAACACGGGGTTCATAGGATCTGTTGGAAAGGATACTACCGGCGACTTTTTTGAAAGCGACATGAGGAAGGCTGGGGTGAAGACTTTTTTATCACGTCGGAATTCTGTAACAGGCACAGCGGTAGCTCTTATTTCTCCGGGTTCAGAAAGAACTTTTGCAACTCATCTTGGAGCAGCTGTTGAACTTGAATCAGGTGACCTTGATCCGGAAGACTTTAAAAATTATGATATACTTTACCTTGAAGGTTATCTGATTATAAATAAAGCTCTTGTGGAAAGAACCTGCAGGATTGCCAAAAATAGCAACATGAAAATTGCACTTGATCTTTCAAGCTACAATGTTGTGGACGCAAAACTTGATGATTTCAGGGAAATAATTGAAAACTATGTTGATATAGTTTTTGCAAATGAAGAGGAGGCAAAATCATTTACAGGTATGGCTCCTCTTGACGCACTTAGCAGTATCTCCACTTTGTGTGATATTGCTATCATAAAGGTTGGAAAAGAAGGATCACTCATAAAACATGGAGAAGAAGTATTCAAAATCGGGACAATCGCGGTTCAGTGTATAGATACAACCGGTGCAGGCGATCTGTATGCTTCCGGGTTTCTTTATGGATATGCAAACGGATTATCACTTGAAAAATGCGGTCTGTTTGGTTCTGTTCTCGCAGGCCATGTTATCGAAATCGTCGGTGCAAGGATGGATGAAAACCGATGGAAAAAGATCATGGAAATTCTTAAGTCAAGTATTGATCAGGATTAACAATAATGACGTTAAAATAACTTCAGGGGTTGTTGAACAAGGCCTTTTACCAGATAACCGGTCGTTGTTCAACTGGTCGGAATAATTTGTTTCCCGGCTTAACATCAGGAAAAGCAGTATAAAATTCAGGCATATTATAAACAACACCGTTAATCCTGACTTTTGCAGGCGAATGTTCGTCTGTTTTAACCCTTTTCTTTAATTCCTTATCGCGCATATTAGTCCTCCATACCTGGGCATATCCCAGGAAAAAACGCTGATAATTAGTGAACCCATCAATGGGTTTGGGTGTTTCCTTCCCTTCCAGAGACAATTTGTAGGCATTAAAAGCTACTGTGCCGCCTCCCAGGTCAGCAATATTTTCACCAAGTGTCAGTTTCCCATTAACAAACACTGAATCAAGTACCTCGCAGTGGTTATATTGATCGATAAGCATAGCAGCACGAGCTTCGAAAGCTTTGGAATCTTCCTTAGTCCACCAGTCACGCAGGTTTCCGTCTTTATCAAATTGTCTTCCCATATTATCGAATCCATGGGTCATTTCATGGCCTATTACAAAACCAATAGCGCCATAGTTGACAGCATCATCTGCATCCAGGTTAAAGAAAGGTGGCTGAAGTATCCCTGCAGGGAATACTATTTCATTCCTGTTGGGATTATAGTAGGCATTTACTGTCTGAGGTGTCATTCCCCATTCCGTGGGGTCAACAGGTTTTCCTACTTTATCCATAGAATATCTGAATTCGAAAGCTTGTGAATTAAGCACGTTTAATACATAGGATTCGGAGGAAATAGATAAGCCTGAATAGTCTCTCCACTTATCCGGATAACCTACTTTAACTCCTATCTTTCCCAATTTGGCCAGTGCTTCCTGTTTTGTTTGCGGGCCCATCCAGGTAAGATTTTCAATCCGTTGCTTAAGGGATTTCTTAAGGTTCATTATAAGATCAGTCATTTTCTGCTTGGCGATAGGCGGAAAATATTTTTTTACATACAACTGGCCGATTGATTCACCAAGTGAAGCACTTGTGACATCCAGAATGAGTTTCCAGCGAGGTTCCATTTTCTCCTGTCCCGTTAATGTT
>Ga0224521_1000598_pt1 | contig 10484 bp, 12 predicted proteins | sample CFST0metaG_FD_182731 | JGI IMG/M metagenome (GOLD analysis project Ga0224521, IMG submission 182731) | Peat soil microbial communities from Stordalen Mire, Sweden - C.F.S.T0 | ecosystem: Environmental > Terrestrial > Soil > Wetlands > Peat | place: Sweden: Norrbotten County, Stordalen Mire... | reverse complement strand
AGCTTGAATCTATTATTTTATTTACATCATCGTCGGGGTTGCCCCGATAACCCAATATATTTCAGACAGCCTTTGACAAGGCCGGGATTTACCCCAAAGCCTGCTTTATTGTGTCTCTGACCTGTTCCAGCATTTGCGGCGGGGTAATAAAATTATGGTCGGTTTTATAGTTATGTCCCCAAAGTTTATCCTCAAAGGTGACACCACCAAAAATCCGCGTAGACTGATATCTGGGGATAAAATGACAATGTAAATGTTTTACTCCGTTTCCCAGAAAGGCGTAATTGAACAAGTCTGCCTGAAATGACTCTTTGGCAGCACGGTAAAAATCTTTCAGAATGATAAATAACTCCTGTTGTTCTGCCGGAGTGGCATCGGTCAGGTCAAGGGCGTTTTCTCTTTTACACCAGATAATGCAGCGTCCCAGATAACCCTGGTTTTCGTGGACATAGACCGCCCAATACGTGTAATCTTTGACCAGATTCCTGGAAAACTTATCATACATCAATTATCATTCCTGCGGAGGATTAATAAAGGGAGGGCTGTTGTTTATAGGACGTTAAAAAGGATGGGTTTAGTTTGTCTGAGGGATTTGTTGATTACAAGGTACTTAACTTTAGCTAATGTATTGTTTTTTGAATCTTGAGTCTTTGCTATTGGATGGCGGAGGGACCGGGATTTGAACCCGGGACCCCACTTTCGTAGGGCAACCGCTTAGCAGGCGGCCGCACTAGACCACTATGCGATCCCTCCATAGCCACAAGTAATTATTGTAACACTTTTGTTGATAAACATTCTATTATCAGGCCGTAAAATTTGTAAATAACTCACATCGGTAATGCCAGGGCATCGCTAAACGCAGCAACCCGGCGAAGAAATTTCATCCGTCGCCGTGCTTAGCGGCGATGAAAGGGCATAGCAAATTCGGGACATCATTGCCCACCGGATAAATAACACCCATGGCATTCCAGCACTAACACTTTCATTTTATTCTTCCGTTCAATAGCGATTACGCCATTTTACAATATTTCAGTAATAGAACGAAATACCTATGCCTTTCAGTCTAAATATTATTGAGTAGCTTCTAATTCTATGTTATCATTGCACATATGGAAATAAATATCTTAATCGATAAAGAATATAAAAATAAAGTTAAATCAACCTGGTTGAAAAATGTTGCCCGTCAGGTTCAAAAGGCTGAAAAGGTCAGCGAAAAATCCGAGATGGGGTTAAAAATCACCGGCGATGAAGAAATCCACAAGTTGAATCTTCAGTACCTGGATGAGGATAGGCCCACCGATGTGCTGTCTTTTCCGATGAATGAACAGCTTGATGCCGCACCGGTCTTTGTGAAAGTCCCGGATGGTAAACTGCATCTGGGCGATATTGTGATTTCATATCCTACCGCTCTCAAACAGGCCTTGGAGCACAATCATCCTGTAAATCGTGAGATTGCCATCCTGTTAATTCACGGCATCCTCCATTTACTCGGCTATGACCATGATGTCCCGGCACGCGAACGGCAAATGCACAGTCGGGAAGCGGCTATTTTAACAATCATTGAGGAACAGGGTTTATGAAAATTCTGGGAATTGCCGGCAGTCCGCGCCGTAACGGGAACACTGACTTATTATTGGCAGAGCTGCTGAAAGGCGCCGCCGGTAAAGGCGCCGAAGTGAAGACAATCCATCTTAATAATTTGCAGATGGTAGGTTGTCAGCACTGTGATTCCTGTCTTAAAGAAGGTAAGTGCAAGATTCAGGACAATATGCAGCAGGTTTATGAAGAACTGGAACAGGCCGATGTAATTGTTCTGGCCTCACCGGTGCAATTTTCCGGACCTCCTGCGGCCGTCAAAGCAATGATTGACCGGTGTCAGTGTTTATGGGCGCGTAAATATGTGCTGAATATTGCGCCTTTAAGCAGGGAACGGAAACGGAAAGGTTTTTTAATTTCAGTCGGCGCGAGGAATATGAAGGACATGTTTGTCCCGACATTGGGAATTGTGAAAACCTGGTTTCATGTTCTGGAAGTTGAGTATGCCGGCGACCTGCTCCTCTCAAAAATAGATGAAAAAGGCGCGATCCTCAAGCAGCCGGAATCATTACAAAAAGCCTATGAAGCGGGGCAAAAACTAGCGGAGGGATGACTTATGACTAACAAAACACCAGAGAAAACCGCCGTATCGGCGGTCGAAAATATTCTTTCCGACCTGATAAAAATTCAATCGGTGAATCCGCCGGGCGGGGAAATCGCCGTTGCGGAATATTTAAAAAAGCTTTTCGATAATTATAATATCCCCAATGAAATTATCGAACCTGCGACGGGACGCGCCAGTTTCATTGCTACCCTGGGCGAAGGTGAAAAGAAACTTCTTTATCTCTCTCACGCCGATGTGGTTCCGTCATCAGAAGGTTGGGATTTTCCGCCGTTTTCCGGGGAAATTAAAAACGGGTTTGTGTACGGCCGCGGCGCCATTGACTGCAAGGGGTTGGTGGCGATTGAAGCCTGCGCGGTTATCCAACTGGCACAAACGACAAAATTGAACGGGAAATTAATTTTCGCGGCCACAGCCGACGAAGAAGTCGGGGGAGACTTAGGCGCCGGAATCCTTTCGGCGAAATATCCCGAAAAAATCATGGCTGATTTTGCGGTTAATGAAGGCGATGAGCCGTTGATTATCAAGGGTAAGACCTATCATTGTCTTTCGGTCGGGGAAAAAGGGCCCGCCTGGATGAAACTGACCGCGAAAGGTATCAGCTCACATGGTTCCGTGCCGATGCTGGAACAGAATGCAGTGGTGAAGATGGCCCGGGTCATCAACGGCCTGGCCAGATACCGTCCGCACATTGTGCTGACGGAGGAAACACAGCGCCTTTTACAGACAGTCGCCAAACTTGACGGTATCACAGATGCAATTACCGAGGATAATGTAGATGAAATTCTGGCAAAGTTGACAGATAAAGCAATCTTACCTTACCTTTCTGCCGTTACCAGAATGACAATTTCACCGGATGTGATTAACGGCGGGGTTAAAGCAAATATTGTTCCCGACAGTTGTGAAGCGCAAGTGGACATCAGGATACTGCCCGGACAAAGTTGGGAGTATGTGCTTAATGAATTGAAAGAAATCCTCGGCGATGTCAAAGTAGAACAGATTCAATATCACATGCCGTCATTCTCCAACGCGGATTGCAAATATTACAGTCTGGTGGAAGAAACCCTGAAAGAGTTTGTCGGCGATGCGCCGATTTTACAGACTATCTGCACCGGCGCTACCGATTCCCGGTATCTGCGGGAAATGGGTATTCCCAGTTACGGCATCAGCGCGATGACGCTCAATCTGGATAAATCATTAAGCGATTCGGTGCACGGGAAAAACGAAAAAATCGATATCGCCAGCCTGCACATAAAAACAGACTTTCTGGTAAAACTGGCGAAAAAATATTTAGCCGATTGAGAATTTTAATACCATTCGGAAAAGGTCTCTTAAACTCTCAGCACCCTTACCATGTTGGTACTGCCCGGGACTCCTAACGGTAATCCCGCGGTGACGACAATAACGTCGCCCGTTTTTGCCAGGCCGGCTTCCACGGTCACTGCGCGGGCTACGCCTTCCCATTCCTCCATGCTATTGGGGGAGGCTTTGACCAGCGGATAAGTACCCCAGACCAGGTTCAGTCGCCGCATGGTAATTTCGGATAAAGTTACCGCCAGGATCGGTTGAGCGGGACGGTGTTTAGCTACCCGCAGGGCAGTCGTTCCGCCGGCGGTTAGTGCAACAATCGCTTTGGCATTAATCTGGCAGGCAATATCGCAAGCTGCTCGGGCCGTCGCATCATTGACTTCGCTTAAAAAGTCCGCGTGAGGTTCGTTGTAAACATTGTCATGCGGCAGGACGGTTTCCGCCTCGAGAATTATTTTAACCATCATTTTAATTGCTTCCAGGGGGTATTGCCCGATGGAGGTCTCTTCGGAAAGCATCACCGCGTCGGTGCCGTCGAGGACAGCATTGGCCACATCGGTGGCTTCTGCTCTGGTGGGAGTGGGTGATTTTACCATTGATTCCAGCATCTCGGTAGCGGTGATAACCGGCTTACCGCGGTGGTTGGCTTCATGGATAATTTTCTTCTGCGCCAGCGGTACTTTCTCAATACTAATCTGTAATCCCAGGTCGCCGCGGGCAACCATCACACCGTCACTTATCGCTATAATTGAATCGCTGACCGCCAGCGCTTCGCCTTTCTCGATTTTAGCGACAATGGGGATATTAATTTTCATTTGGGCGGCGAGCGCCTGTACTTCTTCAACCTGTTCTGTCGAAGTAATAAACGAAAGCGCGATGTAATCAAGCTGATTATCTTGCGCAAACTGCAGATGGTCGCTAAATACAGCCCTGGTATCGCCGGTGCGGCGTTTACGTCCGGGGCAATCAAGCAGGACGGCGGTGGGCAGCCCTATTTTTCTTGCCGCCGCCCTCACCATTGCCACTGTGTTGCGGTGTTCCTCCAGCGTGCCGTAAGACAGATTCAAACGGGCAATATCCATCCCGCTTGCTATCATTTTCTCGATCATTTCCGGTGTATTGCTGGCAGGCCCTAATGTACAAACTATTTTTACGTGTCGGTTCAATCTATCAGTATTCATAATTAAAAAGTATACCATACTGTTAATGTCCACTGAAGACCTATCGTACAGTGCATTATCCGTTCAAAATAGTTGCCGGTTAAGGGATGCGTAAAAAACGTATGCCGGATTATATGTTTACGTTGTAAAAAAGTGTTGCTAAAAATTATCAAGGGGGATACAATATCAAATAAATATTTTTGCTGAGCAGACGGTCAAGTACTAAATAACGGTGTAATCGGCTTGAGTTGACTGCTCTTTATTGTTGTTATTTATATAATTAGTGGGTATAATAGCTTAACCATCAAAGCTTAAGGCAGCAGCGGCAGGTTGGAACTTCTTAGAGAAGACAGGAGAAAAGCATAATGACTGACCTCAAAAAAATCAGGTCCCTTCTGGAAGTCGAAAAGAAGCGGTTATTTGGTGAATTAGAGCAGTTAAATGCGGAAGGCCGTCCTTCTCCGGACAGGCGCGAGGGGAGTCCTTTTGGCAAACGCGAGGAAGAAGCTACCGAAAGTCTGGAATTAGAAAAGCGCCTGGCAATGGAAAAACGGATAAAAGACCAGCTGGGCGATATCGATATTGCCATCGGCAAGTTTGATTCCGTTAAATACGGACTTTGTGAGACCTGCGGCAAACCCATCGAATCTGCCAGGTTAGAAGTCCTTCCGGCAGCAAGACAGTGCATGAACTGTAAAGCGCTTCAGGCTAAGAATGCAAAAAACAGGTAATTCCCGCCGGCTCCGGCTGAATATTATTGTTCCCATCACTATCCTGATAATAGTTATTGCCGATATTCTTACTAAAAACTGGATCCGTTCTTTCCCGCCTGACGGCCAGACAATCCAAAAAATCGGTTTCATCAGCATTATTCACATTACCAATACCGGCTCCGCTTTCGGCGCATTTCAGGGATACTCACTGGTATTGACGATGGTGGCAATTATCGGTTTATTTTTGCTTTCCGGACTTGGGGTATATGTGTATCGAAAATACCCTCAATTCGTCAGTTTGCCGAACCGGATTGCGCTCGGCCTGCTGCTGGGCGGCGACCTCGGGAACCTGATTGACCGTCTTAGATTCTCCGGCCATGTTACCGATTTCATTAACCCCGGATTTTTCTACGTATTTAATGTTGCCGATGCGGCCATTACCATCGGCGTCATCCTGATTATCTTTTCCGTATTGCGTGAGACCATTCGCGAGAATAAGTAGGGTTTACTATGAAACAAATCCCGCATTCCTATCAGTTCAAAGTTGAAACAGCTGGCAATCGCCTGGATAAATTCGTCAGCGAAAACTGCCCGGAGCTCTCACGTTCTCAGGCGCAAAAGTTGATAGACGATGGTTATGTCGTTGTCAACGGACTGATGGAGAAAGCCAGCCATAAAACGGAAATCGGCGAAAAAATCGAAGTTACCATCCCCCCGCCTTCGATAGTAGGATTGCTCCCCGAAGCGATTCCGGTGAAAATAATCTACGAAGACGACGACCTTTTAGTGATTGATAAACCTGCCGGATTGACCGTTCATCCCGCGCCCGGCCACCCCAGCCACACGCTGGTGAATGCGGTCCTTTCCCACCTCAATGAAATCGAGGATGAGGGTGAAGTTACCCGTCCGGGTATTGTGCACCGCCTGGACAAAGACACTTCCGGTGTAATGCTGGTGGCGAAAAATAATGTTGCACTGGCTAATCTGGCGGACCAGTTCAAAGCCCGTACCGTGAAAAAAACATATATTACCCTGGTAAAAGGGATTCTCCGCCCGGACGAAGGCGTGATTGACGCGCCTATCGGGCGCGACTCCGGCGACCGGAAAAAGATGGCGGTGACCGGAGAAAGCCGGGGCAGGTCCGCCCGCACCAATTACCGTGTTATCAAATATATAGGTAAAAACAGTCTGCTGGAAATCAGCCCCGAGACCGGCCGCACTCACCAGATTCGTGTGCACCTGGCGGCAATCGGCTATCCGGTTTTCGGCGATATTACCTACGGTAAGAAGTCAGCCTTTTTAAACCGTCAGTTCTTACATGCGCACAAAATCGGGTTTAATCTGCCCGCTACCGGCAAATGGGTAGAATTCGAATCTCCGCTGCCGGAAGATTTACTGCAAGCGCTGAAAGAACTGGATAAATAATTTGTCTAATCAGGCGCATATGCTTTATACTGGTTTATAAATACCGGGCAAAAATAGCTGCGCGAAATAACTTAATGGAAAATTTAGATGACAGATAAATTGGCATTATACGAAAATCAGTTGAATACCCTGATCGACCTGGCGCTGGAGGAAGATATCGGCAGCGGGGATATCACCAGCGAAACGCTTATTCCGGCGGACCTGCGGGCAAAAACCACGCTTTTAGCTAAGGCTGACGGCGTGCTGGCGGGTATCGATTTAGCGAAGCTGGTTTTTATCAAAGTCGACCCGGACCTGAAATTTAAAACATTGCTCAAGGATGGAGCTAAATTACATCCGGGGGATATCATCGGCACCGTGACCGGCAATGCGCGCAGTCTGCTTAAAGCCGAACGGGTCGCGCTCAATTTTTTGCAAAAACTGAGCGGTATCGCCTCCCAGACGGCCGAATATGTGGCAATTATCGGCGATTTACCGGTAGAGATTCTGGATACACGCAAGACGACACCCGGCATGAGACTGCTGGAAAAATACGCGGTTTCGATGGGCGGGGGACGGAACCACCGTTTTAACTTAAGTGACGGCATTCTGATTAAAGATAATCATCTGGCGACATTGCGCGCCCACGGAATGACACTACGGGAAATCGTCAACAAAGCGAAATCAGGCGCTCCTGAAGGCATCAAAGTTGAAATTGAAGTTACCAACCTGAAAGAAGTCCGTGAAGCGGTCGCCGCGGCTGCGGATATTATTATGTTTGATAATATGAACCCGGCAAAAATGCGCGCCGCAGTCAAAATTGTGCCGGCGGGTATTATGACCGAAGCCTCGGGTAACATTAATTTCAAGACAGTACGCTCGGTCGCCGAGACCGGGGTTAATTTTATCTCGATCGGGGCGTTAACGCATTCTTCGAAAGCGCTGGATATCAGTCTGGAATTTCAACCGATTATCCCGAAGAGAAAATAAAAGGTCGGATTACCCCCAAGATTTTCCATTTTAGCTATTTGCTGTTTTATTTTGGGATTTCTGTCTGCACTCAGCGCATAAACCCATTATCCCCAGGTGGCGTAACTCTGCCGTAAATTGGTAATTTTGCTGCAAAGATTCTTTCAGCGGAGTGAGCACGGATTCATCCAGATTGACAACGTTGCCGCATTCACGGCAAATCAGATGATGGTGATGTCCCTTTTCCAGCGGGTGATATACAATGTGTCCGACCCCCATCTCGGTCTTGGTGACTAACCCCAGTTTTTCCAGCAGCTCCAGTGTGCGGTAGACCGTGGAGACGTTGACATTGGGATATTTGGCCACGACCTGTCTGAAAATGTCTTCGGCGCTGATGTGATTTTCGGCACTCTCGATAGATGCGACAATCATCATTCTCTGCGGCGTCATGCGGTAACCCAGTTGACTCAGTGCATCGGTCATGTTGTGGGGTGTCTCTGTTTTAACAGTCTGTTTTTGCTGCCAGGGAAATCTCATGTCAATGCCATTGTAGCAGACGTGGAATGCCGATGCCAAATGTTGCAGTTGGGATTAGTCGCAGTATTTACATAATCAACAGTCAGAGGTCAGTTCTGAGTTTCATGGTGATGTTCGTGCAGGTGCTGATGGCTGTGTATCAGCTGTTTATGCCGGTGAGAATGCTCATGAACCAGATTGGTCTTAACCAGGAAATCCGGGTTAAACAGAAAATCTTCCGGCTGACCGTCGGCCATGATGTCGTGCTCCTTACCCATGACGAGGACACGGGTGGCAATTTCCTCCACGATATCCAGATCCTGCGTGCTGAAGACGAGGCATTTATCATATTTCGCCCATTGTAATAAGAAATCTATCAGATGCCCCTGGCTGGAAGGGTCTAACCCGGTGGTGGGCTCATCGAGCAGCAGCACCGGCGGCTGCAATGAAAGCACCGAGGCCAGCGAGACTTTCTTTTTTTCGCCGCCGGAAAGCAGATAAGGAGGACGCTGCCGGAGGTGCGTGATTCCCATTAATTCCAGCGCCGCCTGACCCCTGGCGATAACTTCCGCTTTGGAGATTCCCAGCTGCAACGGCCCGAAGGTCACTTCGTCCCAAACAGTCGGGGAAAAAAGCTGGACGTCGGGGTCCTGAAAAACCATGCCTACTTTACGGCGGAATTCACCGGCAAATACTTTGTCCTTTAATCCTTCTTCCGAAAGCAGCTTGCCGAACGCCCGCAGTTCGCCCGTCTTCGGGAAAATGAGCCCGTCCATCAGTTTGAGCAGGGTGCTTTTTCCTGAACCGTTGGCGCCCACCAGCGCCACAGTTTCTCCCGCTTTCACCGTAAAACTGACCTGTTTCAGGGCAGTGATATTTCCCGGATAATCGTAGTCCAGGTTTTTTACTTCGAAAATATTTTCATTGTTCAATACATTCATAAACGGCTCATCCAAAATAAGATTACTATTGCGATTAATGAAAAGGCAATCCAGAGAAAATCCCGGCGCTGCAAACGAAAATCCTGTAAAACACGCACTTCACCCCGGTAGCCGCGTGCCAGCATTGCCAGATAAACATCCTCGCTCAATCTTTGCGATTTCACCATTGTTGTCGCCAGCGCGCGGCCCAGCCAGCGCCGGTTTTCACTGCCGGAAAAACTGCCGATAACCCTGCTCCGGCGCGCTAGGAACATGCTGTTGGCGGAATGCAGCAGCAGGAACATATAACGGTAAGTCATGCCCAGAATATCTACTATCAGGGCCGGCATGCGCACCCAGCGTAAAGCAGCCAGAACGTTAGCCCAGGGCGTGGTTAAAACCAGCAGCACTCCCAATGAAAGCGAATCGGTTACACGGAGTAATAAGAAACCGGCCGAAAGCGCCCCTTGCCGGGTAATAATAATTTTGCCGAAGATGTGTACCAGCGGCTGTCCGTGAGTCAGAAAGAGCGCCGGAATCGCAATCACTAATGTAAAAATTGGGACAAAAATCAGGACCCGTTTCAGGAAAAAACCGGGAGATATTTTTGATGTTAAACTCAAAAGTATTATCAGAACAAATATCCCGCCGAGAACAGGCAGGCTGTGCACCAGACTTACCCCAACGATGAATAACAGGAAAGAAACCAGCTTTACCCGCGGGTCCAGACTCTGCAGTAAACCGGGCGCGCGGCTGATGTCCTCCGTAGTAACAACGGATTCCAGAACACGGCTGAAGCCGGAGATACTTTTAGTGAGAAAGTCATCGCCCTTCAATCTGAAGATTCCTCTTTAATTGGTGCCTCTTGTTTTAATGTGTTTTTTCGGCTGAGCCAGCGTCCGAGCAGCCAGAAGAGCGATGCAATTAAAATAATCCCGACAAATGCCGAAAGGATATAACCGATGACCGCGGCCATGCGTTGCAGGCCGTAATCCGGCATCGGCGCAGGCCACCAACCGGTGAGTTTCTGCAATCCCTGCGGAATGGAACCGAGCCCCATTGTTTTCAGTTCAGCCACTCCCCATTCTCCCCAGGCGGTGCCGGAAGCCAGCAATCCAATCGGCGTAGCCAGCGCAACCAGCCCTAATGCGCCCCACGCCAGCCAGAGTTTTCCTTCTTTCTTTTTCGGGACATCTGCCTTGATGAGGCCGGAATGCGTCCGCTGCAAATAAACGATGACGCTGCCTGTCACCACGGCTTCAACCGGACCGGCTATTACCAAATGCGCGAATAATATGGTCGGTAAAGCGACACCAATGGCATATGGCGCATAGAG
>Ga0224521_1000596_pt1 | contig 10494 bp, 7 predicted proteins | sample CFST0metaG_FD_182731 | JGI IMG/M metagenome (GOLD analysis project Ga0224521, IMG submission 182731) | Peat soil microbial communities from Stordalen Mire, Sweden - C.F.S.T0 | ecosystem: Environmental > Terrestrial > Soil > Wetlands > Peat | place: Sweden: Norrbotten County, Stordalen Mire... | reverse complement strand
GCATAAATCGTTGCGACCTGAGGATTAGAACTGAGCCAGGTTACCTGAGAACTGATATCCGCACTGGCGCCATCCGAATAAGTTGCGATGGCGGTAAACTGCTGTGTGGCGCCGACATCCAAATTACGGGTTGAGGCCGCCGGTGTTATTAAAATAGATGAAACTGCTTTTACGGTTAATTTTAAACCAGGGCTGGTTACTCCGGAGAGAGCGGCTGTAATGTTGGCGGTGCCGCTGCCTTCGCCGGTAGCGGCGCCATTCGCAAAAACGGCAGCAACAGCTGTATTTGAACTGGTCCATGTGACCTTGGCAGTAATATCCGCGGTGGTGCCGTCAGCATAAGTTCCGAGAGCAGCTAACTGCAGGGATGCCCCCACCCCCAAATCGGCGGGGAAGGCAGGCGTTACTGCGATCGAAGATAACCCGGATGCTGAAGTAATTACGGTTAAAGTTACGGACGGACTGGTGATTCCTGATTCGCTTGCCGTAATACTGGTACTGCCAACCGCAACACCGGTAGCTAAACCGGTTGCGATGCCGGCGATGGAACTGTTCGAACTGGTCCAGGTCACTTGAGAAGTAATAGTTGGAGTGGTACCGTCAGAATAAATCCCGGTAGCGACAAACCGCTGGGTGGAACCAACTGCTAAATTAGCCGGAGAATAAGGCGTTACTGAAATTGAGACTAATGTCGCAGTAGACTTGGTGGTGGTAGAACCGGAACAGGCCGCCATACTCAGCGTTAAGGCCACCACTAACCCTAATGATAGAAAAGCTGTAATAAATTTTATCGATTTTCTTTTCATATTAAATTTCCCTCACTCCATTGAAAATATTGCTCGACGTAATTTAGTCGGTTAATTAATCGTGGACACAATTTTACCGTCAACCATCTCAATTTTGATATCGGCGCTGGCAGCAACATCGGCATCATGGGTCGCAATTAAGACTGTTTTTCCGTCTTTAGTCAAACTGCGCAGTAACTCCACAATCCGTTTACCATTCTTGGAATCCAGGTTGCCGGTCGGCTCGTCAGCCAGAATAATCGGCGGGTCATTTGCCAGCGCCCGGGCGATGGCGACACGCTGCTGTTCTCCACCGGAAAGCTTAGCCGGCCGCCGCACTTGCCGGGTCTGGTCTATCCCTACCCGCTCCAGCAGCTTTTGCGCTTTTTCTACCCGCTGCTTGTCATTCGGATTCAACAGTTCAATCGGCATCATTGCATTTTCCAGAGCTGACAGGTTAGGAATCAAGCAATAAGACTGAAAGACAAACCCGACTTTCTGCAGACGGTATTTGACTTCGGCATTGCCGCGCATTTTCGATATGTCCACACCGTCGACGATAATGCTGCCCGAAGAAGGTCTATCCAAAGCACCGATGAGGTTTAAAAGCGTGGTCTTACCGCTGCCGCTCGAACCGCGCAGCGCAATCATCCTGGCTCGGGGAAATCCAATCGTCACTCCATCTACCGCTTTAACATCATTACCCCCGGAGCGGAAGTGCTTCTCCAGGCCTTTGATTTCGATGATGTTCCCTTCATTCTGTTTTACAGTTTCGTTACTATTCATTGCGTAATACCTCCGCCGGTCTGACCCGGGCAATATACCACACCGGAATCACACTGGCCGCGATCGCCAGTATGATGGCTGATGCAAAGGCAATTATCACCACTTCGGGGGATACGGCGACGTGAATCCCGCCGATGCTGCCGGCAAATATCCGCCCGCCGCCGCCACCAAACACGGCCGTACCGCCTCTGGCTAACCCACCCGCGCCGGTAACGGTTCGTGTCGAACCGCCGCTGCTGGTAAATAAATTCGCAATTTGCTGTCCGAAAAGAAGCGATAAGAGTATGCCAAAAACAGTCGCAACCACCGTAATCATTGTCGTTTCCAACCCGAATTGAAAACCGATTTGTCCGTTGGAAGCGCCGATGGCTTTCATTATCCCGATTTCTCTAATCCGCTGCCGTATCACCAGCACGACCGAAGCAAGGACAACCACCGCGGCAACAATAAAGGAAATGACCATGCCGGTCTGACTGGAACTGTTGGCGCTGGTAATCGAGCCGCTGATGGCAGAAAATTCCTGCTGCGCCGTTACAACATCCGCCACGGTCGAGTCCCAAATCCCCCTGAGTTCCGTAGCCACGATATTGACGTCACCTGCACTATCCGCCGTGACCGTGACCGTAGTCGCTCCGTTGATGCTGTAAAGACGCTGCACGGACTCTATCGGCATCACAATCATGTTATCCCCGAATTGCTCGCCGGTGGTATAAATGCCAATTACCTGCACCTGGTCAGTCCCGATGGTTATTTCCGAACCGACGCTGAGGTTATTCGCCGTAGCCAGCGTCTGCCCCACAATGGCCACATCGGCATTGACATCGTCAGCCGTAAAATAGGAGCCGGACTCCATTGTCATTGTGCCGCCGCCGGTTAATGCAGGCGCCGCCCCGGTGGGACTGACCCCCATCACCGTAATCGCCCCAAAACGGGGCGTTCCGCTGACAGCTGAATTAGGTACCTCGACGGGTGTGGCATTACCGAAAAAAGAACCTGACGAAGTAAAACTAATCCCAGAAACCAGCTCAGTCCCCGTATAACTGGTACTTACCGTCTCTTGCACCACTTTGATGTGGGGCAAACTGCTAAGCTGGTCTACCTGGGCTTGCGGCAGCGGAGCACTATCTCCACCACCACCACCGCCGCCAAAACCGGAAGAACCGGCGGGCCTGACCGTAATATCATTCCCGACATTGCCGCTGATTTTACTGAGCTGGCTGGCAGAAGCGGCATGGACTTCGAACATAATTAATGCCAGTCCCAGACTCACTGCAAGAATTACCATCACTACTACACTTCTCCCCGGATTGCGGACGATGTTCAGTAGTGACCTCCGGATTGTCCTCATTATTTAAGGCCTCCTTTCTAACACTAAAGGGAAACGATTTCAGTTTAGCACACGAACATGAATGTTCTGTTAACTATATATGAATACTGAATGAATAGATGCCCACAAGGGAACAGTTCCGAAATGGTAAAAACCATATAAAAAACGGCTCCGGCTATAGATTTATAGGTTTAGAGGTCTATAACCGAAGCCATTATTAGATACATCAGGTTATTATTATGTTAAGTTTATTCTCACAACTACGAGGTAGGACGAGCCCCGGGTGTAACAGTAATATCCATCTGTTTTCCGCCGCGTATTATTGTCAGTGTTGCCGACTGTCCTACAACCCCTTGATCGGCCAGGTAGGTAATCAGGTCATCGGAACTCTTTATCGCTTGACCGTTGAAAGCAATAATGACATCTCCGCCAATTGCGATCTGCGCACCATTATCTGTAAAGTTAGTGGAACCTGCTTTAAGACCCGCTTTATCCGCCGGGCTGCCGGAGGTTACAGCTTCTACCAAAGCTCCGCGCTGTCCTGATGTTAAGTTCATAGCGCCAGCTGTGGCAGGGTCAAGCGAGGTAACGGTGACTCCCAGATATGGATGCGGGTAAATACCGGTACTGATTAGAGCAGGGATAACCTGTTCCACAATGGATGCGGGAATGGCGAACCCGACACCGGAAGAAGATCCAGATGAGGTATCGATAGACTGGGTGATACCCATAACTTCTCCGGAATCGTTCAGCAGGACGCCGCCGGAATTGCCCGGATTGATGGCGGCATCGGTTTGAATAATATCAGGGATGCTGTATGTCGGTCCAGTGGCATTTTCGGTGGTCGGAATAAGGCGCCCGACGGCACTAACGAAGCCCACGGTCAATGTATTCTGTTGGCCGTACGGATTACCGATAGCAATCGCTAACTGCCCTACTTGGGGCGCATTCTTATCCATAGTAACCGGCTGCAGGTTTAAACCGCTGGGATTCACTTTCAGGACTGCTAAATCGCTATTTGAATCTGCTCCTACCAGAGAGGCATTAACAACCGTACCGTCGGAAAAAGTAACCGTAATATTCGAGGCCCCGTCAATCACATGATTATTTGTGACAATGTCGCCATTGGTATCCCAAACAAACCCGGAACCTAATGCCGGCCCACCGATACTGGCAGCAGAGGCAGGCATATTGTCATTAATCAGAACCACTGATGGACTGACCTGAGCATATATGGATTCTAGTGTCGTCTCAAGATCGCTGACTGAGCCCAATACAGAGGCAGAAGAAGAACGGGTAGTTGTGGTACCGGATGCCGCAGCGGTTGTGTTCGATGCAGCAGTCGTAGTAGTAGACGATGGATTAAGGCAGCCTGTTAAGGCGCCTACCATCATCAAAAGACCTGCGACAATCAATAGTTTTTTTTTCATTTTGATAACTCCTTATATAATATTTCTGGGTTTATTCAGGCCCCTTGCCCTTTTGTTTGTTAATGTTACAATTTAATTACTGAATCCCTTCCCTCCGCCTCAGTTTATGAACTCTTCAGCTTGAGACGCCATTCGTTGTTCCCTTGAGTAAGGTTGGCAGTGCTTTCTGTACGGTATTGGACGGTACCGCAAATGCTATTCCACCATCCGAGGAATTCTGTATTTCGGTATTAACGCCGATAACGCGTCCGTTGGTATCCAGCAGCGGCCCGCCGGAATTACCCGGATTGATTGCTGCGTCAGTCTGCAAAGTCCCGGATATATTGATGTAGGTGCCGCTATAAGTATCGGTTTCCGTGATTTGACGATTTATACCGCTGATGATACCAGCACTCACCGAATTCATAAAACCATATGGGCTGCCGATAGCGATAACCGTCTGCCCCGGAAGTACGGCACTGGAATCACCAAATTGAAGGGGCGTAATCCCGGTAACTGCCGATGCGGCTACTTTTACCACTGCCAGGTCGTCGGCGGCATCCGTCCCAATTACCTGGGCATTATTAATCGTCGTCCCATTCGCTAGTACAATCTGAATACTGATTGCGCCTTCAATGACATGGTTATTGGTAACAATATCGCCATTAGCGTCAATCAGGAAACCCGAACCCTGGTCCGTGGCTGTAGTCATACCGAAAAATCCCATTTCCTGTACCGTGACATTTATCTCAACGACGGCCGGGCTGGCTTGACTATAGATTGCGGAAATAGACTCCACACCGGCTGAAGTCTGGCTAACAGTACCGGAACCGGTTGCTGTCGTGGTAGAATTCTGCGCAATCTGAGTATTGGTTGTAGAGGCGGTCGGGGAACTGCTATTTAATTGGCATCCCGCGGCAAAAACACTCCCGGCTATAATTATCACTAACAATCCGATTATGAATTTAAAAGAAACACGCTTCATATTTCCCCACCTTTTTATTCTCATTCATTAACTATTATCACTGAGAATGTTCTCGATGATTCAGGAATTCTTTTTACTTACTAGTTTCAGTTTATCATTTTTAAAATGAACAGACTATTAATGCAAAATGAACACAAGATGAACAGCAGGAAACTTTGAAACGAGCCGGAAGCCGGGATTTAAAGATTTACGCCTGCCAACTACAAGCGGCAGTCGAAACAACCGGAAAAAGTCATGAAAGCCGTTTGAAAGGATAGAAATCACGGAGTATCTGTGTTCTTAGGAACCGCCAGCAGCTCACTGCGGCGAATGGACGAAAGTAATAGCCCATGTAACCAGGGATTATCGAGCTGACTTTTATATGTATTAATCGCAGCTGACTTCAGGTTTTCATCCGTTTGTGACAGAGGAACCTTCTCCCATGAGGTATTGGCATTCAGGAGGCGGTTTGGTGGTGTAAGATTAAGTCTCGGAGCCAATGCTCTGGGCCGCGGCCAAATGAGTTTATAATGCACCAAATACGCATATCCGGTTATTTCGTTGGGATCGGCTTTCAATATTTTCTCCATCATTTTGCCGATTGCGGAATGGTCAGGATTATCATCCCGTATGTCCGGATAAACTACAATGTCGGGATTATACTGCGCGATTTGCAACTGCAAAGCGCTATAGAGCGCAGGCGGATCCATTTTATCAAGTTTCCCATCCGGTAAACCCAAGAATACCAGTTGGCTGCCGGAAACACCCAGAATTTGAGTTGCCTTTTTAAACTCGGCGTAACGGACATCTTCATTACCGTGAAAGTCACCGTCCGTAACCAGCACAATCCTCACGTCAGCGCCGTTCTCGATTGACTGGGCAATATACCCGCCAGCGCCGATTGTTTCGTCATCGGGATGCGGCGAGAAGACCAGAATTCTCTGCCCGCTTTGCGGTATTACTACGTCCGGTAATGCAGCCGCGGCGGATTGTGCCATAACAGGAGGAACGTCAGAAATATACAATAGGCAGGCTATTACTGTAAGAATAGCCAGCGCTACAAGCTCAAAGCGGAGGAATATTTTATTAATAATAATATTCTTTATTTTACCCAAAATAACCATGTTTTTACGGACACCAATTTAGTCCGAGACTATACATACTTAGCCACACTTCAGGTTTTATTCCTGAAAGAAATGTATTTTAAAACCATCACAACATAATAATTATAAGGCAGCAATGGTATTTTATACATTTGAAATAACATCATAAATACACTATACACCGGAATCGCACCGGCAGTGAAAACACCACCTAACAGACGTTACTGAATTCTAAAATAACTTTGTCCTATAATGATACAATGGAGGATGACATATTAATAAAGTTGAGGCAAGTCCGTTCGAAACTTGAATCTGAACGGGATTAATTCAGAAGTTCTGCGAATTTTTACAAAGAATATTATAATATTACTTAAGAACTTTATAAAATCCGGTATTCGTTTCATAAAACAAAAGAGCAAGAGTATTTACCTTTATCGGGGTTAAATTTATTAGACGTTAAGATTAATTCGTAATCCTGGAGGGAACATGATTAAAAAGGTTGCCATATTAGCTGTTTCTTTATGTTTGTTGTTAACCGTTTGCGGTTCCGCAATTGCGCCGGTATATGCGCAGACAGCGGGCCAAATTGCGGTGAGTAACAGCACCATACAAGTAGATTATCCCAACAGCCTTACATTTTCCTGCCACGTGCAGAACAACACGAATATCACGGATATCCGTCTGGAATATCAGGTTACCCAAATGAGTTATGCCCAGGTAACCAGTGAAGCCGAAGTAACTTTTAACCCATCAAAGTCGGTCGATGCTTCTTACGAACTTAACATGCAGCAGTACGGCCAAATCCCTCCCGGAGTTAATATTGAATACTGGTGGAAAGTAAAAGATACCGCGGGGGATATTCTGCAAACAGCACCAACTCAATATACCGTCTACGATAACAATCATACGTGGAACACTTTAACCCAGGGCAAGATTAATGTTTACTGGTACGGCCAAAACCAGTCCTTTGGGGCGTCAATAATGACCGAGGCCCAAAATGCTCTAAAGACCATTGCCAGTAATACCGGGGCATCACCGAATAAAACAGTAAATATCTCCGTTTATACCAGTACGCAAGATTACCAATCATCGGTGCTCGGCGCGCCGGAGTGGTCGGGTGGTGAAGAAGTAAGTCAATATAATGCCATTTATGTGATTATCGAACCGGGTCAATTAAGTGCCGAACTTCCGGCCGTCGACCATGAATTGACCCATGTTGTAGTCAATCAGATTATCTATAACCCTTATAACGATATCCCGTTCTGGTTAAATGAAGGGCTGGCAGTGCACATTCAATTTTTTGGGGTAACTTTACCTTCGCAGTTTACTACACCTTTAGCTTCGGCGGTTACCGGCAACAGCCTTATCACGGTTAGAAGCCTGAGCGATCCTTTCTCAGCCTACCCGGATAAGGCCAATCTGTCTTATGCCGAGAGCGTCAGTATTGTCGCCTACCTGATTAACCAGTACGGTTCTACTAAAATGAACGAATTGCTGGATACTTTCCAACAGGGATCGTCCTACGACGGGGCTTTACAGACAATTTACGGCTTCGACATGGACGGATTATTTACACAATGGAAGGCTTGGCTGAGCTCAAGCACCGGAAATTACCAGATTCATTAATCCGGGAAATATTTTAAATCAGAAAGCAGGAACAAGTTCGAATTACAACATCGGTCGGAAATAGGTCAGAACAAAAAGGGAAGGTCCGCTTTGAAAAAAATACTGTTTTTATCACTGGCATTGATATTAGTCTTCGTAAGCATGTTAGCCGGGTGCGGTTTATCAACAAGCACGGCTTCTTCCAGTACCACAACTTCCTCTTCGGCTGCGACGCCCGGCAGCGGCGTGTTGACTTTCACTAATACCGACCCATATACACTGGACCCGGCCGCATCCAATGAGGCGCTGTCTGCTTCGTATATCATGCAAATCTTCAGCGGATTACTAAAATTAGACAATAATTTAGAACCGGTCCCGGACATTGCCGCCAGTATGCCGAATGTAAGCACTGACGGCTTGACCTATACATTTCATTTACGCAAGGATGTAAAATTCTCAGACGGCACGCCGGTAACTGCGAATGATTTTCAATATTCCTGGAACCGTGCGGCCGATCCGGCGACTAACTCTCCTACAGCAGCAGAATATCTCGGGGATATCGTAGGGGTAAACGATGAGTTGTCCGGCAAAGCGACACAGATCAGCGGCGTCAAAGTGATCGACAATTATACGTTACAGGTAACAATCAATTCCCCCGAATCATATTTCTTATATAAATTGACATTCCCAGCATCTTTTATCGTGGAAAAAAACAACGTGAATACCGGTACCAACTGGTGGAAAACCCCCATCGGAACCGGGCCGTTTACCGTCCAGGAATGGAAGCAGCAGACCGATTTTATCCTGGCGCGAAACGACCTGTATTACGGCGACCTGCCTAAAATCGCTCAGGTTCATATGACGCTGAACAGCACTACCAGCGACATGGACTTATTTGAAACAGGGCAGATAGATTTAACCAACCCTTCGGCGGCATACTACGACCAGATTATGGACCCATCGGGGCCTTTTAATCAGGACCTGTCCCAATCGCCTTCCTTGAGTGTTGATTACATCGGTTTTAATTGCAAAGAGGCGCCATTCAATGATCCCGATATCAGACAAGCCTTCAGTTTAGCCATCGATAAAGATACAATTCTCAATCTGACGTACCGGAACATGGCCCAAAAAGCGGAAGGGATATTACCGCCCGGGATACCGGGATACAATAATAATCTGGTTGGGCTGGGTTTCGATGTCAGTAAGGCCCAGGCATTGATTAAAGCCTCTACATACGGCAATGTCGCCAATTTGCCGACAATCACTTTAACCATCGCCGGAGAGGGCGGCAGCACCAGTCCGCTGATTCAGGCCTTAGTGTACCAGTGGAAACAAAATCTGGGAGTAACTATACAGATACGTGAATTGGCTCCTGAAGTATACTACGCCCAGCTTGCGCAAGAAGAGGACCAGATGTATTCTTCCGGTTGGATTGCCGATTATCCTTATCCCCAGGATTTCCTCGATATCTTATTCAGTTCCGGTTCCACTTATAATTACGGCGGATACTCAAATCCGCAGTTTGATTCATTAATTCAACAGGCTAATCAGACACAGGATCAGACCAAAGCCTTTGAGCTATATCAGCAAGCTGAACAATTGATGGTGAATGATGCCGCCTGTTTGCCGTTAACTTTCGGGAAAAGCTATATGCTGATTCAACCATGGGTTAAAAACTTAAGCATAAACGCATTGGGGATTATGAATTTCAACGATGTAACAATTTCTGCCCATTGATTTTTACAAGGCTAAAAAGGTAATCTGCAGTTTTGATCGGCGGCACTCCTGCTGTGATTGTTACAGGATACGGTTCACGTTCAACGCCAACCATAACAGACCGATAGGACCACCCTGATAGGCAACGTAAACATCGCGCCATTGAGGCTCGAATTTAAGCTTGTACTGCTTGATCCCCTTTGAGTGTAAAAACCAATCCAGCCGTTCAAATATCTGGTTTACGGCCTTTTCCGTCAATGTGGCATCAGGCCGGTCACCGATACCCACAAACGGGGCCACGGCGAAATTAAACGTTCGGAAACCTTCTTTTTTCTGAATGAGCATCATTTGGGCAAAGAGATAGTCCATTGCCCCCCAATGAGAACCGGGGACGTACCGCATCAGGTCGAAGGCGGCTTCACCGGGCCGGTATGAAGGGACCTCATTAATGAAAGCGACCATTTTCCCATCTTTATCACGCAGCACACACAGCGTACATTTTTCCATATACCCTCTGTCGAATTTCCCCTGAAAGAAACCATATTCCCGGTGATGGGGCAAGGCCAACCACTGCCGCGATATTTGCTGCGCTTCATTCAGCACCATCAGCGGCACCGGCGGCTTATACCTTACAACCTGGAAACCTTCTCCCTCAAATACTTTGCAAATCCGGCGTAAATGCCGGGTACTAATTGTGTGCGCCGCAAAATGTTCCAAATCAATAATCGCTTCTTCCCCAACCCTGAAAAGGGAAAGCCCGTACTGATTGTAGACATCAGGTTCATCGGGCATCATCATG
>Ga0224521_1000591_pt1 | contig 10553 bp, 4 predicted proteins | sample CFST0metaG_FD_182731 | JGI IMG/M metagenome (GOLD analysis project Ga0224521, IMG submission 182731) | Peat soil microbial communities from Stordalen Mire, Sweden - C.F.S.T0 | ecosystem: Environmental > Terrestrial > Soil > Wetlands > Peat | place: Sweden: Norrbotten County, Stordalen Mire... | reverse complement strand
CCCTGGAATGCTGTTTCCAGTGCTAACTCTTGTTGGATAAGATCTTCAACATATAATACAGAGTCTTGCAATGCATTTAATTTTGGGATAACATAGAACGTCGTATCCTGGTTTACTTTACCACAACCCCGCATCCTGATACCTATATTCGTATCAAAACGTGTGTCGGTAAAGTTCATATAATTTGGCAGCGAACTGCCCAGTTCATTTTGAGGTACTATCTTTTTGTTATTCAGATTAGCCTTGGTCAACCCATTCTTAAGTACTGCCATTGCCAGATTTGGCTTACCAATACGGTTCACGGCTTCGGCATAACGCAAGTACAACAACGGAACACGATAGGGGCTGACACGCTTACTCGTATTTTTTGTTGTAGAAATAGGATTCATCAAGATAAGTTTATAAACATAATTCGCCCCTGTTGGAGATATATGATTAAAGATAGTTGAAAAATTATAATTTGTCTGAGTTAAAGAGAAAGGAAACGCTGATCCCAGTATTCTTAAATCGCCTAATGTATCCAGGGCATTGGTAACAAAATACTTTTGTTTCTGCCAGTTGGTAATCGACAGAGCCGATGGTGCAATCATGCGATTCAACGTTAAACTATCCAACTTAAACACAGTCCCATATTCATTGGTAGCCGCAATATCGGTTATATCTTCTGAAGAAAGAGAAGGTAATCCCGTCCCCGAAGAATTTGTAGTAAGATCTATTTCTCCTGTAAATGCTTTGTTTGTTACTTTACGGCTGTAATTATTATTAGCACTTATAATGTAATCATTCTTATACATCAAATCCCTGTATTCGTTGGCCGCGTTTTCATACTGGCCCGTCCATAGATATAAATCGCCTAATAAAAAGCGGATTGGAAAATAAGAATTAGACGTATTTTGAGAATAAAGAGTACCAAGAGTTGGTACATCTACATCTTTCCACGGGTTAATATCACTAATCAGTATTGGCGCCAGATCTGGAAGGGACAAGGGAGTCTGTTTCTGTACTGCCTGAGCATCCTCTACCGTCAGAATGGGTTTGTCATAATAGATAGCCGATCCATAATTTAAAGCTATCTGCATATAAGTCCACGCACGAATGGCTTTGCAGGCGGCATACTCCTTACACATTACCTTTACGCCTCCCCTCACAATAGAAGTATCAATGTTATGAATAACGTAGTTACAATTATTGATCACCGAATAATAGTCTTTTATATTATTCGCAAACGGGTTACTACTTGAGATATTAAAGTTGTTTATTTCTTTCAAATATAAATTAGAGTTGGAAGTTACATCCATCAAGTCGCCTCTTAATTCTCCCAAAAGGACATAACTATCGGCTAATTTTTCCAACTGAGAGAGAATAGCAAATGTTGAATAAAGGGTGTCATTAGCCCCAGTCAGTTGATACCCATTCGGGAAAACCAACCTACTCGAATCTACATCCAGCAGGTTACTACACCCCTCAAAAGTGAAAACAGAGAGGAACAGGAATAACATTATTTTGCTGATCTTTTTCATATCATATTTTTTTATCATTATATATACAAGAATTATAAATAGAGGACAAAGGAACTTGCTAATTTAACTTTACTTGTGTCACTCTGACTATACCTTCTCTCTTTGTTTTTATAAATTTAATTTAATTCCGAGGTAGTAGCTTCTGGTTACAGGTGTCAAACCATTATCCACACCCTGATAATAAACAGAGTTACCGGCAGAAACTTCCGGATCTACCCCCAAATAACGAGTCATTGTAACCAGATTATTTGCTGAGACCCAGATATTAATTCCTTCGATAAAATTACTTTTTATAGGCAGTTCATACGATAAGGAAACTGTTTTTAACCGGATATATGAACCATCTTCAATCCATCTGTCTGAAAAACGGGAATTTCCCATTGGATCACCATACGTAGCTTGTGGTATATCGGTTATCTGTCCTTCGGCAGTCCAACGCCTCAACACCGCTGTGGTTTGATTACTAAAATCTGATTCTGACTCCAACTGACTACGTTGATAATCATAGATGTCATTTCCTAATGAGTAGGTAAATAAGGCATTCAACGTAAATCGCTTATAGGAGAATTTACTATTAAATGTTCCGTAAAAATTAGGATTCGGATTACCAATCACTTGTTTATCTTTTGAGTCTATAATTCCGTCGTTGTTCTTATCCACGAAAATGGCATCACCTGCTCCAAACTTACTATAGGTACCGTCTGCATTTTGAATCTTAAGGTAAGATTTTGCTCCTGTAACAGGATTGGTATAAGCTGTAGAGGCTTGAGCATCTGTTGCAAAAACGCCATTGGTTTTATACCCGTAAAAAACGCCCACCGATTGACCAACCTGAGTAAGAACTTCGCCATCATACACGGAAGTGGTATAACTGCCGTTTGGTAAAGAGGTGATCATATTCTCATAATGTCCAACACTAAATCCAAGTTCCCATTTCAGTCTCTTCAGATTCAACACCTTCAGATTGGCAGAAATTTCATATCCTTTATTAGTCATGGCTCCTCCGTTGCTCCAATAAGTACTTAAACCGGATACTTCAGGCAGATCCTTCATAACCAACAGATTTGTTGTGTTACTGGAGAAATAGTCAAAGCTTAATGATAACCGGTTATTGAACAGTCCTAAATCAACACCTGCATTTGCTTTTCCGGTTGATTCCCATTGGATTTTAGAATTTGCCAAATTCGTAAGCACTAATCCATTGGCCTGCGACATATATTTCGTGGAAGTAAAGGAGGCTAATGATTGATAGTCTTTAATCCCATCATTACCGGTAACCCCATATCCTGCTCTGATTTTAAAGAAGTTTATGGCATTTATGTTTTTCATAAACTTTTCTGACGAGACCAACCAAGCTGCATTTGCAGCAGGGAATACTCCCCAACTTCGACCGAACAGGGAAACTCCGCCCTGAGTTTCATTTCCAAATCTGGAGGAACCATCCATGGCTACAGTACCTGTTATGAAATAACGGTTATCAAAGTCATAATCGACATTCAAATAGTTTGATATTGAGTTCGTCTGATTGTTGATACCAGCCACTTGTAAATAGTAATAGGAACCGGTAATTGTCGTATTATCATTTGATCCCGAATTATGTTCTTCCGCATAATCCGATTCATAATAATTATTTATATACCTCCACCCTAATATTGCTTTCAGATGATTGCTGCTATCGAATTTTTTATCAAAAGTCAATCTGGTTTCATCAAAATAATTAGTATTACGCATTACCTGACTATTGATTTCATCCAAGGAATATCCTAAATCAGGAATATATTCTTCAGCTGTATAAAACATGGGAACAAAACGTCTTTCAATTGTTTTATCCAAACTATAATCAAATTGTGAACTCAACGTAAAATCTTTTGTTATCCGTATTGAGGGTAAAATGCCCATATTGAACCGGTATTTCTTTAGATTATTAACAGAATAGTTGATAATAGCACCTGGATTACCTACGCCAAAACTATCAGCCCGAGCATAGTCGGAAGCAATTGCACCGGTTGAAGTAAAGGTGTTGGGACTTAAGAAGGGCGATTTTATTTTACTGATCCAGGTTGGAGAAGAATAGAAATCAACACCATCATCCAACAGGGTCCTTTCAACACGTGTATAACCTATGTTCATCCCCAATGTAAATGTATTTGTCAATTTAAAATCGGCATTACATCGAAAATTAATACGTTGCATATCGGTAGTTTTTACCACTCCTTTATTATCCATCATTCCAAGAGAAAAATAATACAGCGCTTTTTCATCCCCTCCGTTAGCACTAATCGCATAACTGTTCGTTTGTCCTGTTTGATATACCTGATTTGCCCAATCTGTTGAATTATGATTGGCATTGTATATCTGTTTTTTAGTAGGGTCAGTAACTAAAAATTGATATCTGGAAATATCGTTACCAGCCACTCCTCTTGAATTTATTAAATCACTGGCATATACACGGAAGTCCTCGCCGTTCATCATTGGCACCGTACCAGGTTGAGAGGTCATCCCTGTAAAATAATTTAAACTGATTTTTGTAACCATCGACTTTGCTCTTTTGGTTTTTATCAGGATAACCCCATTCGAAGCTTTACTTCCATAAATAGAGGTGCCATCTTTCAATACTGTGATACTCTCAATATCATTCGCATCGATATTATCTAACGGATTCGAGAAAAAGCCCTCGTTAATAGATTGTACGTCATATAAATTATTCCAAATGACTCCATCAACCACAAACAACGGTTGCGCATTGGCGTTGATTGAATTAATCCCTCTGATAAATAAAGCTGCTCCTTCGCCGGCAACTCCTGAACGGCTTACCGCACGAACATCTCCTCCAAGCGTAGACTGTAAAACTTCATCAGCAGAAACAGCGCTCGATTTACTCAAATCATCTACACTCTTTATAGAAGAAACCTGAGATGAGTTATTTCCCGCTCCAGTTATGCCTTCAATATTTTTGAAATAATTGCTAAATTGATTCGAATAAAGGTTTATGACCAATGAATCTTTTCCTCTGATAGCTATTTCTGTCGCATTATAATCATACGCTGAAACATGGAGTACCTCATTTAACGAGGAAATCTTCAAGGTGAAATTTCCTTTGTCATCAGATACTGCAGACAAATTCTTGTTTGGAACAGAAATCTGTGCAGCACTAACTGGCTTCTTTGTGTGAGCGTCCCGTACAAAACCTTTTAGTATTATTTCCTGCTTCTTTTCCGCTACTTTATTGGCTGACATAACAACAGAAGTACAGAATATGAAGGATACTAAGGCTATCGCACTTACGAGTTTAAAACAGAAAGTATACCTGTTCATGCTTAATAAGTTTATATAATTTTTCTTTTTCATACTAAATAATTTATTCACTCAATATATTATTGAACAGGTTCTAGAATTATACAATCTATTCGCAAGGTCCTATTATAATTGGCTAATTCCGAAGTACTCACCCCTGCTGCATTTTGAACTTTTAGAGACACAGTTGAAGCTAAACTTGAAATGTAATCCGGCCTATTAACCAAGTTACAATACGGAAATTGAAATCCCGAAACAACCAACATCTTTTGGGGCTGCTCAGAAGGGGTAGTTATGAAAGTTGCACTTGTCTTTGTTGGTAACTGCACGGTATTATTTGCATCAATACTGGCATTGGTCACAGCAACTCCGGCACTGTTTATGTAAGATAAATAAAACTGTACCTTATTAGGGCGTTTATCCGTCGTATCCACAATACTCCCCGGAACAAATACACAATAGATATTATATTTAGCAGATAATGTATTCGTAATTGGGAAAGTTACAAACAATTTAGAAATACTGCTTGACGTTGTTGGATCAAGCCTTACATAATAACCTTTCGAGATATTATAGCCGGTACCAATACTTGAAACCGAAGTACCTGCATAATTTGAAGTTATTCTCCCATTCTTCGCATCCTCTGCTTCTACCCGTACTTCTTTGAACCAAGACTCTGTAGCTGTATTATTCAATTGACCGCTGACATAACTTAATCCGTTACTCATTTCTGTTACTTGTGTCCCGGCAAAGAGTCTGCTCGGATTGGCAAAAGCATGACCATAGGTTGATACTAGTGTGTCTACCGTAATCGGAAGGGATTGTTTGCCTTTGAAAAACAAATCCTGAATTAATGTCCATTTTGTATTTGCTATCTGTGTGGCAACCCCACCATCTTTACTTAGGGCATTGTAATACGGAAGTATTCGGTTATAGGCTTCTACCCAGGCTGCATTATTAGGTAAGATAGCAGTATACGTACTGTCTTCCGTCTTAAACTGTCCTAAATAAGTTAATGCCTTATTGGTGGATTTTAATACCGTACCCACAAAAACACCATCTTTGAAACTTGCTGCTGTATCTAAAACATTTACCGTTAATGAATTGATGTAATTTCTTACTGAATCGATCCCGGCCGTCTGATTTAAAAACTCCCAAGTATTCATCTTATAAGGAGCGTAATCATTTAGTATGTGAATTATCCCATTTTGTGTTGCCAAATCTGACTTTGTAATTGTTTTTCCGCCAAAAGTGTAACCTCCATCTCCTTTTGCAAAAACAATCAGTTTGTTGTCCAACATTAAAATTGTTTTACTTGCAACACCGGAGGTGGTACGTGAAAACCTTGTAATATGATTAGTTACAATTTTTCGCACAGCGGACGTATCTGTCAAATCTACACTCGACAGAGCCTGATTATTCGGTGCCCAAACCGTATAGGTCTGCGATTTACTTAGAATTGTATCGTAACCGACACTCTTAAGCATCTTGGTAAAGGTGCTTAAGTCTGCATCTGATTCAATGTACTGGTACAAATTCAATTTACTCTTATTCGCTGCCTCGGTATTGTAATGATTATCCCAGTCATCGCTACAAGACACCAACAATACGGTTAATAGTAAGGCAAAGAGCGGAATTCCATAATATCTTAATCTCATAATATAAAATATTTAAAGCTTATTCTAATTAATACGTTAATAAATATCCTCTGATTCAATTGCACTTGTTGGGACATATTCCAGATAATCAAACATAAATTGACCTCCACTCAACCCTTTCACAGTTAATTTATGGGTTCCTGCTTTATCAAATGTATAGATACCTAAAATATGTCTTAGCGATATTGATTCATATCTGGCAGTTTCACCTGTGTACCCGTACTGTCCATTGGGGGCATGATATACAGATGGACCTTTCATATAGCCTCTGTTACGCATCATCTTATCATTCAGAAAACCAAACGGATCATCTGTGACAGAACCGGGAGTTTCATATCCAATATCCGTACTGGTGCCTGTAACATTCATATTTAAAGGCACTCCGCATGGTATGTCATCCACATACAATTGAGCCACTCCACGAGCACCGTTAGCCAGATACCCGAATCTTATTTCGTAGGTTCCTTCAGGTACCGGAGGTGTTATAACCGAAAAGTCGTACAAGTTTCCAGAAGTTGCTTCCAGGTATATCTCATCTCCTTCATAATCGCAATATCCGGCATAGGGGGTCAGATAACCCACTTGTGTTTGTTCGGAACTTGTAATCCTATCAATATAACCTCTGGGCAATTTGAATAATGTATTTTTTAAACTGGTTGATAAACCATGCTCCGGTAAACCCCGCATATTGTTGTTGGTTAACTCGGGGAAAAAGCTCGAGGTATCAAAACGAAGACGTTTACTGGACATTTGGTTATGAACAGCTAAACTATATTCCAACATACCATCAATTTCATGATAAACGCCATTGGTAGCATCCTTATCGGAGTTTGCTTTGACTATTTGTATCACTTTCCCCGATTCAGTTAAATAATTAATCAGGTTTGTTTTTCCTAATGTACGATCTTTTTTTATCTCTATCAATGTATTTGGACACATAGTTTCAATATATTCATACATATCCCGGGTCTTCAACATATGATCCGTATCATAGGCATCAATAAACTTGGTATAACTTAACTGTTTATTAATAATATGATAGGCAATAAAACGGTTAAGACTATTGCTGCGATTGGTAATATCCGTAATATTGGCATCGGCAGGATACACCTGATTATAAACACTGGCAGCATAAGCTTTCATACTCGCCAAATCGGTAATACCGTTCGCATTCAACGTACTGTTTCCTTCCATTAACAACGTATATCCATATTTTCTGGATGTGGGAGGTTCTATATCATATTCGTGTGTCGAAGTCAAATCTTCCAGGGAAGTATAAAGGGTAGGGTCGAATGAAGGATCTTTGATTTTCAGAAGTGAATCGGCTAAACCTGTTTTGATTAAAGCGTTATAAAATAATGTAAATGTTGAATCTTTTGAAATTGCTTCAACAATGCCATCACGGGTGGGGTTTAGTACCTGGTTTATTTTCTGAATCACCCCGTTATGTACTACTATATCCTTTTGTATTATTTCCGATGTCGTATTAATATAAGCGGTCCCTGTTGCTGAAAAAGATATAGAAAAATAACGGTCGCTCATTGATAACTCCGGTAATCGTCCGACAATAAAGTTTGAATACAAAACCACTGTACCATTAATGATATGGTCGTAAGCAATTGTTTTTAATGAGTCGAGTGTAAAGTCTTTCAGTGATTTCTTACCTTTTAACGCGTAAAAGTTCTTCATTGCCTGATTGGTAGGAGCAAAGCAGGTGTACGCACCATAGGAATTTAACAGGCCCATCACTTTGGTGGTATCCAGTAAGGTTGTAAATTCCGAGAAATTAGCTGAGTCTTTCAAATACTGCCCCATCATTTTATCTGTAAATGTATACAGGTTGCCTCCAACATCATCGGAGTTACAGGAAGAAAAAAGCCCTATAACCGATAATAATAAAACCATACCGGCCAGTATATGCTTTTTTAAAAGTGTTTTAAAATTATGTTTTTCCATTTTTATTTAAGTTTTCTTTGTTATTTAGTTATAGAACTCGACTCCTGGTAATATGGATTCTGTATCAATTTAGGATTCGCTTCTAATTCGGACTTTGCTATTGGCATATACATAGCATCCATTACCGGTGCTCCCAACGATATTGAATTTCCCGAAGATTTAGTATTTACATAAGTATTCAACGTTGAGGTTGATCCCTCACGTCGTGCCAGCCTTACTAAGTCAAACCAACGTTTTCCCTCAAAAAGTAATTCCCTTTGACGTTCACGTAACACCAGAGTTTCCATTTGTCCTTTTGTTGAGTAATTGCTTATCCTTAGTGAATCTGCATCAGGATTGGATCTTAAGTACGTTTGATTGACCAGCAATAGAGCGTTACTCCTATTGGCTGCGCCGTCTAATTCAACCAATGCTTCCGCTTTCATTAACATAACATCCGAGAGTCGGTATAAAATCCAATTTGCCGTATTGTTCCGGTAAGTATAAGTAGGCTCCACGCCGGCAACCAGACTCTGAGTTGCCTGAACACCGATATATTTAAATATAAAATAATCTCCTCCATATACCCTGTAAAAATCACTCGCTCTAATATCGTTCGCACCTTCTATTACGGATGATGAAACCTTATAATTAAAGGGACTGTACGAACCGGTTGTACCTGCTACAGGATCGTAGGCTAAAGTGGCCGGAAAAGCTAAAAGAGATCCATATTTTACATCAGTATATCCATAGAAATTGACTACGGCATTATTGTATTGAACATTTTGATTAAATTGCAATTCAAAAATACTCTCGGTAGAATTTCCTACATAAAAAACCTGAGAAAACATATTCTTCGCATCAACCAGCTTCAGACTATTATCTGCCAACACCAAATCACATGTTTGAGCACACAAATCATATTGTTGATTCCATAAATATACATCTGCCAACAGCGAATTAACGGTATTGAGTGTTACCCGGCCTTTATTATAATTAGTCTGTCCAAAATCAGTCACAGCATACTTCTGGGCTGTCTTCAAATCGCCTATGATATGACTTATGATAGTATCCTCCGAAGTTTTTGGTTGCGAATAATTTTGTGTATTATCAATACTTGGATCAACAATATAGGGTACTTCGTGAAAAGTCCTCACCAGATAGAAATAACAAAGAGCCCGTAAAGTCAATGCTTCTGCCTGCACTCTTTGCAAATGAACTTGCGTGAAATTATTATCTCTTTCTGTTACTTTGGGTGCATAATACAATAAGGTATTGCAATAATTGATCACCGTATAAAAAGAGCTCCACGAACAATAAGAATTACTGGAAGTTATGTTCCCAGTCAGAATGTTATGTGTATTTGTTTCTAAATCCGTCCCTGAAATCACATTGTCCGAACGTAATTCACCCCAAACGATCATTCGATTCATGTTGTCATCTCTGGTTAATCCGCGGTAACAGGCTGCAAGAACGGCCTGAACATCAGTTTCTGTCTGCCAATACTCATCTAAAATGATTTGACTTTCCGGTTTTATTGTTAACCACTCGGTACAACTGGTTACTCCCATGAGCATCAATACCGACAAACCTAATATTGTAATTTTATTTTTTATCATATTGTCAACTTTTATAATCCTACTGATATCCCTAGTGTAAAGTCTTTCGTACGTGGAGTAGCAGAACCATCTACTGCCAATCCATTGTTAGATGTTAATGTTCCATATCCTACTTCCGGATCTACACCGGTATATTTTGTCAAAACAAATAAATTATCAAAGGTCAGGTATAAATTCAACCTGTTTATATTAAATTGTTTCAACAATTTTGATGGTACTGAATAATTAAATGTCAGATATTTGAATCGTAAGAATGATCCATCCTCTACATAACGGTCACTCCCCAACCAGTTATAACCGGTTGCATACAAAGCCCGTGGCATATTCGTAATGTCACCATCCTTCCTCCAACGCCAGTTAACAGCAATACTTTGATTGTTATCATAGTACATGTTTTCAGCATTCATTCTGGCCATATTGATTATCTTATTTCCATATCTGAAGTTAAAAAACATCTTACACGAAAAATCTTTATAATGGAATGTCGGTCCAAATCCACCATTCAGTAATGGATTACTGTTTCCTAA
>Ga0224521_1000590_pt1 | contig 10553 bp, 11 predicted proteins | sample CFST0metaG_FD_182731 | JGI IMG/M metagenome (GOLD analysis project Ga0224521, IMG submission 182731) | Peat soil microbial communities from Stordalen Mire, Sweden - C.F.S.T0 | ecosystem: Environmental > Terrestrial > Soil > Wetlands > Peat | place: Sweden: Norrbotten County, Stordalen Mire... | reverse complement strand
TTCGGTGGGGCTGACCCTCAGACCCATTGTCATATCCACCAGTTTACCGAGCCCCCAGGTCATGCCGAACGCAAAAGCCCAAACGGCGGCGATGCCGGTGAGTTGAATCAAGACTTGAGCGCCGTGCCCATAAAAAAGACCGTTACGCCCTGCCGGATTAACGGCCAGCGAAGCAAAGAAGCCGACGGCAAGGGTGCCGAATGTACCGCCCATACCGTGCACCGCCCACACATCCAGAGACTCGTCAATACGCGTCTTTTTGGAACGGAAGGCCATGCAGTAAAAACCGATGAGCGAGGCGGCAATACCAATGGGGATACCGATGATCGGCTGAACAAAACCGGCGGCCGGCGTAATTGTGGCCAAACCAGCGACAGCACCCGTCGCGACGCCCAAAACCGAGGGGCGCTGATAACACCAACCAAGAATCATCCAGGTAACAGCACCGGCCGCGCCGGCAATATAGGTGGTCATAAAGGCGCTGGAAGCCAAACCGCCGGATGTCAGCGCGCTGCCGGCATTAAAGCCGAACCAGCCGAACCATAAAATACCGGCGCCCAGTAAAACCATGGGAATATTGCTCGGGTCCATTCGTTCACCTTCGTGATAACCTTTGCGCGGACCGAGGATAATCGCGAGGGCGAGGGCGGAAACACCGGCCGTAATATGGACAACCGTGCCGCCGGCAAAATCAAGAAAGCCCATTTTTTGCAGCCAGCCTCCGCCCCAGACCCAGTGGGTTACCGGGCAGTAAACAAGCGTAAACCAGAGCGCTGAAAAGACCAGCAGCGAACTGAATTTAATCCGCTCCACCACTGCGCCGGTAATCAGCGCGACAGTAATCACGGCAAACATCATCTGAAAAGCGGCGAATGCCAATTGCGGAATGGTGGTAGCATAGACGGAGGAGGGGGTTTGGCCTACCCCAATCAGTCCCAGGAAATTTAACCCGCCGATGATGCCGCCCTTGTCAGGGCCGAAGCTGAGGGAATATCCGTAGACCACCCAGAGCAGCCCGATCAGGCCGAGAGTGACGAAACACATCATTAAAGTAGAGAGGAAGTTCTTGCGGCGCACCATGCCGCCGTAGAAAAAGGCGACGCCCGGGGTCATCAGCATCACCATCGCGGCAGAGACGAGAACCCAGGCGGTATCGGCAGAATTAATAGGCATCCAGCCCTCCTTTACATGCTAAGATGCCTACAGTTTACAGGGCAATTGTTACAGGAATATTACAGAAAGATTATAAAAACATTACCGGTAAAAATATTTTTGAAATTTTTTGCTTTAACAAATCCGGTTGTATTTTTGCTTTTTTATATTTTCAGGTACTATACTACTTAAGCCTATAGCCGATGCCACGGACGGAAACGAGACGCTTCGGCCGGTGCGGGTCAGCTTCGATTTTCTTCCGGAGACGGCAGATTTCGACGTTGATGGCGCCGTTTTTGTTAGGCTGTCCCGATGAGGAAATTATGTGGAGAATTTCTTCCCTTCTGACCACCATTCCCTTTTTACTGACAAAAAGATACATTAATTCGAACTCTTTAATCGTTAAATCAATTTCCGTTTTTCCCATCTTGACCTGATAACCGATGGGGTCAATGTAAAAGTCATTCATTAATAATGCTTGCTGTTTTGACATTGTCGCGGAAGCGTACATCTCAATCCTCAAATATTTAATAATTAAAATATAGAGAAGAGATGTTACGGGCATATTACGGGAATACTACAATTGTGTTAAATCCGTTTTTCGGAGAAAGTTTACTCTAGGCGGAGGTGCCGGAATAATGCTTCAATCCCAATTTCCAGAAAACCCGGGATGCGGCAAACAAAACTACCGCCAGAATAAAAGCAACCAATAAAGTCACCCAATTCAGACGGTTCGTTAAAGCCTCAACCGGTACCGTGGTAGCAAAAGCGACCGGAATGACAAAGGTTAAGCCATAACGCAGCCACGCAGGATAAAGAGTAACCGGCCACCGTCCGGCTTCATACATACTCTGAAAAACCGTCAGGATATTTTCGACCCGCACCAACCAGAAAGCCAGCGTCGCCAAAATCAGAAAGAAGCTGTAAATAATCACGGCGCCGGTGAGCAGCATGGCCAAGAATTCAATGGCCTGTAAGCCGCCGATACTGGCGCCAAGCCGGACCAACGCGATAATCAACAAGGCGAAACCGAGCAGGATATTGATTATCTCCCAGATACCGAAGCGGCTGATACTGGTAATAAGCTGGGCATCCTCCGGTTTGGTTAATGTAAAATCGAAAGTGCCGTCACGCACTGATTCAATGAGCAGCGCCATACCGGGCTGGATGGCAAAGCGGATAACCCCGCCAATCAGAACATATACTCCCACCAGCGCCAGGATTTCAGCAGGCCGCCAGCCGCCCAATGAATCCGTGAAGGAGAAAATAATCGCCATGCCCGCCAACGCCGTACCCAATGCAAGCAGGGACTGGAAAATATTGACAAAGAAATTGATACGATATGCCACTTCGCCGACAATATTGACCCGGAAAAACACACGCACCAATCTAAAGTAGCTCATTGGCCCACCGCCGAATATGCCTTCACTCCCAGGCGCCAGACGAGGCGGAGTAAAAGTACGGCAATTGCCAGCCATACAATCTGTACCCCGATTCCGATGAACGCTGCCTCAATTGTAACCTTCCCGAGCAGTAATTCCGTGGGAAAACCAATCGTCCAGTAAAAAGGCAATATTTTCGCCGCAATCTGGACGGCATGCGGGAGAATTGACAGCGGGGCGATTTGTCCCGAAAGAAACAACAGCAGGAAAAAGTAGATCTGATTAATCGCGCTGACACGCGTCGTCCAGAATGCGCATTGCGCCAGGGTCCATTCCAGCAGGAACCGCAGGGCGAATGCGAGCAATAACCCCGGGATAAATAAAACGGCCGTCCACGGCGTCACAGTAAGGCCGGCATGAAAAGCCAACCCCAATATTATTGCAATCACCGTTAGTACCGGGAGGGTAATAGATTTGGACATGATATTATCGGCGATATCGGAGTGAATGGGGTGCACCGGTTTTAGGAGAGCGAACGAAAGATAACCTTCCCGGATCCGGTATTCATAATCAAACATCACCCAGGTATAAGTAAACTGGTTCACCAGCATCAGGATGATGAAATAAGATACAAAAGCACCTGTAGTGTAACTTCCGATGCTGCCGCCGTTGCCGTTGGAGACAGTCGACCAGACAATCAGATAAACCAGCGGTTCGAGGACCTGTCCGATCATCCAGATGACCAGCGAAGCGCGGTACTGAAACATGGTCGCAAAAGTAGTCTTGAATTGCTGGATATATAATTGAAAAAGGCTTTTCATGGATTCCATTCCGTAAACGCGCGGTCGATGACTTCTTCAATCGGCGGGTCTTCCACCAGCAGGTCTACCACCGGCAAGTCGGCCAGTAAACGCTCCGTGATGCGCGCTGTCTCGGCTTTGGGCACCCTCAGGACGTAGCGCCCTTCTTCACAGGACAGGACTTCGCCGTATTTATTCAAATCTACCTGGCATTCCCCCAATTGGATGCTAATAGTTTTGTGGGACGTAAATTTCTGAAGTAAAAGAGCCAGCTCACCATCGAAGAGCAGATGCCCGTGGTGGATAACGACAACACGCCGGCACAGCGCCGCGACGTCCGCCATATAGTGACTGGTCATTAAAACGGTTGCCCCGAAACGTTTGTTGTATTCCGCGATGAAGGCGCGAATCCGCCGCTGCATGGTAACGTCCAGACCGATGGTCGGTTCGTCTAGAAAGACCATCTGCGGCCGGTGTAAAAGCGCGGCGGCGATTTCACATTTCATTCTTTCGCCGAGGGAGAGGTTACGCACCGGTTTGGTCAGCAGCGGGCCCAATTCCAACAGGTCGGTCAATTCTTTTAAAATATGCTGATAATCGTCGAGCGGAATCCGGTAAATCACGCGGTTCAGTTCAAAAGAATGAATGGGAGCGATATCCCAAACCAGCTGGTTGCGCTGGCCCATGACCAGCGTGATTTGCCGTAGAAATGTTTTCTCCCGTTTCCAGGGAATATGTCCCAGCACGACGGCATTTCCCCGGGTAGGATACAACAGGCCGGAGAGCATTTTTAGCGTTGTTGTTTTGCCCGCGCCGTTCGGACCGAGAAAACCAACGATTTCACCGGGCGCCATACTAAATGAGATATCGTCGACGGCGGGGACTTCCGTCTTCTTACGGTGAAAGATGCCGCGAATGGTCGCTTTAGCACCGGCTTCCTGTTCATTGACGGTATAGGTTTTAGACAAACCCTGAATCTGCACTACGGCGTTCGCCGCCGGTGGTTTGGCAGGATATGACGTACTGCCGGATTTGTCCTGATTACCGTTTACCATGGATATTCCCCTCTGACACAATTTTAACTTACAGCCGAAATGCGGTTCGCAATTAACATTATATACGGTAACAGAAGGGAACGTCAGAGGGGGAATTTTATATCAGGATTTAATTTTAGCGCTGCCGGCGTATTTTTTTACGGCCTGTTTCCGACCGGTTTCGTTTTTTTCTGAGGGGGACAAAAAGTTTTGCAGACGCAGCAGAAAGATGAATGCGACAATAGTACCGGTCGCGATGTACATCGCTTTCACCCAGGGTGAGGTGATATCCGTGCCTGTTTTAATACCATGGTAAACTATCACCCAGAATAAGCCGAATGACGCGAAATGAATTGCCCGCCAGGCCTTTTGTCCGATATATTTACGGATATAGCAGCTGAAGGTCACAATCAGCAGGCCGTAGAACCCGACAATCCCCAAGGCGGTCCAACCCGGTCGATAAATTGCGGTAAACGGCACCAGCAGCTGCGTGATAGTGTATTTATAATAAGTATCGCCCAGCAGGGAAAACACGTGTAAACCAACCATGGCCACTCCCAGCAAAGCCGTAAACTGGTGCAAATCAGCGGCGCGCCAACGCTCGAACAACCGGTCCAGGAACTTGAGTTTCATGCCCAGACCAAGGACAATGTTCACAAAAAACAACAGATACGCAGTGAGCGCTGCCGTCCGTGAAATATACCAGAAAATGTTAGAGGACATTTGCAGTTTCCGCGTTGCTTTTTGATCTAAGCAGTTCGCCTGTGTCCAATACCAAAATTCCATTTACGCCGTGTTGACGTTCGATAAATTCCATCCCGGCAACGGGGCCAAGGATTAACGCCGTTTTTGCCATTATTTCTGCCGTCACAGCCGATTCTGCGATTACCGTAGCGGAAATAACCCGTGAATCTGAAGGTTTTCCGCTGCGCGGATCTATGAGATGATGTCCGTAAATACCGTTATGCCGCCAGTTGCGCTTAGTGGTACTCGAAGTGCACACAGCGCGACCGGTTAATTCCAGAACGGTCAGGTTTAAGTCCGGGTGCAGAGGGTCAACTACGCCGACGGACCAACGCGACCCGGCAGCTCTTTTCCCGCCTACAAACATATCGCCCCCGGCATCGACAGCAAATCCGGAAGTATTTTTTAGGCCTTCACTCACCCGGTCTACAGTCCATCCCTTGGCAATCCCGCCCAGGTCAAGACCGCACCCTGCGGGTAAAATAACGGTCGATTTTTCCGCATCGAGAATAATGTCCCGCCAATTGAAACGGCTGTTCAGTTGATAAACAGGGCTATCAGGACTGTCCGATAATTTCTCAAAACTGCGGTCATAACCGGCGGCCAACAGATAAGGCAGGATTGTAGGGTCGTAAATCCCGCCGGAAAAACAGGCCGCTTCTTTTGCCGCTGAGACGACAGTGAAAAGGAGATGAGATGCCGTAAACCGAGCGCCTTTAGCCTGGTTTAAACGTGACAGTTCACTCTCCGGGGAAAAGCGGCTGAGCGCCGTTTCTACTTCTTTAAAAATGCCCTGTATTCTTGCTAAAGCTTTTTCCCCTTCATTTCGTTCGCAACCGGGAACGCATATTATCGCTTCTACCTCCGTATTCATGGCAGTAAAGGACCTGGCTACTTCTATCTTACCTGCCATCGTCATGACCCCCGGGTGCGGAGCCTTGGAATAACCTGTTGCTGGGGAAGAGATGAGGCAGCGGCTGTGCTTTGCGTTATAACCGGATTACTACTGCTAATGGTGGACACGGCAGCATATGAGGCAGCGGCGGCGCTTTGGGCTGTAACCGGATTAGTGCTGCTAATGGTTGACGCGGCAGCAGATGATGAAATAGCCGGAACTATAGCAGAATTTTGAGAGGCCGGTTTGGCTGCATTGGGCAGACTGAACCAGATGGCGGTACCGGCCAGCACGGTACCAAGAATTACACAGCTTCGGGCGGCTGCTTTGTTTCGTTTTATTGCAGGTTTTGCCATTCTTATCCTCCTCTGTTATTCGCATTTCGATATTGCCCGTTGAAACAGGGTTTTAATTTGCTTTGTAGACTTCGAGCCTGAATTAATTATATCCAAATCACATTAATGGCAGATGAATTTTAGGTGAACGCATGATGAACTCATCCGTTTTTCTCAATAAACCGTCGTCGTTACTATAATGCCAAACGATTGCTTACGACTGGATACTATCAGAGGAAAAGGTCAAGATAGGCCGGGAAAAGAACGGATTTCTGCCGTGGGAAGATGAATCTCAGCAACAATTTGGGGGAAGGTCGAAATTATTCGGGCTGAAATAAAACCGGCTCCTGAGAGATAACCGCCTTTACTCCGGCACACTGCCGTTTGTTTCAGCTTCCCGCCGGCGCCGCAATGACAACAAAAGGAGCCAGACCGCCGACACTTCTACCCAGGCAATCGCATTGGCGACGGTGAGACGTTCGTAGAGACCGAACCAGCTCAGTTGCGGTAAAAACAAACGCCCGACTGCGAGGCCGAAAGCAACTAAGCCGGTTGCCGCAGAATAACGGAACATCCCGCGCCATTGCGGGTCGTTCCAGATGCTGGAAAGCAATAGCGCAACAGCCACCGGGAAAAGGCCGAGAACACCGTAAGCGCCGACAAGATGGATTTTGCCGTTAACGGTAGCCGGCCCTCCCACCGGGTCGGTCCGGAAAGCGCCGATTAACAACATGCCGAATCCAAAAAGAGCCAGCAGCAAAATACCGAACCCGAAACCGCGCCGTCTTTTGATGTTAAGAAACAGTCCGGCCGTAAAAATCTCGATCAGCAGTCCGATTACCAGGAAACCGATGGTCTGTATCCACCCCATCGAAGTTAATGCCAGAGAACTGATGGTATCCCTGATAATGTCATAATTCGGCATCGCGAATGCGGCGGTTAAATCCAGTGCGATGAGCACCAACGGTCCCACGATACCTGCGACCGCCAGGATACCATGGATGTCCAGCGGGCCCAGGTTAATTTGCGATTCTTTTTCGGTATTCTTCATTGACCGGCCCCGATAACAATAACACCTGTTATCTCGTTGACACACTAAAAATAAGTTCCACAGCAGGCTGATGATATCTATGAATATCACATGGGAACACTTGATTATATTCCGTCTATATTATTCAATCAAGACCTTGATGAGGTAAATATTTTTATCCAGAGCGCCCTTCGTTTGATTTTTAGTATAAAGCCAAAACGTGTTGCTGACCAGGCAGCGAACAGACTATAATCAGATAATTTGTATTTTACTGCAACTTCCAGTCTGGAATAAGGAATGATGGATAATGCGCCTCCCTCAAACGTTCGGTATTTCTTCAAAATTGGCCACGGTTGCCTGTTATGCCGGACCGGCAGTAATGGCCGCTGCCGACACGCTCACCATGACGCTGAATAGTGCATTTGACCCTTTGAAACAGACTATCAGCGGTTATGCGGCCGGCTCCTACGGCTTGTTGGAAAAACTGGGGATGGAAATGGTTGCCGTTTCCTTTTTCTTTATCGCCGCAAATTTGTTAAATACGAAAAACAAAGAGGGATTGAACAGATTAAGGTTCATTGGAGCGTTGCAGGTTATCGTCGCGATAGGGTTCTTGCTGCTCGGTATTTTTAATACTAACGTCATTGGAACGCTGGCCAGTTTCCACGGGCTGGTCCACCATTTTTCAGTCATTGCCGTGTCGGTTGTTTTCTACCTGTCCTGCCTGATAACAATGAGTGTGATGATAAAACACCGGGTTTTCAGGTATTTCGGAATCTACAGCGGTTTAACCTTCGTCTTCGGATTAATTGTCTTATTATTTATTGTTTCCGGTCATGTCCTCAAAGACTATATCGGCCTGGAGGAACGGGTGATTGCCGGTTTAAACATGGTCTGGATTGTTCTGGTGGGGCCGCAGTTGATTAAATTGGCTAATTCACTACAATAACACCGTTTCATTCTTTCTGAGCCGCTTCGCCATGGCTTTACTATTAGGCACATATTTATCGAGTTCGGCCCAGAATTTCTTGCTGTGGTTGTGTATGCGCGTATGCACCAATTCATGCAGAATTACATAGTCTGCCAACTCGTCCGGGACAAGCGCCAACTTGATATTAAGGCTGATAGTATTTTTCGGGGAACAACTTCCCCAGCGTGTTTTTTGCTGCCTGACAGTGACACGGTTGCACGTAAACCCATGAATTCCCGCCAGTTGATACAAGCGGTCCGTCAATTTTTTCCCGGCCGCTGCTTTGTCAACAATCTGCAGTGCTTGTCCCAATTCCTGCCGGCGCTTGTCATTTTGCGCGATTAATGCCAGATGCTTTTGAATCCACCTTTTTTTTATTTCCACAAATTCCAGGGCTTTTTGGAAAGAGGCACGCCGCGGCACCGACACCCTGACCCCGGCGGTGGGGCTCACCGAAATAATCACCCGCCGTGCCCGCCGGGTGCGGTTAAAACGGACCAAACCAATGCCGTCTACATCCATTTCGCAAGAATTCACCATTAGTTCCGAAGGGGGAATTCGATCCAAACCTGAAATAATTTTATCAAACATCTGTATCCTTGCTGTTAATATACATTCGATTTTTATATTGCCTAAGTTTAAGATTATAAGCCGCCGTATTGGTTGTCAAATTGTGCTTCCCTTCGCACGAACCATCTTGCAAAAAAGCTGTTACCGTGCAATAATTAAGTTGGGTTAATTAAGCTAACTTAATTTACGGAGGTTTTTATGGACAGTGAAAGAACCGAAGAATATTTAGAGGCAATTTATAAAGAACAAAGTAAAGGGCAAGCGGCATCTACCTCGTTTTTAGCCAGAGATTTGGGAGTATCGCAACCGGCGGTGACCGATATGCTGAAAACTCTGGAAAGCAAGGGGTTGATTGTTTATAAATCCAGCCAGGGCGCTACACTCACCGATATCGGCGTGGAAAGAGCGCTGGGAGTAATCAGGCAGCACCGGCTGTGGGAGAGATTCCTGACCGACGTCCTCGGCATGTCATGGGATAAAGTACATGATGTCGCCTGTAAATTGGAACATCTTGACGTTCCGGAAGTTGAAGAAAGATTAGCAATCCTGCTCGGCGATACGGATACCTGTCCGCACGGGCACGCAATTCCGGACAAAAACGGCAATATCAAGCAGGAAAAAGCGATTCCGCTGACCAGGTTCCAGCCGCTGCAGCGGGTGAATATCGTCGCCATTGAGGAAGGCGATTCCGGATTATTGCGGGAAATCGAAAAAAAAGGATTAAAACCCCAGGTGGTCGTTACCGTTAAGAAGAAAAATGAAGACGGCTCACTGGTAATAGCTGCCGGCAATAAAATAATCTCACTAAAACCGCAACTGGCGGCGATTTTACTCGCAGAGCCGGCGACAGCAAACAAATCAGATACCGCGAAAGCAGAAACAACACTCAGCAAACTGGACGCCGGACATTCCGGGATACTGAAAGAATATACCGGAGAACGCAAGCTGCTAGGGCGCTGCCTTTCTCTCGGGTTTACCCCCGGCAGCGTGGTAAAAATGCTGGAGAATTACAACAGCGGGCCGGTGCTGGTCAAAGTGCATGATACCGCCGTCGCTTTAGGGCGAGAACTAGCCGATCATATCACCGTTACCCGGAATGAAACGGCATGACCGCCAGATTTGGAAACAAAACCATAACGGTGGCGCTGGCCGGCGCGCCGAATACCGGCAAAAGTACGGTTTTCAACCTGCTGACGGGCCTTTCGCAGCATGTCGGCAACTGGCCGGGTAAAACAATCGAGCAAAAAACCGGTAGCGTGCGCCGCGGCAATCTTACTATGAACATCGTTGATTTGCCGGGCACCTATAGTCTCACGGCTAATTCCGCGGAAGAACAGATTGCCCGGGACTATCTGGTTAAGGAAAGCCCCGACCTCGTCGTGGCGGTGCTGAATGCCGCCGGTCTGGAGCGGAATCTATATCTTGTCGCCGAACTTATCGAATTATCCCCGCGGCTCGTCATTGCCCTGAACATGATGGATGTTGCCCAGCAGCAAGGGATGAAAATCGATGCCGAAGCGCTGGCAAAGGAACTAAATATCCCGGTAATTCCTATTATTGCCAGTAAAAATCAGGGCCTCGACGCACTGCTGGCAGCAATTGAACAGGAGTACAGTCAACCGTTAGGGTCGCGCCAACTGA
>Ga0224521_1000583_pt1 | contig 10617 bp, 12 predicted proteins | sample CFST0metaG_FD_182731 | JGI IMG/M metagenome (GOLD analysis project Ga0224521, IMG submission 182731) | Peat soil microbial communities from Stordalen Mire, Sweden - C.F.S.T0 | ecosystem: Environmental > Terrestrial > Soil > Wetlands > Peat | place: Sweden: Norrbotten County, Stordalen Mire... | reverse complement strand
GCCCTCTGGCATGGTGCAATTGCCTTTGGATGAAAAAGAAGCAGAAAAAATGGTTAAAAAAGGTCCGGGTCACAACATCAATCTAGAAAAATTTATCGATGGTTTATTCTTTGCCGATTCGGTTTACGGCTTGGCGCAATTAATGATGAAACATTTTAAAAGAATTCAGAGTAAATTAACTGGTCAAAAAACTTAAAATATGTATAATTTTGTTTTACCAAATTTTTTCGATTTAAGCGTCGTTTTGCTCGTAATCATAGGGGTTTTATTAATTATTGCTGCTGCAGGTTTTGGCTTTGGCTATCTATTTATAATCTGGTACAGTAACCGTGAAAGAGAGAAAAAATCACTGGATTCAACCTTAATTCAAGTTACAATGCCGCGTGACAATGAAATTAAAATTGATGCAGCAGAACAGTTCTTTGCCAGTTTTTCAGGTATTAAGCCATCGGGCATGTTTTCATTTTTAAAATACAAGCCGCATATTGCATTTGAAATTGTCGGAATGTCGGAAGATATCCGTTTTTATATTTACGCTCCAAATAAATACAAAGATATTATTGAAAAACAAATTAATGCGTCTTATCCGGATGCAGAAATTAGATCTGTGGCTGAGGATGGAAGAGGAAATGCTAAAGAAGGTTATATCATTGGCAATGAGTACAATATTTTTTCCAAAGAGGGAAAAGTGGCTTTTGCCTCATTAAAACTTAAAGAATCAAATTACAAACCGCTCAAAGTTTATAAAGATTTTGCGGTCGATCCACTATCGTCTTTAACTTCGGTTCTGGCAAAAATGGGGCACGGTGAAGGTGCGGCGATTCAAGTTTTAATTACCGGGGCAAATTCGAAATGGAGTAAATTTGGCAGGAAATATATTGCCGCAACGAAAAAAAGAGAGTCAAATCCAGAAACTGCCAAATACGGAACCGACACTAAAGAATTAGAAGGAATTGATAACAAAATTGGCAAGCCCGGATTTCATACAACTATTCGCTTAGTAGTTTCTTCAAGTTCTCAAGAGGCGGCGCAAGCGCATTTGGAAAACATGGTGAGCGCTTTCGGACAATTTAGCGGCGGTAATTCTTTTGGCAAAGCTAAAATTTGGCTTAAAGGCAATTTTATCAGTGATTTTATCTACCGCTATTTGCCAAACAGAGGAATGTCGGTTTTAACCAGTGAAGAATTAGCCGGAATTTTTCATTTTCCCAACAAAAATGTAACTACACCGCATATTCACTGGCTTAACGCCAAAAGAGCGCCGGCGCCGGCGCAGATTCCAACTTCAGGATTATTCTTAGGCATGAGTACGTTTCGGGGCATTGCTAAGCCTGTTTACATTCAAAGAGATGATAGAAGACGTCATATGTATGTAATTGGGAAAACCGGTGTCGGAAAATCAGAATTTCTAAAAGACATGATTTTACAGGATATTAAAAATGGCGAAGGAGTTTGTTTTATAGATCCACATGACACAATCGAAAAATTATTGCCGCTTATTCCACCGGAGCGAGCTGAAGACGTTATTCTGTTCGACCCTTCTGACACTAGCCGCCCGATGGGCTTAAATATGTTGGAAGCGCAAACTGACGAGGAAAAGCACTACGTTGTTTCTTCAATTGTTGGGCTTATGTATAAACTTTTTGATCCTAACAAAACCGGCATTATTGGACCTAGATTTGAGCATGCCATTAGAAATGCCATGTTAACTGTAATGAGCGAGAAGGGTAGCACGCTTATTTAAGTTGTGCGTGTTTTAACCGATGCTAATTTTGTTCAAGAGCTTTTGCCAAAAGTGCAGGATCCAATTGTGCGTCGTTATTGGACCGATCAGATTGCGCAAACCAATGACTTTCATAAATCTGAAGTTTTAGACTACATCGTTTCCAAGTTTGGTCGTTTTGTTACCGATAAAATGATTAGAAATATTATTGGACAATCAGAATCAGCTTTTGATTTCCGTGAAGTTATGGATAAAGGAAAAATCTTATTAGTATCACTTTCTAAGGGTAAGATCGGTGAAGAAAACGCGAGCTTCTTAGGCTTGATTTTGGTGCCAAAAATCTTGGTGGCTGCTATGAGTAGGCAAGATATTCCCGAAGAACAAAGACGAGATTTTTACTTATATGTCGACGAGTTTCAAAATTTTGCCACTCCTGATTTTGCCAGCATCTTGTCGGAAGCAAGAAAATACAGGCTAAATTTAATCGTTGCAAATCAGTTTATGGGACAGATGGAAGAAGATGTTAAAAACGCTATTTTTGGAAACGTTGGAACACTAGCAGCCTTTAGAGTTGGAGTAACTGATGCTAATTATTTGTCACACGAATTCCAGCCGGTTTTCTCAGAGGCTGATTTAATTAATGTAGACGTCTACAACGCATATATTAAAACAATTGTGCACAATGAGCCGATGACACCTTTTTCCATTGATTTAACCCGCGATATGACCAAAGAGCAACAGGCGGAAAATCCGCGGGTGGCGGAATTAATTAGAGAACTATCCAGATTAAAATACGGGAAAGAAGTGAAAAGCCTCGAGGCGGAAATCGCCGAACGCGCCAGACTGTAAAATTTGACAATCCTCGTAGATAATCGTACCATAGAAATATACTCAAATTTATTAACTTGAAAGTTCGATTATGGCAAGAATTCTTGATAGGCAAAAGGCAATTGACTTAAGAAAGCAAGGCAAAACTTACGGTCAAATAAAACAGGAGCTGGGAATTACTAAAAGTACGCTTTCGGATTGGTTAAGTAAATATCCTCTCAGCACAGGACAATTAGCACTGTTAGGAAAGAATAAGGCAAATAGTAGGCAAGTTGCTCTGGAAAAGACGTCAATTATCAAGCAAAAGAAGCGTCAATCCCGCATTGAATCCGCATACAAAGGACAGAAGAAATATTGGGTTTCTCTGTCTCAAAAAGAACTCGAAATAGCCGGACTTTTTCTCTATTGGGGAGAGGGAAATAAAAGAATAAATGGTTCGGTATTTATAAATAATACTGATCCAAACGTTCTGAAATTTGCTTTGTATTGGTATATAAAAGGTTTGCGTATTCCAAAAGAAAAAATAAAAGTAGACTTACATCTTTATAGCGATATGAATATACAAGAAGAGATTTCTTTTTGGAGTAGAATATTAAAATTATCCGTATCTCAATTTAGAAAACCTTATATTAAAGCCAGTACTAGAGTAGGGATAGATCAAAAAGGTTTTGGACATGGCACTTGTGGTTTAAGTATGAATGATGTCTTATTGAAGGAAGAGATTATTATGGGAATAAAGGCAATTTCTGATTATTATGCGTTAAAACTTGAGGCTATGGTATAATTGTCACAGCTTGCGTCCGTAGTTCACCGGTTAGAACAATTGTCTTATAAACAATAGGTACTTGGTCCGACTCCAAGCGGGCGCACAAGTTTAGAAATGAAACCCAAGCAGACGCACTATTTTTAAACTGTGGATTTTTCGATTCCTGCTTGAGCTACATCAATGATTCCTGTTAATAGTAAGGCTTGGTTTGTTGGAATCCGGCTACATAGACGTAGACCCCTGCTTACCAAAGTTTCTAATGCGTCAATATCGCTACTTTTAATAGCAGTCGCTGTCGCTTTAGATAATATATGAAATTCATCTTGTTCTAGGCTCACTCGCTCGGGCATTAGTGTTCCCTCAATGATTTCAGTAGGAGTGAATGATCTTTGTTCTGACATATTTATAATTCCGTTAAAACGGAAGTTTCTTTGCCGCGTTCCGGCACGTATTGAAGATATCTTTCAGTGGTAGAGATTCTTTTGTGTCCTAACACTTTGGACAAAACAACCAACGAAACGCCGTGTTTTAGGTGGTGGGCGACAAAAGTATGTCTTAAATCGTTAACTTTAGCGCCTTTAATTTCGGCCAGTCTAAAGTATCTTTCAACTGCAGTTCGGATATTCCGAATTAAGAATGGTTTGCCGGATTTGGTAACAAAAACGTGCGCTTCCGGGACTTTTGGCCTGGCGCTTAGATATTTATCTAAAGCTTCCTGAGCTCTTTTATTTAACGGCACATTTCTTTCCTCGTGTTTTTCAAATGGTTCAATGTGCAAAGTATCCTTATTTACGTCGGAAATCTTCAAATTTGCTAATTCACCGATTCTGATTCCGGTTTGCAGCAATAATTCAATCACTGCGGACATTCTTGGGTCGTTTCTGGCGGCATCCCTAAGCGCGCGGTATTCGGTAGGAGTAAGCATTCTGGGCGCGGCCAACTGATATTTCGGATGAGAAACCAAAAGCGATGGATCGTCAGTAATATATTCACTGACTCTTAAGAATCGATAAAAGGTTCTGGTGGAGTTAATTTTCCTCGAAACCGATTTTGGCGTATAGCCCTCTTTGGTTAATTTGGCCAAAAAGGCTTCGATATCTTCTTTGGTGGCTTCATGTGCTTCATGTTTTTGCAGTTCTTCCAAAAAAGTAATCAATTGGTCGATATCTTTGCCATAAGCGACAACAGTTGAATTAGACTTTTTGCCCTCTTTTAGATAATTTTTGAATTCTTCGTGCGCATTTCTGAGCTGAATTGTTTTCATGATGGCCTATAATATCACCATTTTCACGCTTCGTCAATAAGTAAAATGATAGAAAGTTTAAGGTGTGATACCATAAATAGTAGACAAATTATGAAAAAAGCGATTTATATCGGGGTGGTTATAGTTCTTTTGTTAATGATCAACGGGCTTTTGCACTCGATTTATGATATTTGGCATAAGCAAGACCTTTTGACTTCGGCGCAAAAACAGCTAGATAGGGAAAAATTAGAGAACCAAAAGCTAAAAGGTGAACTTTCCTTTGCCCAGACCCCGCAATTTTTGGAAGAGCAGGCACATAATAAATTGTTTTTGGTAAAGCCGGGGGAGCAGGAGGTGTTGATTTCGCCAAGTCTGGTGGGCAAAAATCAACCGCAAAAACAAAATCAAAACATTCCCAACTGGCAAAAATGGTTCCAACTTTTCTTCTAGGATTTATAAACATCAATGGGTACGATAAAATCTTTACCTTTGTCCGTTCGCGCTTTCTTGTTTTTCTGTTCCAGTTCATCGTAATTAAAGCCGGGACGGTGCATAGCAAGCCATTTCGTCCTTTCGTAAAGCCAGTAAGCCTTCCCATATCTTGACCTTGCCAATCTGCCTAACAAGTTTTCAATATGAGGACTCTCTGAATTCGCTTTTAATAGGTCTTCGATATTTTTGAATTCGGCAGTACCTGAGTATTCTTCATAAATTCTTGGAATGGTCAAATGATGACTCGAGAAAGCAATGTCTAGAAGATTTGTCCATCCATTTTGCCCGGCTAATTCTAGGAATGATTTAACTTCTCCTCCCGTACTGTAAGCACTTTCTCTTAAAATTATTGCTTCATGGGGGACATAATATTTTTTCTCTAATTCTTCTGCTATTAACTTCCCTTCGGTGGGGTAGTCAGGGCCCCATAAATGTCCTAAGTTCACTACGATTTTATTTGCTCCATTCCCATTGTCATAGGCAAGTGCGGCTGCTCTTGCGGCTAGTCTGCTTCTTAGGGCAAGACCGGTTCTATGTTCACTCATCCAATATCCGTGAACCAAGAGGGCATCATACTTCGGATTGATTTGCTCAGGAGTTTCTATAATCTCTGGGCCTTGTGGCGTTCTTTCTGACATAGTAGGGGAATTGTAGCGCGAAAGAAACTATAAGTCAAATTATGGAGTATGTTGCGGGGCTAGGAGTTGCGCCTAGCCTATGAGATTATGCTTTCTGTTTCTCCGGTTACCCAGAGTGTCGGACTATATCTTCATCCCTTGAATAAATTCAGGATGCTCAGCGTGTAGTCTCTACGGGTTTCCAATAATTATTGGATCTTCCCTCGGTATTGCCCTAAATACTAAATAGATGGGGTTTCACCGATATAGCTGAGTACTATCTTAATATTACTATCAAAATGGCCCATATTGAGCCTCATGTGCACTGTACACTACCCCGCACGTAAAAGTATAATAGCAAAAACAAAGCTAATAGTCAATAAAAACAGTCTTGACAATATTTATAGAACGAATCATACTACTATTAGTACTCTATAAATTGGTAAGTTCTATATGGCTAAATCTTTACTAAAATTAGAAGCGCGTAAACTAAGAAGGAAAGGGGTAAGCGTTGGAAAAATAGCAAATTATCTTAAAGTTTCTAAAAGCTCAGTGAGTTATTGGACGCGAGATATCATTTTGAATATAGAGCAATTTGAAAAATTGAGAAGCTCAATGCTTAGAGGAGCAGCGCTAGGTAGATTTAGAGGATCTCAAATCCAGAAACAAAGAAGATTAAAACGCATTGAAAGTTCAAGGCTTGAGGGAATAAAAGCACTCTCTAAATTAAAACAAAGAGAGTTTTTAATTGCCGGTTTAGCTCTTTATTGGGGGGAAGGAAGTAAAAAAAGTCAGCAAGTCGAATTTTGCAATTCGGATCCTAAAATGATACAATTTTTACTACTTTGGCTACAAAAATGTTTTGATATTCCAATTGTAGATATAAGATGTAATGTTGGGATTAACCAGATACATCAAAAAAGAGAGCAAATTGTAAAAGAGTATTGGTCAAAGATTGCAGGTATTCCTTTATCGCAATTTAGAAAAACTAATTTTAAGAAAGTAAAGAATAAAAAGATTTATGAAAACTTTAACGAGCATTACGGTACTCTTTCAATCTCGGTTGTAAAACCAAGCCGTTTTTATTTTAAGATTATTGGTTTGATTGAGGGATTAGCTAGTATTGAGATTATGCCAACGTAGCTCAGTGGTAGAGCGGGCGTTTCATAAGCGCCATGTCGTAGGTCCGAATCCTACCGTTGGTACTAACTGCCCCATCTTATGTCTTTAAGTCACGAGGTCGACTCCCCGCAAGTATCGAGAGGAGAAACTATAGATCAACCTAATGGCATAAGCTTCTCCATTCTTATAAACCCTGACCAAAAGTTACTTTTATCAGACATGATGAATCATGAGTGGAAGACTAGGTTTGACAGAATTAAATTTTACTTTAATCAGAAAGAGATAGGAGATACGGACCATTCTTATGAGTGGAGGGATTTATTGCGTGAGTGGTCGCCGGATAGGGTAAGAAAAGTGGCAAAAGGGCTATGTGGCATTCTTGGAGAATATTCATATGGAAGTCACAGTGTTCTTGTGCGAAACGAGAGCGGAGGGAATATCGTGCCAGTTGAGGTTCGTGACGGCTATTTTATTTCGGAAGAGAATGTTGACGCTGTACGAGAGGCTTTAAATACAGGAGTATTTACAAAGCAAGTTACGGGAGAAGACATTGCAATTTTACAAGCGGTTTATAACAGATGGAAATTGCTTAGGGAAAGTTATGGTAAGAATTGGTCGCCGGATTTTCATCAGACTGAGATAGAAAGATTAGCGGGGCTGGAAAAAGGAAAAGCAGAGGCAAGCTTGCTTAGACTTTCTGGGATATTGGCTCAAAAATATATTAGATCGCGAGTGACGCATGGTGGGACAAGAATAAAATGGGCAATTTCTCCATCAAGAGTGTTGGAAATAGAGAGTCTTCTTGCTCTTGTTCTCTAATAGAATTAAAATAGAAAGACTATGGACAATCGGCCGATTGGGATTTTTGATTCGGGAGTTGGGGGATTAAGTATCCTCATAGAAGTTCAAAAGCTTCTGCCTCTGGAAAACTTCATTTTTATCGCAGATCAAGTAAATGTTCCGTATGGTGGAAAAACGCAAAAGCAGCTCCAGTCTTACGCAGATAAAATCATGGCTTTCTTGGTTTCGAAAAACGTTAAAGCAGTAATCATTGCCTGTAATACAGCCACGGTTTACGCCATCGACTTTTTGCGGGAGAAATATCAAATGCCAATTATTGGCACAGTACCGGTGGTTAAAACGATTGCCAATATCACCAAGACCGATCAAACCGCGGTTTTTTCCACTCCGGCGACCGCTAAAAGTCCATACCTTACAAAATTAATTAATAAATTCGCGCCAAATGTCACAGTCTATAAAATTGGTGGGACGGGTTTGGAGGAATTAATCGAAACAGGTGATTTAGACAATAAAAAAATTGATCAGATTCTCCAGCAGTCGCTTGAACCATTACTCAAGAAAAACGTTGACGCGATTGCGTTAGGCTGTACGCATTACCCGTTTCTAAGAGACAAAATTGAAAGAATCGTGGGTAAAAATGTGCAAGTGGTTGATTCGGGTGGAGCAGTCGCCAGAAGGACGAAAGCAATTCTAGTCAATAATCAAATTTTGGGGAACAAAAGAACGGATGATTTTTATTACACAACGGGAGATAAAAATAAATTCGCAAAAGCAGTCAAAAGCCTTCTTAAAAAATCCCCGAGAAATATTAGTTCAATAATAATATAATTAGCACATGGATATTTTCAAAAACAAAAAAATCGCCGTCGTTGGAGAGGGGATAGAGGGACAGTCAAGTTTTAAGTGGCTAAAAGCCAAAGGCGCTGAGGTTACTATTCTTGATGAGAAGCAAGGCGAAGATTATTTAAAAGATTTAGATAAATATGATCTGGTTGTCAGAAGTCCGGGAATTAAAATCTCTATATTGGAAAAATTTATCTCCAAAGAAAAAATCACCTCGCAAGTAAAAATATTTTTTGATCTATGTCCCGCAGAAATTATCGGTGTCACCGGAACAAAAGGGAAAGGGACAACGGCATCTTTAATTTACGAAATGCTTAAAAAACAGGACTTTGATGCATATTTAGGTGGCAATATCGGACTTCCTCCGTTTGAGTTTTTGGATAAATTAACTGTTCATTCGAAAGTGGTTTTGGAATTGTCCAGTTTCCAGTTGATGGATTTAAAAAAGAGCCCGCACATTGCCGTAATGTTAATGATTACCAGCGAGCATTTGAATTGGCACTCTTCAATTGAAGAATATATCGATGCAAAAAGAAATATAGTCAGACATCAGGGTGAAAAAGACTTCGCAATTTTAAACCGCGATTATCCGGTGACTAATGAATCGGATATTCAAACGTCAGGAAAAGTTTACCATGTTAGTAGAGAGCGGGAAGCAGCTAATGAAGGAAGTTTCGTTAAAGATGGTAAAGTTTGGATGAGAACTGAAATCGGAGAAGTTCCAATTGTTGATACGAAAGATATATTACTGCCGGGAAAACATAACTTAGAAAACGTTTGCGCGGCAACAATGGCAGCTGGCTTAGTAGGCGTTTCCGTGGAAAATATGGCTTTCGTCCTCAGAACTTTTAAGGGGTTGGAGCACCGTCTGGAGCTGGTGGCGACTGTCAACGGCGTTAGATATTATGACGATTCATTCTCAACCACACCGGAAACAGCGATTGCGGCAATCGAAGCTTTTAAGGAACCGGAAGTTTTAATTTTGGGCGGATCGAGTAAGGGGTCGGACTTTTCCGAACTTGGAAAAGTTATTTCTAAATCAGAAAATGTTAAATTAATCATCGGGATTGGTGTTGAGTGGGAAAGAATCAATGCTCAAATTGCAAAATCTGATACGCCAATTCCCGTGATTGAAGGCGCCAAAGATATGCAGACAACCGTTGCGGCAGCTTACAAATTAGCCGTTCCCGGTGATGTGGTCCTATTAACACCTGCTTGCGCCTCGCTTGACATGTTTAAAAACTACAAAGACCGCGGAGAGCAGTTTAAGAAGGAAGTTAATAAGCTAAGAAATTAGCCCTTCCTGGGGCGTATAAAAAGATCGCCTCTTCCCGGAAATGGTTTATATCTCACACGCGTTTGTCTTTGTTCTTCGGCAAGATCTCTTAGAGCATCGGTTGCGGCTCTGACTTCCAGTCGCGCAATATCGGAATCACTAAGAATTCTTCTTCCTGCTGGTAGTGGTATTCCAGGTAAGGGTAAGCTCCACATTCTGGTTTCAGGAATAGGATTTGGTAAATGGCCGCGTCCCTTTCTATAGTCTTCTTGTACATCGGTTGCTACCCGAACATATAGGCGTGTCCTGTCGTCATCACTAAGGATTCTGTCGCCTGTTAAGGGAATGGGCATTCCGAGAGGAGGTAAATCCATCATTCTTCGCTGTGACGCTCGCCCAACTTGAGACTCCACTTCTGAGGTCATGGCGAGGATTATAAATTACTGTATAATAAAAGTCAATATTTTATGAAGCCAAGTTTTCAGATTATTAAAAAAGATAAAAAGACTAAGGCGAGAGCCGGGATTATCAAAACCCCGCATGGTGAGATTGAAACGCCGATTTTCGTACCGGTGGGAACTCAAGCGTCGGTTAAATCAATTGACCCAAAACAGCTCCATGAATTAGGAGCGCAGGTGGTTTTAGCTAACACCTATCATTTACATCTTCGTCCGGGCGAAGACATTATCAAAAAGTTCGGCGGTTTGGCAAAATTTATGAGTTGGGAAGATGGTCCCCACTTCGCTAAAGCTACGAGGGGCAAGCCGACGATGACGGATAGCGGCGGGTTTCAAGTTTTTTCTTTAGGAATTGCAATGGAGCACGGAGTTGGGAAATTGCTACGGGAAGAAGAGGGCGAAGCTCAGCCGCGTTTGAACAAAATTACGGAAGAAGGGGTATATTTCC
>Ga0224521_1000582_pt1 | contig 10656 bp, 12 predicted proteins | sample CFST0metaG_FD_182731 | JGI IMG/M metagenome (GOLD analysis project Ga0224521, IMG submission 182731) | Peat soil microbial communities from Stordalen Mire, Sweden - C.F.S.T0 | ecosystem: Environmental > Terrestrial > Soil > Wetlands > Peat | place: Sweden: Norrbotten County, Stordalen Mire... | reverse complement strand
GAATATTATTATTTATCTATTTCATTTATCGACTATAGTTTATCTTCTTTTTCTGTCTTAGAATTCGAAAATTAAATTAAAATTTTGAAACTACTATCTAACGACGAAAAATTGAATGACATAGCATGTTGAAATTTTCGAGTTATTAGACAGACAAAACACCGAGGTGCTAACACACGCCTCGGTCGTTAGGCGGCATTCTAAAAAAAAAAGCGAAGTCATAATCTGAACAATAATACAGAAGAAATTGAATATTAATCTTAAATTAAAACAGAAATGTATTTATTTGGAAAACGAACTGATCAATTGGAATCAGAAGATATTAGTCGATTAGTCGATAATCAAGTAAAAGAAAGTAAAACTCTTGACTATAAAAGAGATTTTAAACTCGAAGAAAAAGACAGAAAGGAATTCTTATACGATATTGCGTCCATGTTCAATACCGATGGTGGTTGTATAATTTATGGAATTGAAGAACTTAAAGATGAGAAAAAACAAAATACTGGAACTCCGAAAGCTATTTATGGAATCACGATTGAGAATGAGGATAAAATGTTTCAAAAAATCGAAGATATTGTCAAATCAAACACAGAGCCTAGTATTTGTAGCCTTGAGCTTAAAAAGATAATTATTGGAGAATTGGTTGTTTTGGTAATCGGAATTCCTAAAAATTTAGGTTTACCATGTATGGTCACACTTGACAACACCAATAGGTTTTATAAAAGGAAAAATACAGGAAAATATGCCGTTGATGTTTACGAACTAAATCAAATGTTTATGCAAAATATGGTTTTAAAAAACAGTGTTGAGAAGTTCAGGTATGACCGCACTGACAAAGTAATTAGTGGTAAAATAATTCCGAATATTGATATTGAAACATCATTTTTTGCTCATATTTTTCCATTTTCATTTATCAACGATCAGATAATTGACCTGTCTACGATTAAAACAATAAAGGATATACTTATAACTATGAAGCCTTTATATGCAAGTGGATGGGATTCAATGTATAATCTTGACGGCTTTGCGACTTTTTGTACCAAGTATATTGAAGATAAAAACTCATTACGTCAGAATAAATTTGAAGATAGAACTATTTCATATAATCAATTACTAAGAAATGGAATTTATGAAATTTATTCCTCTCGCTTAATTGAACCGATTGATGGTAGATTATTCCTTTATGAATATAATTTACTCGAAATAATTGATCAAATAAAATCTGGTCTTACAGTTCTAGAGAATATGAGAATTGAACCTCCATTTTATGTAAGTCTTAGTTTACATGGTATTCTAAATGGGAATATCATCTACAATGGAAATTCTGTTAGTAGTAGACGATTTACAACTGACGAAATATACTTACCCGCAGTATTAATTCCAAATTATGAATCAGACATTAAAGAATCACTAAAACCAATATTTGATATTCTTTGGCAAGCCATTGGATTCAACAAAAGCACTATTGTATGAGTTAATTCATAGTATTACGAGAAAAAGAACGACCGCCTAACACACGCTTCTAGGTTTGCACTGTAATTAGAATTTTGAGAAGCGAGGTTGATTTCTTTACTTTAGTTGTAAAAAAGCAAGGAATTAACGGGACTATTGTGGGTAAACCATTATTCCCCCTGTTTATTGTAACGTATGTGTTTGGTATAGTCTCCAGACTACGTCGAACGAGAAGACCTTAGCTAGCCGGAGAGATAACAATTACATTAGAGACATACACTGAACTTTTTTAAACGACAATATGAACGACAATTTAAAATGGCTCTTATTAAATCTGACAGTATCATTTTCATTTTATTGGATAGGTAATCTGATATTGTGGTTTCCCTGGAGCATAAATCCTAATCTTGGCATTACATTGATGCTTACTGTAGCACCTTTATTATGGGGAGTTGGAATTTACTATTGTTTAATTAGATATCCTGGTGATAAATTGATAAAAGGAGCGATTATCAATTCGCTAATCTTATTGATTAATGCAGTTATTGAAGACTATATTTTTTTTGGTTTAATTCGTAAAGCTACACACGATTTGTATCAGCCAACTACATTTTATGGATATGCTTTTCTAATGACAATACCATTTATAGAAATAATTATCTTTAGAAATCAAATTATCAAGCAAAAACGACAAATTAAGGCTAATGATTTTTCTCTATTTGGAATCTTAGGTGCGGTTTGCCTTGTAATACTTATAGTAATTATTAGATTGGATATAAAGATATAATAAATAGCGACTTATATGCTTAAATATTAGAAATATGGTTATAAATACAAATGGCATCGGCATTTTTTTTGTTAATGTATTAGTAGCATTGGCAGTGTTTATTGGATTACTTTTTTTTATTTTACGTGACCGTTCACAAAGACCGATTTTTAGAATCTTTTTATTAGCGTTCATTGTTGTCGTTTGCGGAATGACCTTCTCAAGAATTACTTATGGAATAGGAGTGCCATGGTGGATCTTTTATGGAATTCCTGCATTAATTACATTTTTCCTTCCTCCACTAGTATTACGTATGTCGAAAAAAGAATTACTGTTCTATGTACCTTTAGCAATCATTACATCTCCTGTTATCCACGTTTTCTTTTCATTTTTCATTGGATGGCATGATTATATGCCACTTTTTTATGTGCCTTGTTGGCGAGAATTATTCTTGTAGAAGTAAATCCCTCGCTAATGAGGTTTCTCCAGAACTTTGCCAACACAAAAAAAATAAGAATCTTTAGTTTCCGCTAGTGCTGGTATCCATACCTACGTTAACGGAAAAATAGAAATGTAAGCTATTAAATAGAAATATGAAGTTTAATTATTTTAGGTATTCAAATACTATCAAGCTTTTGTTAATAATTTATCTCGTTGGATTCGCGATTGGGACAACGAACCACACAATCGGGCTAATCAAAGGTGGATTCTTACCTTATACTTATGTGCCATTATGGAAAAATATCTATTGGACTGCTTTGACATTCTTAGACTTATTTGCAGTTTTTATTATTTTTAAGTCATTAATACCTGCATTGTGGATTTCAAATTTGATTATAATATCAGATGTAATTGTTAACACGAAAGGATTTCGGTTTTTTGATGACTTCAATATCCATTTTCAAATACTCTTTGGTTTATATATTGTGATAACAACACCAATAATTCTTTGGGAATATAAAAAGACGATAAACAACACAGAAAAAAAATGAGAATCTTTAGTTTCTAACAGCACTGGTCTTGGTACCTGCGCTAGAGGAGGGAGTAAGAATCCATATAATATACATTTACTATAAATAATTGGTGGAGACCAGCACCCACTTAAATAAACGGGGCGTAAATCCGAAAAGCCAGATGAGTAGGAACTGCCTAATAAATTAATAAAAAAAAATGAAAACAAAAAATTCAACACTCTCAATTCTTTTTTGCGGTTTTTTAATGCTTGCAACAAGTTGTGGATCTAAGAACGACCCTGAAGCTCAGGCACTCCCTGATCCAATCCAAAAAGAAATCATTACCCAAATCTTCGGGGCAGGCGAAAGTGCTTCCGGACTATCTTTGGTCAGCCCTTCTAAGAGAATTGCTAATCAAACTATTTTTAAAGCTCCCGCTTTAGCCGCAACCAGTCTGCCAATACCGTCTTTTACAACGGATGGATCAAACGGTGGCACTTTAACCATTTCAGGCAATATGGATGTAGATTATAGTAACGCAAATGCGTATAGTATGACGATGACAATGAGTGAGGTTTTTTCCGCTTTCGGGATAATTGCCGAAACGAAAACCTACACCATGAGTGGAACCATACAGTACACCGGCAGTTTTGTTGTATCATCAAATAAAACAACGGGTAAATTCACTACCAGCGGCTCATTAACAGTTGTTGGGTCTGGCTACAACAAACAGATGTCCGTAAATCTTACTGAAACCACGGTTGAAACTCTGGATAGCTCACAAAACGTAACAAGCACCACAGATACTGTTACAGGAACCATCGGCGGGCAATTGATAAATTATACGGTTACTCAATAATAGCTAAATGTATGTCAAAAGATATTGCCACATTTCAGCATTTGAAGTGTGGCAATTATACTTATCTGGTTAAGCGCAGATGTACCGGAAAACCGGTTGCATTCCGATCTTTTGTATTGTTTGAAACAACAAACCATAAACCCCTCGAGCAGACTCTTTTTGAGTTTAGATTTCAAGAATAAAAAAGGTCTCATTTGTTAATTGACAGTGCAACAATTATGTTCCGGGCAAAAGCAAATACAATGTATTTCTACGCTGAAATATATTTGTATTGGTTTTGTAATTTTAGTTTCATTACTTATTCCTTAATTTGCAATAAATTTGATAAATGTATTCAAAGGAAGATTTCGGGGAACAATTCAGGTGGGGCGTTTCATTAGCTGCATATCAGGTAGAAGGCGCACATGAAGCCGATGGCAGAGGTCCCTCCATCTGGGATCATTTTTCTAATCGCAAAAATCGCATTCAGGATGGATCGAACGGGAATGTGGCCTGTGAGTTTTATTACCGTTACGAACAGGATATTGCCCTTACCAAATCACTCAATCTATCTCATTTTCGATTCTCTATATCATGGACCAGAATTATTCCCGACGGTATAGGTGAAGTAAATCAGCCAGGACTCGATTATTATAACCGACTTATTGATTGCTGCCTGAAATACGGTCTCGAACCCTGGGTTACGCTCTATCACTGGGATTTGCCTTTAGCTCTCGAAAAACGGGGAGGTTGGACAAACCGTATTGTTGTAGAAGCTTTCATCCGATTTGCAGATGTTTGTTCTAAAAGTTTTGGCGACCGGGTCAAAAACTGGATTGTGATGAACGAACCTTTTACTTTTACCGGACTGGGATACTTAGTGGGTTATTATGCTCCCGGACGATTCGGAATGCATAATTACCTGCCGGCTGTACATCATGCCACTCTCTGTCAGGCTGAAGGAGCTCGTAGGATACGCAGGAATTTACCTAATGCTTTTATCGGAACTTCTATTTCCTGCTCCTATGTTGCTCCATTCAGCAATCATCCAAAGCAGGAAGCAGCTGCCCGACGCGTGGATGCATTAATGAATCGGCTCCATATTGAGCCTCTCTTGGGAATGGGTTATCCTGTCAGAGAATTGCCGATACTTGAACGAATTGAAAAATATTTTCATCCCTACGATGAAGAATTGATTAAATTTAAATTCGACTTTATCGGCTTGCAGAATTATTATTCGTTAGTAGCTTATAATAATCCTCTTATTCCCTTTTTACAGGCTTTTGTAGTTCCTTTCAGGAAATTGAACCGCCCTCTTACGGCTAATGGATGGGAAGTTTTTCCGGAAGGAATGTACCGTATTCTGAAACAATTCTCTCAATACCCGATAAAAGAATTTATTGTTACTGAAAACGGAGCTGCATTTCACGATCATTTGGACGAAAACCGGATTCATGATAAGCGACGAAAGCAATATATCCAGTCCTACCTTGCTGAAGTACTCAGGGCGAAGAAAGAAGGTATGAATATAAGTGGCTATTTTATATGGACATTGATGGATAATTTTGAATGGAGAGCGGGTTTTCGCTCAAGATTCGGAATCGTTTACACCGACTTTTTGAAACAAACCAGAATAATTAAAGATAGCGGGCTCTGGGTAAGAGATTTTTTAAAATGAACTCAATTCGGAATTTTGTTATTGCATAAATTATTTCAATTGTTTATAAAATAATTGACTACAAAGTTTTCGTTACAAACGAGAATATATCTTTCAAACTGTAATGTTCCTGAAATATAGTCAGATTATCCTATACAAAACGTGTGGAATAAATTGCTGATTCATTCAGAGATATATGAATAAAGAGTATATTTGCTCAATACAAGACTGAGGACTTTTTTTATTCAAGATATTACAAAAAAAAGAGGCTTTATGAAAGCAGTAGTTTATACCAAATACGGTTCTCCCGATGTACTTCAACACAAAGAAGTGGAAAAACCCGTTCCGAAATACAACGAAGTTCTTATAAAGATTATTGCCACCACAGTGAACCGTACAGACTGCGGGTTTCGGCAACCGGAATATTTTATTGTCAGGTTGGTGGGTGGATTGTTTAAGCCTAAAAGAAAGATTTTAGGTTCGGAGCTGGCCGGGAAAGTGGAATTAATAGGTAAGAATGTCAAAACATTCAAGCCCGGTGATTCTGTTTTTGGATTAAGCACGTTGAACTTTGGAGCACATGCGGAATATATCTGCATGTCCGAAGAAAAATCCATCACAACTATGCCAACCAATGTATCATTTGCAGAAGCTGCCGCTGTTTGCGATGGTGGATTTCTATCTCTGGCATTTATTAAGAAAATTGACTTTAGCAACAAACCTAATATTCTTATAAATGGAGCTTCAGGATCTATTGGTTCGGCAAGTGTGCAGTTGACAAAATTCTTTGGAGCTAAAGTTACCGCTGTTTGCAATACGAAAGATTTTGAGTTATTGAAATCGCTGGGTGCTGATGAAGTTATTGATTACACAAAAGAAGATTTTACCCAAAACGGTCAGCTATATGATGTAGTGATTGATGCAGTGGGTAAAAGTTCTTTTTTTCGTTGTCGGAAAATATTGAAATCAAAAGGGACTTACATTTCTACTGAATTGGGATATTTATCTCAGAACATCTTTTTAGCATTATTTACTCCGCTTTTAGGAGGGCGAAAAGTTCTTTTTCCTATTCCGAAAGACACCAAAGAAGATATTATTTTTCTGAAAGAATTGATGGAGTCCGGAAAATACAAAGCGGTTGTTGACCGGATCTACCCATTCGAACAAATAATTGAAGCAACCAGGTATGTAGCAACCGGACAGAAAGTAGGGAATGTGGTAATATCCGTACAATGATGGTTGTCTTATAATTTCTTTTTGAGGCACATCAAATACTTTTCATACTTACTTCATGCATTTTTAATGCAGTTGATTTATAGTCTGTCTATTTTTGACATATATTTGTCATACACTATTACAGTAAAAAATATGGAAAAACAGACCTATAATAAAAAGAATTTTCTGCTGCCTGAAAGTCACAGAAGTATGTCATGTTATCATGCCAAAGTGATGGAAGATGGAATTATGAAACTGACTATTCATGATTGTAAAAGATCCATTCAGTTGAAAAACGATTTAAATATTCATGATGAGCTTAAAGAAGCAATAGATAAGTTGAACCATTTGGCAACAGGAATACTTGATCTAGTACAATTTATCGAAAAAGAATATCTGCATGAAGATCAAATACAGAGCAATGACTTTCAACATACACATGGATTTTAAATAAAATGCAATGGGTAAAAAAGTAGTAATTATTGGAGGTGGCATTGCCGGATTAACTGCAGGCATATATGCTGCAATGAATGGTTTTGATACCCAAATTATCGAAATGCACAGCGTAGCCGGTGGTCAATGTACCGCATGGGATAGAAAGGGATATCGCTTTGACTATTGTTTACATTGGTTGGTGGGTACTTCAAAAGGAGCTTTTCATGAAATATGGAAAGAGACAAACGTAATAAATAACGAAACTGAAATAATAGATCATGAAATTCATTCACGGATTAAAGATGACGAAGGAAATGAATTTATTATTTATTCCAATATCAACCGTTGGGAAAAATACCTGATTGAATTAGCTCCAGAAGATAAGGTGTCGATTCAGAAAATGTGTAACGATATGCGTACAAGTGCCTTGCTGGAACCATTTGCATTAGCACCTGAATTGCGTAGACTGTTCGATTATATAAAAATTATACCTAGAATGCTTCCGGTCTTTAATGTAATACGAAAATTCGGAAGACTTACTTGCAAAGAGTATTTCGATAAACTCAATTTTAAAAACAAAAAGATCAAATTGGTTTTCTTTTCCTTATATGGTAACCGGAATTTTTCAGCATTGGCGTTTATATTTATGCTCGGTTGGTTTAATCAGAAAAATGCAGGATACATTAAGGGTGGCTCTTATCCGTTGGCTCAACGAATGGTGGATAAACTCTGGAAAATGGGCGGAAAAATATCATATAAAAAGAAAGTGGAGGAAGTGATTGTTGAAAATGATGTGGCAAAAGGAGTAGTGCTGAGTGATGGAACAATTATTCCGGCAGATTACGTTATAAGTGCTGCCGATGGGTATTCAACGATATATAACATGTTGGATGCAAAATACATTTCAAAAGAAGTTGATTTTGCATATAATAACTGGGAACTTTTTACACCTATTGTTCAGGTTTCTTTCGGGATAAACAAAATTATTCCCTCTGATTCTCCGATTCTCATTAATATCTCAAATGATAAGTTGATTGGCAAAACAAAATTAGAAAATGGGTTTTCGCTAATGAATTATTCATTCGACACTACCATGGCACCTGAGGGAAAAACAACAATTATTTTAAGGTATGACAGTCCGTGGAGCCTATGGGAAAAGATTACTGTGAAAGAATATAAAGCCGAAAAATTACAAATTCAGAAAGATGCCACAGCACTTCTTGAAAAACAATATCCCGGTATTTCCGAGTTCATTGAAGTAACTGATGTAGCAACTCCCAAAACCAATGTGCGCTATACCGGAGTAAAGGATGGGGCTTATGAAGGATTCATGCCTTCAAAAGAAAATATGATGAAATCTCTGAATATGCAACTTCCCGGACTCCAAAATTTTTATATGGCCGGCCAATGGTTGTTCCCGGGAGGCGGACTTCCACCCTCAGCTCAAACTGGTAAATGGACTATTCAGTTAATATGTAAAAAAGAAAAACAACAGTTTATTTCCGATAAATAACCAAACGGAGTTTCAAGATTTTTCATTAACAAATTTATTGAAGTCTTGTCATCGAGGATGTATAACGATTACTTGCTTATACAAAAGTACTAACTGATAGGTGAATCAAGTTTAGCGTATTTTGTTTTGGCATAGCTACAGAAAAGATTAAATGAGTTAGCGTAGGAACAAGTCGTGACCCTGTCCTAATGAAAAAATAATTGATTTCAATGGCATTCCTCTGCATATAATTGAATGCTCGTACAGATAAAAAAAAATCCGTAATTTATCCTGAATATATATGAAAGAGCTGCCTGTGAAAGTAGCTCTTTTTGCTAAATATGGGGTTGAAAATAAAAAAAATAGCAGAATATTGAAATTTGAGCTCTTTAAAAGTCTGAAAATGATAGTTTTTAGTTGAATTCTGAAAATATAAATAAAAATATCGTTACTTTTACGAGACTTTATTTAACTGGAATTCAAATCAATTAAAAATGTATATTATGAAAAAGAAGAATGTTGAACATTTGAATGAAAAGGCGCTTGAATTGCTTACCAGGTTGAAAACTAATGTTGATCTTTTGCAGAAGAATGGACAGGATCTTGCGTTTATTAAAACGCTTGAGTTGTCAGTTCGTAAAATACTAAAGTTAGAGAAAGAAGCTATTGCGCAGAAAGAAAGATTAAAGATCAAGAAAGAGACTCTTGATCAGGAAAGAGAGCTTATGCTTGAATTAGTTGAAAGTGCTAAGAAAATAGCCAAAAAGGAATTGGGAAAAGAACCAAAACCGGGGAAAAAAGAGAAGACAGAAAAGAAGGACAAAAAACAGAAACCTGAAGAAATAGAAGAAATAAAATGATAGTATTTGGCATTTATAATATCAAAGGTGGAGTAGGTAAAACTGCTACAACGGTTAATCTGTCTTATCTATCGAGCCTTGACGGATATAAAACCCTCTTGTGGGATCTTGATCCACAGGGTTCTTCGTCATTTTATTATGATAAAGAACAGCGTATCGATGCCAGTTTGAAGAAAATCATCACCGGCAAAATAGAACTCAGGGATATTATATCAGATACCGATTACCGTAAACTGGATATTATACCTTCCGATTTCTCCTATCGCCATATGGATACGATACTTGATCAAGTAAAGAAATCAAAAAAGAGAATCAAGGAAGCCTTGAAGGATTTGAAAGATGAATATGATTTCGTTTTTCTGGATTGTCCTCCGGGTATTTCAATTCTGGCCGAAAATATTTTTCATGCCTGTGATTACATTATTGTTCCTACTGTGCCAACTCCTCTTTGTCTGCGTACCTACGAGCAGATTACCACTTTTTTTGAGGACGATGACTTGGACACATCGTCTGTGATTCCTTTTTTCTCCATGGTGGAAGTTCGTAAATCGGTTCATCAGAATATGATGAAAGAATTTTCCCTGAAAAAACCTAACCTCTGTCACACATATATTCCTTTTCTTGCCGATGTAGAGAAAATGGGTATCTACCGCAAACCTCTTGCTGATTTCAGTCCTAACTCAAAAGCTACCGCTTCGTTTAAAGCGTTGTGGAAGGAAATTAAAAAAAAATCCTCTAACCATAAATAAGCTCAATGCTTATCCCCAAATCTACCTGATAAATCAAACCCTATGATTTGATTTATCAGGTTTTTTGCATTTCCAGCCTTTGCTGACTACCGACTACATACTATCAACTACCGACTATCAACCAGATTTATGTGTGAATGTTGCAAGTCTTACCTTAAATTGTGTAAGATGCAGCCCAACCCTGTCATCTACCTTTGTCATTAAGTAAAAGTAAGTACTTGTAGTAAGTAAATTGATGT
>Ga0224521_1000578_pt1 | contig 10748 bp, 9 predicted proteins | sample CFST0metaG_FD_182731 | JGI IMG/M metagenome (GOLD analysis project Ga0224521, IMG submission 182731) | Peat soil microbial communities from Stordalen Mire, Sweden - C.F.S.T0 | ecosystem: Environmental > Terrestrial > Soil > Wetlands > Peat | place: Sweden: Norrbotten County, Stordalen Mire... | reverse complement strand
CGTTGCCGTAGGATTTTTGGCTATTATCATTGCCTGGCCGATTTCTTCAAAACTGACTCCGGTGGCAAAGCCTGTTATTGGCTGTTCATCTTCCGTTTCATTCTCATCGTACGCTAATGCTACATCGGAAATCTGAATATGAGTAAATGCTTCGTCCAATTTATCATCCGGTAATCGTGCCGGTATTGGATTATCCGTTTCGTCGGCGAAAGTAATATCGATATCCGTAATTTCTTCACTTTCAATCGAAGTGGCAGCTTGTGGCATCTGTTTGGGAGCTAGTGGCGTTTTCAGTTCCATTTTGAAAAGGCTTTTACCGACAATATTTTCCATCTCTTCAGTTGGCTTTATCAAAGGTGCTGCTTCGTTTCTTTGCTGGTTGCTTTCTTGTTTCTTTTCGCGTAGCAGGTAAAAGACCAGATAGGCATTATACACAAGTAGCAAGCATATTAATAGGGTTTCCATAGATTCTATATTAGATCCTTTTCTTTTTCATGATAGAGAGCATTAATTTCATCCTTGTGATTCCTTAGATGCTCAGCGAGCACATTATCAATATAACCACCTATTGTCGCATCCCCATTACTCAGGAAGTTTACTATCCTCGCTATTTTTTGCTGTACTTCCCGGCTTATATAAATACACTGCCGTGTCTTGATCTCATTACGAGAGAGATAACTAGAGAAAGGCTTATAATAATTCGGTTGTTTTTCAATAACCTTATTGTCAGGCATCTCCATAGTGGAGGATGCCGGTTTGCTGAAAAAGCTCTTTTTGTTTTTCATATGCTTTTGTTTTTAATATTAAAATATGGATTTGTTATACTCGTTATATAATTCAGTAATTTTTATCAAAAAGCTATTTCAAAATTTTCCTTATTTGTCTCATATCAGTACACCTCCTCATAATATTTTTTATACAGTTTTTTTATCTCTTCCTCATATTGAGCAAAATGTTGTGTCAGTACATGGTCAATGTACCCCGACAAGGACAGTTCGCTTTTACCTATGACTCGAATAATACGCAGGATACGGTCATGGTAATCCTTTCGTACGTAAACGAGTTTCCCGGAACGGACAGACATTTCCGCAACCCGAATAAACAGTTCCAGATATTCATTTTCCTTTTCCGGAACGTCTTTTTGTCCACGAACAGGCGTTTTCTTTTCTTTCTGCGGAGCGGGAGTCTCTTTCTCTTGGACTACCTGTTCCGGCACATCCGATTCATTGGCACGCGTTTCCGGGGTATTGGAAAGGAATACCGGAGGTAGATTCGGACGGAAAGATTCGATAATTTCTCCTGCATTTACATCTACCTGAAGTTTTTTCGCCATGATTCTTTATCATTTTAAAATGGTTAGTAGTTCGTCCGTCAATCTGTCAATGTTACTGCCTTTTGCCAGTGTTTTATCCGGGGGAAACAGGGTAGAGCGAAACATGGCTTTTGTGCCATCTTCAGCAACTTCCCTGCGGAAGCGTTTACTGTCGGGAAGAAATGTTTTCAGAATAGGGATACCGAGTTCTCCGGCAACTTTTTCATAAACGTGATACAAGTCGGTTTTCTCCCGTCCGTCCACCATATTCCAAAGCAAGTGGAATCCCTTGATATTAGATTTTCCGGTACTGATAAGGTGGTCGTTTACGATAACTGCAAACCGAAGGGAACTTTCCATAACTACCCGGTCGGCAACTATTGGACAGAAGATGTAATCCATTGTGGCAATTGTATTGATTACGCCGCTGTTATTGACAGTTCCCGGGAGATCAAAGAAAATAAAGTCCAACGGCATTCCTGCTTTGATAAATCTTCCGGCATTTTCTATCGCCTGTTCGGGACGGCTTTCCAGAATAGGATAGGCTTTTTTGCCTAAATGTTTGAACTGCTCGTAAGCCAATGCTTTGTAATGTTCATTTTGCTCGATACTTTTCAAATCACGCTCTCGCATATCCTTGATACTAAATTGTGGAAAGTCGCAATCAAGGACTGCCACATTGTACCCCTTCACGTAGTGCAGATAGCTTGCCACGAGCACTGTGAGGGTTGTCTTACCTGTTCCTCCTTTTTGGGTGGAGAAAGCCACAAATAAAGGCTCTTTCATACTTTTTAAATTTTTAATTAATTATACAATCAGTTTATAGATCACTTTATATATTTATATGCTTGTAAATAAATTGATTATTGTCTTGTTTTGTCAATTTGCAAACAGTCCTATTTATCTGTTTATCAATTGACATGCAAATCAGTTTATCAATCTGTTTATGTGTATATTGTCTTGATAATTTACTAATATTCTTATAAATTAACCAATAAATCAGCAGGCTTATCTGTTTATCAGTTTACCCATTTACTCGTATATCACTTTACATCCGTTTACTTGTCTATCGACAAATTGGTTGATTAATCAGGAAATATATCTGATATATCTGTTGACATCTATATTTCTTAACTGTCATACAAATTGTCATGTCAATCAATTTATCGGCAAATAAACAAGGAAAATTTATCGCTTGTATCGTTTTTCGGGTTGGTGGAAGCTTGTGGCGTTTGAATGGCAGTTTGTGGCACTTTCACCACTTATAAATCAAGTTATAAAGACTTTACTTTTGTCCCCAAGCGACAAAGCGCATAGAAGATGTTTCACCCGCAATGAATAGGGGCTAACTAGTAATCCGTCCGAAGGCGGATTTTTATGTTCTCAAAAACATAGCAAGGTATCTTTTGAGTTACTCGAAATAAATTCGGTAACTCAAAAGTACTTGCCCTTGCAGGGGGCTGGCAACCCTCCGAAGTCGTGCGCCCATAAGGGTATACAGTAAATGTAACCGTAGCGGGTTACCGGGCATGGGTTTTCAACGCCCGTCATTAGCCAACTTATCTGCCAACGAAAGAACGGCAGGGAGTGTAGCATGTTGGAAACGCTATAAGTCAGCTAACTATCAAGCTGCTACTGAATAGCTAGATGAAATGATAGATACGAGGATAAAGGCCATACTGCTTGAACGGTAGCCCGAGCGGTTATAGAGGGAACTCTGACGGATGAAGATGGTTATGAACGTCAGACTGCAATACTTTCACTTTCCGACTTTAAGTGATAAGCCGAAAACCAATTTGCAGCGCAGCCACAATAAGTGGTATTAGGGTGGACACCGTATCCGACAATCTATCGAGTAGGTTACTGTATGTCTAAATGGGGATTACCTAAGTGGAAAATAACAAAAGGTTACATAGTTAGCTTTTTGAATATTCCATATGGTAACGGAACTCCCGTAGTAGTCCGAGCAAGGGAAAGCCTTGTACATGGCGAAGGGGAGTAGTTAATGTTTTTAATACAATTAAAGAATGATGTGTGAGACATTATGAGAAATTCAGAGAAAGTATTAAACAGTCTATCAGAGCACAGTTTAAACCCAAACTACAAGTTTGAACGGCTCTATCGCATCTTATTCAACGAAGAGATGTATGCAGTGGCATACCAGAAAATTTATCCCAACGAAGGTAATATGACCTGCGGAACAGATGGGAAAACTATTGATGGTATGAGTATTGAACGCATCAAAACATTGATTGAGACTTTGAAAGATGAAAATTACCAGCCTCATCCGTCAAGAAGGATGTATATTCCCAAGAAAAATGGGAAAATGCGTCCACTTGGCATACCTGCCGTAGATGATAAGCTGGTGCAAGAAGTAATGAGAATGATACTGGAAGCCATTTATGAGGGTCAGTTTGAAACATGTTCGCATGGTTTCCGACCACATCGTAGTTGTCATACAGCATTAGGCTACGTCAAAGGTGCGTTCACGGGTGCAAAATGGTTCATAGAAGGTGATATCAAGGGGTTCTTTGATAATATCAACCATGATGTCCTGATAAACCTACTGAGAGAGCGCATTACTGATGAACGTTTCTTGCGCCTGATAAGAAAGTTTCTTAACGCAGGTTATATCGAAGAATGGAATTTCCACCAGACTTACAGCGGCACACCTCAAGGCGGAGTTATCAGCCCCATATTGGCTAATATCTACCTTGATAAGTTCGATAAGTATGTCAAGGGGTATATATCCAGATTCGATAAGGGCAAAGTAAGGCAGCGTAATCCAGAATCAAAGAAGATAGGGAAAAAGAAGTACAAGCTTGTAAAGAAACTGGAAAAAGAAGAAGATGTTGAGAAGAGAAAAGAGCTATCGAATGCTATTAAAGAAATAGTCAAAAAGAGAGCTATGATTCCTGCGAACAACGAAATGGACGAAAGTTACAAGCGGCTGAAGTATGTGAGATATGCAGATGACTGGCTAGTTGGTGTTATCGGAAGCAAAGAGGATTGCAAGAGAATCAAGGAAGAATTTAAGGATTATCTTAATACAGAATTGAAACTGGAACTATCCGATGAGAAAACGCTAATAACAAATTCCAGACAGAGGGCAAAATTTCTCGGTTACGAAGTCCGTGTACGCAGGTCAAATCAAACCAAAAGAAACAAGCTCGGCAATCCGATGCGAGATTTCAATGGTAGGGTTAACTTGTTTGTGCCACATGAGGCAATGAAGAAGAAACTCATTGAGTATAATGCAATGAGAATCGTCACCAAGAAAGGCAAAGAAATTTGGATGTCTACCAGACGTCCAAATCTGCTCAACTTGGATGATGTAGGAATACTCTCCCGATATAACTCGGAAATCAGAGGTTTCTACAATTACTATTCATTGGCGAATAACTGTTATATCATCCATTCCTTCTACAACATTATGGAGTACAGCATGTACAAAACATTTGCAGCTAAATATAGCTCCACTGTACGTAAGATTATACGCAAATTTTCCCAGAATGGAGAATTTGTCATTGCTTATGTGAGTAAAAAAGGAGAAAAGAAACGCTACAAATTCTATAATGAAGGTTTTAAACACAAGGTTTTAAACAACAAGAATCACTATGCAGATAATCTTCCTCGCATTACCTACTATATGGGGAAACTAACAACTAGGCTAATGAATAGGCTTAGAACTCGTGTTTGTGAGTATTGCGGAGCTATTGATGATTTGAAAATGTACCACGTTCGAAAGTTGAAAAAACTAAAAGGAAAGAACGACTGGGAAAAAGTCATGATTGCTCGAAGAAGAAAAACAATGGCAGTATGTTGCCACTGCTATGATATGATTCATGCGAATCAATAGACTGAATACATTAATGGAAAGCCGTATACATCGAGAGGTGTACGTACGGTTTGGGGGCGAGTTCTTCCAGACCTGCCACAGCAATGTGGCAACTGGCGGGAAGTGCTTAGCCCACGTGCTGCCTGTTTCAACCTGTGGTGGCATTTGAATGAAGAGTTTTGTCGTGACATATATAAAATCCATTTAATATGAATGAAGAGAAGAAAAGTAAACAGGGACGCAACCGCAAGAATGATCCGGCTGTGTTCTGTTATATGGTGCGTTTTACCGCCAAGGAACATGCCCGTTTTCTTACAATGTACGAGCAAGCGGGTGTGTATGCCAAAGCTGTTTTCATCAAATCCCGGGTATTTGATGAGGTATTTAAAGTAATGAAAGTAGATAAAACGTTGGTTGATTACTATACGCAACTCTCCGCGTTTCACGCTCAATTCCGTGCCGTCGGAGTGAATTACAACCAAACGGTGAAGGAACTAAAGAGCCATTTTTCAGAGAAAAAGGCAATGGCTTTGCTTTACAAATTGGAAAAACAGACGGTAGAACTAGCAGCTTTAAGCCGTCAGATTATTTCACTCACTCAGGAATTTCAACAACAATGGTCGCAAAAATCAGTATAGGAACTTCCCTTTATGGAGCATTGGCTTACAACGGTGAGAAGATAAATGAGGAGAAAGGCAAACTGCTTGTGACGAACAAAATCTTTGATGAGGGTACGGGAAAAGTAGATATTCACCGAGCGGTGGAGGATTTCAAGTGTTATATGCCACTGCAGATGCGTACAGAGAAACCTGTTATCCACATTTCTCTCAACCCACATCCTGACGACAAGTTAACGGACGGAGAACTGGCGAATATTGCACAGGAATACATGGATAAACTGGGCTACGGCAACCAACCGTATATGGTCTATAAACACGAGGACATCGATCGGCATCATTTGCACATCGTATCCATTCGGGTGGATGAAACGGGCAAATGCCTGAACAACGCTTACAATTTCCAACGAAGCAAAGCTATTACCCGTGAATTAGAGCAAGAATACGGATTGCATACTGCCGAACGGCAACGTGAAACAAAGCAAGAATCTGTAAAAAGGGTCAATCTTTCGGACGGTGATATAAAGAAACAGGTTGGGAACATCACAAAATCCCTTATGCGTTATCATTTCCAGAGTTTAGGAGAATACCGAGCTTTACTTTCCTTGTACAATGTATCGGTAGAGGAGGTGAAGGGCGAAGTTCGCGGACGGGAATACCAGGGGTTGGTTTATTCAGCAACAGATGATAAGGGTAATAAAGCAGGTAATCCTTTCAAGTCGTCATGCTTCGGAAAAACCGTTGGATACGAAGCACTCGAAAAACATTTTGCTTTTTCCAAAGAGCAGATACGGGAAAAGAAGTTGGCCACACGTACCAAAAATGCTGTTACCACTGCTTTGCGGCAAACCACTAGCCGCGCGGAGTTTATCGCAGCACTTAAAACAAAAGGTATTGATACGGTACTGCGTGAAACAGATGCAGGACGTATTTATGGGGCAACATTTATTGACCATAACACAGGCTGCGTGCTAAACGGATCACGTTTAGGAAAAGAGCTTTCGGCTAACGCCTTGCAGGAACATTTTGCATCACCCCTCGTTGATGCCCGGTTACCGATTCTCACACTGACACATGAACCGACACCTCAGTTTGAGTCGACTTCACAACAAAATGAGATTCCCGGTGGTGGATTGGACTTATTGTCATTCGATACGCAAGGAATGGATAGCGATGAAGAAGCTTTTATAAGACAGATGAAACGGAAGAAAAAGAAAAAAGAACAACGTAAAATGTAAGGAAGTATGCAACAAGAGGACGATTTAAGGGCATTGGCGAAAATTATGGATTTTCTGCGTGCCGTAAGTATTTTATTAGTGATCATGAATATCTATTGGTATTGTTATGAAGCAATACGATATTGGAACGTGAATATCAGAGTGGTCGATAAAATTCTGATAAATTTTCACCGTACTGCCGGATTATTTTCCTCCACTCTCTGGACAAAACTATTTGCAGTACTACTGCTTGGTTTATCTTGTATGGGAACAAAGGGAGTAAAAGAAGAGAAAATCACCTGGTTGAAAATTTGGATCGTAATGGGTGCAGGTTTTGTGCTGTTCTTTCTGAATGGGTGGATACTTGCTTTACCCTTTTCATTAGTGACGAATGCTACCTTGTATATTACGAGTATTACAGCTGGTTATATCTGTCTTTTAATGGCAGGCCTATGGATGAGCCGGTTGCTGAAATACAATTTAATGGATGATGTTTTCAACAACGAGAATGAATCGTTCATGCAGGAAACGAGGTTGCTTGTCAACGAGTATTCGGTTAATCTTCCTACTCGTTTCTATTACAAAAAGAAATGGAACAATGGATGGATTAACGTAGTGAATCCCTTTAGAGCGACTGCCGTTTTGGGAACACCGGGTAGTGGGAAGTCTTATGCTGTAGTGAACAATTTTATCAAGCAACAGATTGAGAAAGGGTATTGTCAGTATGTGTACGATTTCAAATTCCCTGATTTGTCGATGATTGCCTATAATCACTTGATCAGTCATTTAGATGGATACAAAGTCAAACCGAAATTCTACGTGATTAACTTTGATGATCCTCGACGCTCTCACCGTTGTAATCCTATCCATCCTGATTTTATGGAAGACATAACGGATGCGTACGAGAGTGCATACACGATCATGCTGAATTTGAATAAAACCTGGGTGCAGAAACAAGGAGACTTCTTTGTAGAAAGTCCGATTATTCTTTTTGCTGCTATTATCTGGTACCTGAAAATCTATCAAGAGGGTAAATACTGCACGTTTCCACATGCCATTGAATTTTTAAATCGAAGGTATGAAGATATATTCCCGATTCTGACTTCCTATCCAGAACTTGAAAATTATTTGTCACCCTTTATGGATGCATGGTTGGGAGGAGCTGCAGAGCAACTACAAGGACAAATCGCGAGTGCTAAAATTCCGCTTTCCCGTATGATCTCGCCACAACTGTATTGGGTGATGTCGGATAGCGAGTTTACATTAGACATCAATAACCCGGATGAACCGAAAATACTTTGTGTCGGTAATAATCCCGACCGACAAAATATTTATGGAGCTGCATTGGGACTGTATAATAGCCGCATCGTGAAACTGATCAATAAGAAAGGAAAACTCAAAAGTTCGGTGATTATTGATGAATTACCAACAATTTACTTTAAAGGGTTGGACAACTTGATTGCTACTGCACGTTCTAATAAGGTGGCAGTTTGTCTGGGATTTCAGGATTTCAGTCAGTTGGTGCGTGATTATGGAGACAAGGAAGCCAAGGTCGTAATGAACACGGTCGGTAATATTTTTTCCGGTCAGGTAGTAGGTGAAACAGCTAAAACGCTTTCGGAAAGGTTTGGTAAGGTTTTACAGAAACGTCAGAGTATTACTATTAATCGGAATGATAAGTCTACTTCCATTAATACGCAGTTGGATAGCCTAATACCACCGTCGAAAATATCCGGGCTGACACAAGGCATGTTTGTTGGTTCAGTAAGTGATAACTTCGATGAACGTATTGAGCAGAAAATTTTCCATGCGGAGATTGTTGTAGACAATGCAAAAGTAAGTGCAGAAACAAAAAGCTATAAATCCATTCCTATTATCACAGACTTCACAGATGAGAATGGTAACGACCGAATGAAAGAGCAAATACAGGATAATTACAGCCGCATCAAAGCGGAGATAAAGCAACTGGTGAAAGATGAATTAAAACGTATTGAGGATGATCCGGAATTAGCGCATCTTCTACAGCAACGGGGATAAAATAGACTAATCACCTATGAATCATGGACGTTTTAGTATTCCATACGTAATATTAACAATAAAGGCAGCAACTTTAAAAATTACTGCCCTTATTAATTAGACTTATTTTCGCATCTGTTCCCTTTCATCATCCAGTTGCATCCGGCGGTTCAAACGCTCCCGCATTTTATCAAGATAATAGGTCCGACTATCATTTTTACGCCGCTTCATATCCACATAAGCACTGTAACAGTCCCTGATTTCTATACCAAATTGTGAACTGATAAAGCTTGCCAGTTCGGTAATTGGTGTTTCTCCGTTATGAATACTCCGCATTTCAATAAGTCCATAAATGAGTTCTACCAACTCGACGGTGCTTCCAGTCCATTGGTAAGGGGTAACAGGTGGTTGATTTATGTTTTCGGATATGGATAGTGGTGGCATTGGGGTTTGCATGTGCTTCAGCGTATGTCGGATAAACGAGAGTGCTTTGCGGGTATAAAGAAAACAGGGGTCTGATTCCTTATTTATATCCGGGTTGAGGCGGCAAGTTTCGCATAAACTTTGTAACTCTGTCTCTGTATAAGTCATTGCAAAAAGGAGTTCATATCTGCTAGCAGTTCCGATACATAAGTCGAATACAGTCTTGATAAAATCGCAGTAAGCACTCGTTAACTTGCATACGTCTTTTTCATTTGTTATTTGTCGGAAGAACTCAGTATCTGTCAATATGAAATAGTCCATACTCTTTGTTATTTAATATTATACACTTCATTTTATCTGCATTCGCACATAAGAAGAATGACAATGTATATTCCAAAAAGAAGGAATGTTAACAGATAAATCTGAATCCTATTGATTTACAGTGTTATAATTCTATAAATAAATTATCAGGACAATTTAGTGGATAGTAAAAGTGTAATATGACCTTACATTTTGTAAGGTTAACTTTCGCTTTCGATACAGGATGACGAGTCTTCTTATTTGATTCTGCGATAGATAAGACAACGGAAAGTGTCTCTTAGTGAAGATTCTTTTTCTAATATCCAATCGGAGGGGGAGGTGAGATCAAACAGCCGGATACCGTTTCCTTTTTGATCAGGAAGCATATATAAAATAAGTTCATCTGCCAATCTGTACAGAAACAATCCTTTAATCATATCTAATGTTTCGGGGGTGGCTTCTAGCAGATAGTTTGTGTCGGAAAATTGCCGTTTTTCATCCAATAGGGCAATTAGAGAACTCTCCTTATGAAGCATTAGGTCAGCGCGTTTTAGCATAGCGTTGAAGCCATATTTGCCGAGACTAATCTGTTTTTTTGTTTTGTTTTCTCGCTTAAGCAGATACCCATTGGTGGATATTGTTGCCACAACTTGTATTTTCATGCCTCTTGTATATTTGTAAATATAGTTCCAAGATGCAAAAAGCGTGGTACTCACACTACTCAAACAAAGGCTCTGGTAAGCCTAAACAGGATAGCGCAAGCCCACGCTATGTCAAAACATAGCATAAGCATCACGCAATAATTCCTGTTTCTAAAATTTACCAGATTTATGTTTGAAACGTCTTGCGAACTTATGTATTATATCTATTACGGGAAACTCTGTTCACCGTTTAATCTTTCTATTTACGTCGTCAAAGATACGTATTTATCACGAATCTCATGGAACATGAAATAGCTTTTCTATTCAATTCCATACTTTTTCATTTTCTCATAAAGTGTAGGGCGACTGATCTTGAGTAGGCTA
>Ga0224521_1000577_pt1 | contig 10767 bp, 5 predicted proteins | sample CFST0metaG_FD_182731 | JGI IMG/M metagenome (GOLD analysis project Ga0224521, IMG submission 182731) | Peat soil microbial communities from Stordalen Mire, Sweden - C.F.S.T0 | ecosystem: Environmental > Terrestrial > Soil > Wetlands > Peat | place: Sweden: Norrbotten County, Stordalen Mire... | reverse complement strand
GTGTTGGTGACCGTTGATATGGGAGCAGTGAGCGAGACTTTGTTTGAGAGTGAGTTGTTCGGGCATGTAAAAGGTGCTTTTACCGATGCCCGTACTGACAGAGCCGGAAAGTTTGAAGCTGCTGATGGTGGAACGCTTTTTCTGGATGAAATAGGTAATTTGAGCTACCCTTTACAGGCTAAATTGCTGAGTGTAATCCAATCCAGGCAAGTGGTCAGGGTGGGGGACAACAAACCGATTCCGGTGAATATCCGGTTGATTTGTGCCACTAACCGCAATCTGGAGCAATCGGTACAGAGTGGTGAGTTTCGAGAAGACTTGCTCTATAGGGTCAACACCATCCATCTGGAAGTTCCGGCACTGCGCGAACGACCTGAAGATATTCCCGAACTGGCAGAGTTTTTCCTTCTGAAATATAGTGCCAAATATGATAAAAAAGGATTGACGCTGAGTAAAAATGCGATTCATAAATTGAAAGAATATGCCTGGCCGGGTAACGTGCGTGAATTGCAACATACGATGGAGAAAGCGGTGATTCTTTGTGATAGAACGGAACTGCAAGCCGACGATTTCTACCTCCGAAAGCAGGAAAAGAAAAGTCCGAAACTGGCAAATATGAGTCTGGAAGACGCTGAAAAGATGCTGATAGAGAATTCTATTGCAAAAAACAAGGGAAACATGTCGGCTGTTGCCTCCGAATTGGGCATTACCCGCCCTACACTCTACAGTAAAATAAAAAAATATGAGTTGTAAAATGACGTTTAACTACATAAATGGAATGTAAGTTAGAACAATATTTTTTTTTGATCAAATAATTTCTGATTACAAAGTAATTCAATTTCCCTTTTAGGGGTTAGGGGTAAAATATTATGTTTAAATCTATTCAATACAGACTTCTTACGTTTACTGTTTTGCTGATGCTTTCAGTGGCAGCCTTGACTTATTTTCTGCTAAAAGGGCAAGTGTCGTTTGCCGTTATAAGTGGAATAGCTACCATTATTTGTTTGTACAACATGCATCAGCATTATAAAAAGTTCAACAGCAATGTACTTTTCTTGCTTAATGCGTTGGATAATGGTGATTATTCGTTCCATTTTTCGGAGGATAAATTGTCGCGAAGGGAAAAGGAGCTGAACGTGATGCTAAATCGTATCAAAGAAATCTTGGTTGGTGCGCGTAAGGAGGTGGTGGAAAATGAAAAGTTCCTGAGCTTAATTATAGAAAGTGTATCTACGGGGATTATCATTATGGACGAAAAAGGGCATGTGCAAACGGTGAATCAATCGGCATTGGATCTGATGGGTTTACCGGTTTTTACGCATATCAATCAACTAAGTAATGTCAATGAAACTTTCCCTGATTTGTTCCGAAATTTGAGGGTGGGCGATAATCCCCGCATTGAGGTGAGCAATGAGCGTGAGGAAATGCAAGTGAGTCTGAGCTTGTCGGAAATTGTCATTAAACGCGGACGGATGAAAGTAATTACGCTCAACAATATTGGCAATGAGCTGGAAGCAAAAGAAATGGAATCGTGGATCAGGCTGATACGGGTGATGACGCACGAAATTATGAACTCCATTGCACCTATTACTTCGTTAAGTGAGACTTTGCTTACATTGCATAATGTGCCGGAGAACGATTCGTCGGAAGAAGATTTACGGTTGAACACCATCGAGGCTTTCCAAACGATTCATTCCACGGCCAAAGGTTTGTTGTCGTTTGTGGATTCGTACCGTAAATTTACAGCTATTCCCAAACCAAACATTCGTTCTTTTGAGGTAAAACCGCTGATAGATAAAATTCTTCATTTGGAAGAAAAATGTATCAACGAGAAAAATATTCAGGTAGAACTGCGGGAAGCCGGCGAGCATACCGAATGGCTTGCCGACGAAAAATTGATAACGCAAGTGCTGGTAAATCTGGTAAAAAATGCTGTGGAGGCTATTACTGACACCGAAACAAAAAAGATACGCATTAGCATAAGTCGTCAGGCTGACGGGAAGGTACAGGTGGAAGTGAGTAATACCGGCAACCCAATTCCGAAAGAAGTGCTTCCGCATATTTTTATACCTTTTTTTACCACCAAAGACTCTGGAACCGGCATTGGTCTGAGTATTTCGCGTTATATAATGCGCTTGCATGGTGGTAAGTTAACTCATGCCACTTCATCCGAAGGATGGACGGTGTTTACAGTGATAAGTTGACGGTTGATCACTAACTGTTTGTCTCAAAAGTCTTTTTAGAACGCAAATGACACAAAATGCGCAAATTAACGCAATCTTGTTGAACTGAAATCCAGCAAATCATATTCAATTGTACAAATCTTATTTGCGAAAATTTGTGTTATTTGTGTCATTTGCGTGCTTTTGATATAAGCTCTTATAGGGAACAAGTCGCTAATTATAGGCTGCGAGTCGCTCCGGAGCAGCAAAAGCTTATTCTCCTTTCAACGAATCCACCGGATTGGCAGTTGCAGCGCGCCAAGTCATCCACGATACGGAAAATAATGATAGGAGTAAGACAAATAGTCCGGCCAAAGCAAATATCCACCAGTCGAGGGTAGTTTTATGGGCAAAATCCTGTAACCAACGTTGTATAATGAAATAAACGAGTGGGATGGCAATGATGAATGCCAGCGCAATCCAACGAATAAAACTAAGATTGAGCAGCCTGACTATTTCTATTGATTTTGCGCCGTTTACTTTTCGTATTCCTATCTCTTTTGTCCGACTCTTGATAATAAATGCCATAAAAATAAGCAATCCCAGATTGGCAATAATCAAACATAGGATGGAAAAAACACGTACCAGCATTTCGGCATTTAGTTCGTTGCGATACACTTTGGCATATTCATCTTGTAAGAATGAATAGCTGGCCGGATAATCGGGGTTGACTTTGCTCCAAACTTTATTGAAAGTAGCCAACGATTTTTCCGGATCCTTCGGATCGAGACGCACCATGAAGCAATTGAGAAAGAAATGCAAAGGGCGTTGAATAATAATTAATGGGATGGTATCTTCGTACATGGTGGTGTAGGTAAAATTATTCACTATCCCGCAGATATTTCCCTTATAGATATAGCCTAACGAGCTGTGATCGATAGTCAAAGTTTTTCCTATTGCTTTTTCGGGAGATCCTAGTCCAAGTAGCGTTAGTGCTTTCGTATTCAAAACGTATTCTTCCGACAAATTACAACTATATTTTTCTTTAGAGGGAGTATTCATTTTTGTAAATAACTGGAGTTCTTCGTCGGATGTCATTTTATCGGGCTGAAAACTACGTCCGGCAATAGGCTTTATATGGAAAAATGGAAGAAAATCTTCGCCCACAACCAGCAGCGGAATCTGTACTTCCTTATCTTTTCCTTCGGGTTTTATGCCCAGCATATCGCGGATAGCACTGCCGGGTAATTGCATGGCAGCTGTAATGCCCTTTATTTCGGGATGTTTCTCCAGTTCGGTTTTCAACAATTTATAGCGCATTTTTACCTGATCGGGTTGCTCGTTCAGAACTATAATGGTAGAATCATTTCCGCCTACTTGAGTATTTTTGATAAATGAAACCTGTTTGCTGATGCCTGCTGCAAGAATGATGACAAACATCACAATGGAATATTGTCCCACCAACATGTATTTGACGTTCGAGAATGAAAACCTGAGTGGTTTAATTTCACTACTTGTATTTAGAAACAGGGTGGACGAAAGACTAAGCAGTACCGGTAAAAGCGATACGATAATGATAAGTATGAGAAAGCCAATACTCAGCATTGTTATTTCGACCAAGCTCAGAACCGACAGTGAATAATGTAAAACGGACGCACCGTAAGCGGCAATCAGAATTCCGGACAATACTGACAGCAGGCCGAGTAAGAATGCCAGCAAGGCCTCGTCGCGCAAAACGGTGGAAGACGAAGCGCCATTCAGCCGCAGCAGTTGGTAATACTTTTTGTTGTCCGAGAAAATAAGACCCGCATTGAGCCATAGGTTAAACAATACAATGACGAGCAAAAGAACATTGGAACCGACAATTAGATAAACGAAATAGATATTTCCATTCGGTTCCAATTCGCGCATTACCCTACTATGTAAATGTATATCGGTTAATGGCATCAAGTGAGCCTTTGTTTTCATCTCTTTGTTTGCTGCATCTTTGTTATACAAATCACTGATTTTTTTTGCGATAACCGATAAATCAGCATTTTTATTCAACAAAACATAAACGTAGGTCCAATCATATCCTATACCATCGGGTCGTTGTAAAATAATTTCGGTATGAAAATGCGAATTTTCCGGAAAATCCTTGAATACTCCGGTTACAAAGGCATCCGTGGTTTCCAATTTTCTACCTTCGAAATGAATGGTCTTGCCAATGGGCGATTCATGCCCAAAAAGACGACGGGCGAAACTTTCACTTACCACAATACTATGAGGAGATTGTAACACCTTGTCTTTTTGTCCTTCAATCAACGGATAGCTGAATACCTGAAAGAAATTGGCACTGGCACAATAAATATCATGCAGAATCTGAGGTTTTCCTTTGTAAGTCATTACGCCAGTATTGATATGTGACAAAGCCACCGTTTGTTCAACTCCAGCAATCTTCGACAGCATATTAACCCCCGAGAAACCATAAACACGTCCGTCAATCGGTTCATCATTGAACTGCAAAGTCAAACGGGCCATTCGATCTGAATTGACATTGAAACGGTCGTAACTCAGTTCTTTTTTGACATGAATATACGATAGAATCAGACAAGCAAAAATGATGGATAATCCCAGCAGATTCACTGCTCGCAGGTATTTGCTCTTTAGGAAACGACGAAAAACGAATAAGATATTAGTCATAATTGTTGAATTGTCTATAATTCAATGATTATAGATGTTCAGAAATAATTTGTAGGTATTGATAGACAAAGTAAAACCGCAGAAATCGTAAATACTCAGCGTAAATAAATTGGGCAAAGAAGATTAATTTTCGGATGTTGAACCGAAATAATTCATTTTACTTTGAGTTTTACTATTTCTGCGGTTGTTTTAATATTACACAGTTTACATTTTGCTTTCCACTTCCGACACAATCTGACCATCGAACAGGTTGATGACCCGGTGTGCAAAGGTAGAATCGTGTTGCGAGTGTGTTACCATCACGATGGTTGTTCCTTCCTGATTCAGTTCCGAGAGCAGGTTCATTACATCTTTTCCGTTTTTAGAATCCAGATTTCCGGTAGGCTCATCGGCCAAAATAAGTTTGGGGTTAGCCACTACTGCCCGTGCTATGGCCACACGTTGTTGTTGCCCGCCGGAGAGTTGATTCGGAAAATGTTTGGCACGGTGACTAATGTTCATGCGTTTCAAAGCCTCTTCCACCCGTCGTTTACGTTCCGATGCCTTTACCTTTAGGTAAACCAGAGGTAGTTCCACATTTTCATACACATTCATTTCTTCAATCAGGTTAAAGCTCTGAAATACGAACCCAATATTGCCTTTACGCATATCAGTACGCTGTTTCTCTTTCAAATGTCCTACTTCGGTGTCGGCCAGAAAGTATTCGCCCGCAGTTGGATTGTCCAACAGTCCAAGGATGTTCAGCAAGGTTGATTTCCCGCAGCCCGAGGGTCCCATAATGGCAATAAATTCACCTTCGGCTACATGTAATGAAACTCCGTTCAATGCCACTGTTTCAATTTCTTCCGTACGGAAGCTCTTTTGTAAATCATTAATTTTAATCATAATGTATATATTTTTAATTCATAATTCATAATATCGGTAGTAATAGACTTTTTTCTGGTTGTTCGTTGCTCACTGTTTTACTCATTCTTTATTGCATCTACCGGATTGGCTGTGGCAGCTTTCCGACTTTGCCAGCTAACGGTTACCACAGTAATGACACATACAAGCAATCCGGCAAGCAGGAATATCCACCAATAGATGGGTATTTTGTAGGCAAACTGCTGCAACCATCGATGCACAATGTAATACGATAGCGGAACTGCCACCACAAAAGCAATTGACAGTTGAATAAGTACGGTGCGGTTAAGCATCAGGATGATTTCTTTTACCGAAGCTCCATTGACCTTTCTGATGGCTATTTCTTTGGATTTGTAACGTGTGTTGAAGACGACCAGTCCGTAGACACCCATGATAGCGATAAGTATAGTGATTAGTCCAAATATTGAAATTAACTTTGCCAGATTTGTTTCATTTTTATATAACTTGTCCATAGATGCATCCAGAAATTTTATATCGAAATCTTCATCTGAATAATTTCCCCAGGTTTTCTTGATACTTTCTATAGCACCCGGCACATCATTCCCAGATAGTTTAATGAAGAACCAATTCATTGGATAATTGCCCATAACCGCAAAACCCAGTGGACGGATACTATCCCGCAACGAACTGTAATTTGTGTTTTTAGCAATACCTACCACAGTTAGGTCTATGCCAAAGCCTGGAAAAGGTTTTCCGAGTATGTTCTTTAATTGATGCTTCCTCACAAAATTCTCGTTGAAAATAATTGCATTTTTCTTACCCGTGCTGTCTGCATACTGAAAGTCGCGTCCATCACTCATTTTTACCCCGAAAAACTTCAGAAAGTTTACTTGTACAGGCCATATCCAGGCATTTACCTGTTCTCCTTCAAACTTTCGTCCCCAACTCATGCCTATGTATCCGGGAAGAAACTGGGATGCTGTGTAATCAAGAATCCGCGGATCTCTTTTTAGTTCTTCCCCGAAGGTATGCATATCAATTTTCAGCTGACCGTAGGGGACATAAACAATGTTTTCTTTTTGAATACCCCACGAGCGATGCTGCATGAAGTTATTTTGAACCTGAATAAATAGAGCAACAATGATAAGTGTAATCGCTGCAATAAACTGTATAGTAATAAGTGTATTTCGTAAACGAACACTTCTGGCCGACATGGCAAAAGCACCTCTCAAAGCAACTGCCGGTTGAAACGATACAATATAGCGTGCCGGATACCAACCGAACAAAAGCCCAAATGACAAAGCTACAAAACCTATTACCGTTAAGAGTGATTTGTTGGCAGACAGCGACATGTCTGCGGAAAAATAATCACTTATAAATGTTTCTTTCAGAAACGAGATATAGAATAAAGCGAGAATAAACGATAGTAATGAAAACAGAGCAGCCTCAGAAGCCAGTGTCAGTTTTAGTTTCAGCGGACTGGCACCAATAATTTTGTGAATATTCAACCCTTTGACACGGGTAGGAGATATGGCAATGGAAAAATTCAGAAAATTGATGTATGCTATTATTAGTGTCAGAATACCAATGGCTAACAACGAAAGTGTAGTGGTGAGTCTCCCTTTTTCTAAATCAAAATGAGCTTTATTCAACGGAGTCAATACTATTGTCGTTTTTTCCTTCGATTTTTGCATTTCCTTCCAGTTTTCTTTGCCGAAGAATTTCTCACTGTTTAGTTGCGACAATAGTTTAGTGTAACCACTTTTGTTCACAACAAAATAGCCATTGTAGTTGTAATTTTCCGGCTGATCATCGGGGAGCAAGGTATAAATGCCGTTCTCAATTGAACAGTTTTTGGGGAAATCCGTACAAACTGCCATTACTGTTACAAGATTGGCTTTTTGGTTGTTGTAAAAAGGTTTAGAGAAATGATAGTAAATTGTTTTACCAATCGGGTTTTCATTTCCGAATAATTTATGTGCCGTACTTTGGGTTATCATTGCTCTTCCTTGTCCGGCGAATAAATCTTTAGTACTTCCTCTTACTATCTCGGGCGTAAAAACATCCAAAAAACCGGCTGTGACAGGGATGACTTTTGTGGTGAATTTTTGCTTTATTCCCTTGCGGTTTATTACATCCACTAAAAATTCGTCCGAAGTATTGGGGTTGATTAAACAATAGCTTTTTACCTCCGGAAATTTACTTTGAATTTCCTTGGCCATGGTGGTTGGTATATTCGTATTCCTGTCTCCATTAGAAAAAGACATACTAAAATAATGGATATCATCTGCATTTTTAAAATTACGATCGAATGACAGATCATAATGCACTTGAGTCAACGTAATTGCAAACACAGCAAATGCCACCGACAAGCCCAGAATATTCAGGATGCTTGACGTTTTAAATCGTTTAAGTACAAAGAAGAAGTTTCGAAATATTGCTTTCATGCGTTTATTTTTTTGTTAGTTGTAGTATGGAATCCCGATATATCGGGACAAGCTTCACAATGAACATGGTCTTATGGTTTAAACCTGTTTAATGCTCGTTTCATATTTTATAATTTACTGATAACTATTCATTTTTTATTGCATCTACCGGATTGGCAGTGGCTGCTTTCCGGCTTTGCCAACTGACGGTTATCACGGTAATGACAAATACGAGTAATCCGGCAAGCAGGAATATCCACCAATAGATGGGTGTTTTGTAGGCAAACTGCTGCAACCATCGATGCACGATGTAGTACGATAACGGGACTGCCACCACAAAGGCAATAACCAATTGAATCAATATCGATCGATTAAGCATCAGCATAATTTCTTTTACCGAAGCTCCGTTTACTTTCCGGAGTGCAATCTCTTTGGATTTGTAACGGGCATTGAAAACAATGAGCCCATAGACACCCATAATGGCAATGATGATGATAACTACTCCGAAAATGGAGATTAGCTTGGAAAGATTACTCTCGTTTTTGTATAAATCGTTGATTGTTTTGTCTAAGAATTTAAGATCAAAATCTTCGTCGCTGTATTTCTCCCAGGTCTTTTTGATGTAATTGATCGTTGCAGGGGTCTCTGTTCCTGAAATCTTTATAATTATCCATTGCATGTCCGTATCATTCAATATTGCAAATGCCATGGGTTGAATGGAGTCTTTTAATGAACTATAATTGACATTCTCTGCAATTCCGACAATCGATAATTTAGCATTAAAGCCTTCAAAGTCTTTACCCAAAATCTGTTTAAAAGAATTATTTTTCAAGAATTGCCGATTAAAAATAATGCCGTGCTTTGCTCCTGTGCTATCAGAGTTTTGAAAGTCCCGACCTTCCCTGATCTTTACACCAAAAAATCGAAGAAAATTGGGGTAAACCGGCCAAACTACTGCAGATACGGGTTTTCCTTCAAAATCCCGCCCCCAACTCATACCCACATCACCGGGGATAAAATTAGATGCTGTATAATCGAGTACACGTGGATCTTTCTTTAATTCCTCTCCAAATGTATTTATAGTGGTTTTAATTTGTTTACAAGGTAAGTAAACAATGTTTTCTTTTTGCATACCCCACTCATAATTTTTCATATAGTCGTGTTGCGTTTTGATGAAAACGGAAACAATTATCAGCGTAATGGCAGATACAAATTGCATTGTAATGAGGATATTTCGGAGTCTGACACTTTTACCCGACAAAGAAAATGAACCACTCAGCGCAATTGCCGGTTGGAAAGAAGTGATATATCGAGCTGGATATAACCCGAATAAGAATCCAAAGATAAGAGATAAAGTCCCAACAATAGTGAGGAGTATCCAGTTCTTTTGTAATGATAAGTCCGCTGAAAAGTATTCGTAGATGGAGCTTTGCTTAAAAAAAGAAATGATGAATATCGAAATGATAAACGCAAACATTGAGAAAAGTGGACCCTCGGATGCTACCATATATCTTAATGTCCTGGGATTAGCTCCAAGAATTTTTTGAATATTTAATCCCCGCACCCGAGCCGGAGCCATGGCAATGGAAAAATTCAGAAAATTGATATAGGCAATAATCAATGTCAGAATACCAATGGCTAACAGTGATAAGGTAGTAGTGATACTCCCTGTTCCTTCAGACTTCAGAGTCTCAAAATGCATATCCGTCAGATTCCGAAACTCAGCTTTCACTTTAAATTCGTCTTTGGGGTTATTGAACCTTTGTGATATCAGTTCTCCATACTTTTTCTTCCCATTGATTTTTGCGGTCAGTTTATTCATATCACGAGGAAGTATCTCAAAATAGCCTTTGTAGCTGTAATTGTTGGGCTCATCATCGGGCAAATACACAAAAATGTCATTGGACAATGAGCTGTTCTTAGGGAAATCTTTGTATACAGCCACGATGGTAAGTGGATTTTTATCATAATGGAAGAAAACCGTTTTACCTATAGGGTTGGCATTTCCAAAAAACTTGTGTGCTGTATTTTCCGAAATCATTGCTTTCCCTTTTTGTGTCAAAGCCTGTCGGGGGTCTCCGGCTAGTATCTTGGGTGTAAATACGTCCAACAGACCAATGGTTGCATTGTTTATGGTAGCTGTAAATTTTTGTTTACTTCCATTTTTATTTATTACATCGAATGTTTCATTGTGAATAAAACGAATTAAACAATAGCTTTTTATCTCCGGAAATACCTCCGACATTTCTTTGGCCATAGGAGTAGTCATGGTGATGCCCCGATTATTGTCATTATATACTTGGACAAATTGGTAAATGTTAGCCGATTTATTGTAGCTTCTGTCGTAGCTATAATCGTAATACACTTGTATTATACAGACAATAAACACAGCAAAAGCCACTGACAAACCCAGAATATTCAGGATGCTTGAAGTCTTGAAGCGTTTAAGTACAAAGAAGAAGTTTCGAAATATTGCTTTCATACTTTTATTATTTACTGATTACTGTTCACTGATTACTGTAACACCAGTTCTTGACTGTCCCCGAAAGTTTCATAACCCGAAGTAATCACTTTTTCGCCCGGTTGTAGGCCGGTTGTTACTTCGTAGTAAAGCGGGTTTTGTCGACCGATGG
>Ga0224521_1000570_pt1 | contig 10813 bp, 7 predicted proteins | sample CFST0metaG_FD_182731 | JGI IMG/M metagenome (GOLD analysis project Ga0224521, IMG submission 182731) | Peat soil microbial communities from Stordalen Mire, Sweden - C.F.S.T0 | ecosystem: Environmental > Terrestrial > Soil > Wetlands > Peat | place: Sweden: Norrbotten County, Stordalen Mire... | reverse complement strand
GGCGAGACATGAAATATCGTAAGTTCGGTAAGTTGGATTGGCAAGCATCCGCTTTGGGATTCGGGGCAATGCGTCTGCCGGTGTTGAACGGAAACCAGAGTCAAGTCGATGAAGCCCAGACAATCAAGATGATACGGTATGCCGTAGACCACGGTGTTAATTACATCGATTCGGCTTACGGTTATCACCGGGGTAACAGCGAAATCGTCATCGGCAAGGCCTTACAAGGTGACTACCGTGGTAAAATGAAAATTGCCACAAAACTTCCCTGTCACGAAGCCAACTCACCTAAAGATTTCGACCGGATACTCAACGACCAGTTGAAGAAACTGCAAACTGATAAAATCGATTTTTATCTATTACACCATTTGAACAAATTAATCTGGCCGAAAATGCGCGATATGGGCATCTTAAAATGGGCCGACGACGCCATAGCTGACGGCCGCATCGGTTATTTTGGGTTTTCCTACCACGACAACTTTGAAACATTTCAGGAAATCATCAACGCCTACGACAATTGGACATTATGTCAAATACAATATAACTATATGGATGAAGATATTCAGGCGGGTACCAAAGGCCTTGAATATGCGTATAAAAAAGGCCTGGCGATCGTTGTAATGGAACCGATAAAAGGCGGACGTATTGCCGTTCCTCCGGATAAAGTTGCGGAAATATGGGCTAAAGCGCCGGTGCAAAGGACGCCGCAGGAATGGGCATTGCGCTGGGTTTGGAATCATCCCGAAGTTTCTGTCGTCCTCAGCGGCATGAGTAAAATGGAACATGTAATACAAAATGTCGCTTTCGCGGAACACTCCGAACCGCTCAACCTGACTGTGGGTGAACTGACAATGATCGGAAAGGTACGGGATACCTACCGCTCGTTGGGACCTGTTTCCTGTACTGCCTGCCGGTATTGTATGCCCTGCCCCAACGGCGTGGAAATTCCCCGTGTCCTCGAATTCTACAATGAAGCCATACTTTTCAACGATTCCGATAGAAGGCGCCGGATGTATACCGACCATCATATGCTTACCGATGACCAACTCGCTGATAAATGCATCAAATGCGAGATTTGTCTTGAAAAATGCCCGCAGAAACTACCAATTCCGGAACTGTTGGAGAAAGCCCACGCATATCTGACACAGAAATAGTCGTTGAATTATAAGGTTCAAAAGGATACATTAATTTTGGCAAAAATAGTAATTATCGGCGCAGGCAGTCATGTATTTTCCAGGCATCTGATTACAGACATCCTGTCTTATCCCGAACTTAGAAATAGCACTATTACTCTGGTAGATATTGCGGTAGAACCGCTCGCGCTTATCACGGCTTTTGCCAATAAACTGGTGAAACAGCATCGGTTTCCAACGCGGATAGAATCGACATCAGACCGGCGAAAAGCTCTGGAAGGCGCCGATTATGTTTTTGTGACGGTCCGGGTTGGAGGACCGCAGATATTGCTCCCGAATTCGCCGACAGAATTTTATGGAGTCGAACTGAGTCGCGGCGATACAGTTGGCGCCGGTGGTGTTTTCCTGGGTCTGCGCCATATCCCGGTCATTCTTGATATCTGCCGTGACATGGAAGAACTCTGCCCTGATGCTTGGCTGATTAATTATTCGAATCCGATGGCGATAAATTCGTGGGCGGTTAATGATTATTCCCGAATTAAAAGTGTCGGGTTGTGTCATAGTGTTCAGCATACTACAGCTGAACTGCTGGGGTACCTGGGTGTACCGCTTAAAACTGTAAATGTGCCGGAAAGCGCTGATGATTATTATCATCAATTCCAAAATCAGGTTCACGAAGAATTTACAGAAATGTCTTGTCTTGTCGCAGGTATCAACCACATGGCATGGTTTTTGGAATTTAAGTGGCGCGGAGAGGATGCATATCCGCGATTGAGAGAGCGGTTTAGTGACCCATCCCTTTATTCTGGTTCAAATGCGTTTGGCGGAAGTCCCGATATTGTTCGGGCTGAAATCTTCCAAACTTTCGGATATTTTGTCACTGAGTCCAGTTGGCATATGGCCGGCTATGTTCCTTATTTTAAAAAACGTCCGGAATTGATTAAAAGATACAGATTGGAAGACCTGAGAACCGGGTGGAAGATGCGGGATAAAGAGGATGAAAAACTAAAACAACAAATTAGTTCCAACCATGAATTTCCGATCATCCGCAGCAGTGAGTACGGCGCCGGCATTATTTTCTCCATGGAAACGGGAATTTCTTCGCGCATTAATGCTAATGTTAAAAATCACGGCCTCATAACCAATCTCCCTCTTGGATGTTGTGTTGAAGTGCCGTGCCTGGTTGATAGGGAAGGCATTCATCCCTGCCCCATTGGAGATTTGCCTCCGCAACTGGCAGCTTTAAACAGGACGAATATCAATGTTCAAGAACTGGCAGTCCGGGGCATTGTGGAGAAAGATAAAACAAAACTATTCCAGGCGATTCTGGTTGACCCTTTAACCTCTGCAATTCTGACCATCAATGAAACACGCACTTTGGTTGACGAAATGTTTAAAGCAGAAAAGGAATATCTGAAGGGGTTTCGATAATACAACCAAATAGCCGGTTGTTTTACCGTGTTTCAAACGTCAAATAATCTATCAATAACCGTTGAAGCGTTTCTTTATCCAGTATACCTACTGTGCGGGAATAATCTCGATTTTCTGCACGTTAGATAGCCAGAGAGAACTGTCTGTAATAAAATTCATCGTTGAGAGCGCTCCCAATTCAAGCGGTCCGGTCGAGCCAACCAGGGGACTTCCATTTTGGGAGAAAATTATGCAAATTGTCGGTTTCGTTGCGGTAGTAATCTTACTGCCGGTAGAATTATAGATATTGAAATTACCATTTACGATCTGGTCATATGTTAATGTCGTGGAACTCCCGTCGGCAGACGTTAGCTTCACACTTTCACCTGAAGTAACGCCACCTACCGGGTAAATGATATCAGTCAATAAAACTGCAATATAAGGATAAGGACCGATAATTGTTCCATCTTGCGTTTTCTCGCCGCCGTTTTCATTTACTAAATTGTCGTCTTTAATTTGACTCATCGAATAAGTCTTTACTTGGCTTCCGTTGGTAACGGTAAGCGCTGTCGGTCCTGTGGAAGTGGTAATCACCGATTGAGCGGTTGTTGTCGCAGTCGTACCGCAAGAAGCAAGCATCATTCCTGTCATAACTAATAAACTCAGACTTAAAAGTGTAATCTTCCTCTTCACGTGATGCCTCCATCTTGATTCGTCATAAATATATCCCGCCTCTGCGGTTGGAATAACTGATTTCAAATACTACTATACAACAAAAAATGCATTCCTGACAGGAATATTTCTAAAACCTCTTTTTCAGACTGATGTATTTTCGGGAAAAAGAACTTACTGACAATAATTGTAATACCCGTTAAACCGATATATAAATTCAAATTCCTGTAAGCGGGATTTTACTACGTTAATCCTGTCAACTTGAACTTTATTAACGCTATTTTATTCACGATACTCTAGCGTAGTCTGGTGATAGGTGTCAAAGAATTAAATATATGTGTAGTAGCACTGTCGGTAGTGAGTATGTTAGTATAAACGCTGACGAGTGTAAATCGATTTTGACGTCGATACAAATAACCATATAAACTAATAGTAAGTTTACTTCACGGCAGTTCCCGGTATTGTTCTGCCGGGATACAACTGTTATTATGTAAATTATAGATTTGTACCGTTGTTGTTCATATTCTGTTCATTTTTAATTAGTATAATTAGCGTTGGTTATAATTTTTACGAAAATAGATAATATTTTTGACGTAAAATAATTAATTCCCGGACACTGATTCTAACACCGGCCCTTGTTGTTTTTGTAACTGACCGGTTAAAGAAAGCGGAGAGATAATATGAGAAAATATCTACAGTATATTGGTTATTGTTTTGCTGCGAGTTTGATATTATTATCACTTGTTGTTAGTGCGTGTGCCCCGCAACCAAAGTTAACTTCCATTACGATAGTATCAGCAACGCCCGCAATTTTTCAACTTGGTACTACCCAACAATTTACCGCAACCGGCACATATTCCGATAAGTCAACTAAAGATATTACCTCCGGTGTAATCTGGAAAAGTTCTGATACTACAGTAGCGACCATCTCCTCCAAAGGGTTAGTCACTGCTGAAGCTTTGGGGAGTACACAAATAACGGCATCATTTTCAGGCATCAGTTCATCTGCAACAACTTTACCTGTGGTGACAATCACCGCCGTCGCCATCGAACAAAAATCTCCATTAAAATTGTCGGTGAAAGGGACCCAGCAATTTACGGCAATGGCAACTTTTTCTGATAATTCGCAAGAGGATGCCACTTTGACATCAAAGTGGGTCAGTTCGACTCCCGTTATTGCTACCATCACTGCCACCGGTTCCGTTACCGGAAATTCGCCGGGAAATACAAATATAACCGCAACGTTATACGGGGTGACCAGCGCACCTTTGAACCTGGTGGTGTCCAACCCTTCCACGGCGCCGACAATTACTTCCATATCTGTGTCACGTACAGAGGTCGCCAATTTAGCGGTGGGTTTCACTCAGCAATTCACGGCTACCGCAATATCCTCCAAACCTTCAGTGACAGATATAACCTCCCAAGCAACTTGGTCCAGTTCTGACCAAAGTGTTGCTACCGTTTCTTCGACCGGCGTTGTTACCGGTATTGCACCCGGACAAACGAACATTACCGCATTTTTTGCCGGAGTAACCGGCACTGGCATCAGTTTAACCGTGGTGCCCAGATAATCAACCTTTGTCCGGCCTATATAGCATCAAAGGCCGGAGAATCGTTATTTGTTATATAATTACTGATAGAAAAATACCGCCAAAGGAAAATCAACCGCTTATAGATATATTTTGTTCCTGATTTAATGCGGAATAAATTCAATAAATAAAGAAGAGTAAATAATTGCTATGAAAAATAAACAGGTGGGATTAATCAGTTTATTTATGGTCATAATTTTGACATCGGTTTTAACGTTAGGTATGACAGCATGTTCGTTAAATTCGACGACTACTACGGCACCGAAATTATCATCCATTGCTTTACAGCCGGTTTCTCCGTCTGATTTATCAGTGGGAACAACAATGCAGTTTTTCGCTTATGGAACGTATTCTGACAACGCTGTAACGAATATTACTCCGCATGTAACCTGGAACAGCGATAACAGCAGTGTTGCTTATATTAATGTCACCGGATTAGTTAAAGGTGAAGCAGCCGGACAGGCCAATATTACGGCGTCCCTGGATGGAATCACCAGTCCTGCGGTAAACTTGCCGGTGATAGTTTCTGCCGCAACTCCTATCTCGACGACACCGGGGCCCATGTTAATTGGTATCGCAATAACACAACCGTCAACACTTTCGATTAATCTGATATTGGCCGGCACAAAAACCCAACAATTTCTAGCTACAGGTATCTATTCGGATGGGTCGGCTAAAGATATTACTACGCTGGTAACATGGGTTAGCTCCGTATCCAGTATCGCCAGCATTACTTCCGCCGGACTAGCCACAGGAATCGCAGCAGGTCAAACATTAATTACCGCTTCGATGCCGGGGATTACTAGTAGACCTGTGACAATAAACGTAACGGCTTCCTGACAGAGCGTGTTATTTAGTTGCAGGGTCGGTCATTTTTAGACTAAACTCGAAATAACCTGTTGGACTGTTGTCAAACTGTTCAAGGTACGGCGAATAAGTCGTGGCTAATACCAGATTTTGCTGGGGATAAAACTTATATAATCTTATCCATCCATCGCCGCCGTTCGGGTCGCTTTGGCTGTCAAACAGTAAGTTCTCCACACTGTTCCCATGTTCCGCAACTACTGATGCATCATATGCACCGTGAATATGCCCGCAAATTACCGCCACTACATTACTGTTAGGATATACAATATTTTGCCATATTTCAATGCCGGAAACGTTGGATGAATCAGTATAATCGCCAACTGTGTTGATATATCCGTGGGTTATTACGATAGCCTTATATTTACTATAATATTTCAGGACGCTGTTTGCCCAATTGTAGAGATTAAGATTTACCAGAACCTTAGGAGTACAGGCTAAATTTAATATCAGGAAATTCTGTCCCATCGCCGAAAATGTTTCATAATTGGAGGCGTTACTTCCGGAAGGAAAGTCGGCAGCCGGGGCACCGTTTTGGGATGGATAATGACCGCTTCCGTACCAGGGGTATGAAGTGAAATCAGTATATGGGAAATATTGATCGTAAACGTCAGTATCGCCATTCTCAAAATTGAGGTCATGATTTCCGGGAACTACTGAATACGGAATACCGGCATTTCGGATAATTCCCATGGCGCTTTGCGCATTCTTCCACTCATCATCTACATTATAATCATTAACAAGGTCGCCTACCTGACTGACAAAAACAATATGTTGAGTCTGGGCATAATCAGTAATCCATTGGGTTTGCTGTGTAAATATTTCAGGATACTTTTCAGAATAATATTGGGTATCCGGTAATACTGCAATCGTAAAATAATTGGAACCTGTTGCGACCGCGGTAGTTGTCACAGCTGTGGTTGTTATAGACCCGCAACCCGATATTACCAAGCTTAGGAACATTAGCAACGCTGCAATAATGATTCTGCTCAATGCTGATTTTGCCGGCCGGGTCATATCGTCTTCCTCTCCTTTTCAAGAACAATTCTAAATATTAACGTTTATTCCGAGAACAAAATTTGTTGATTATTTCTTATTATCAGTTATTTGACTTTGAATTTGTATAGCGCCGGCTTTTTTAATACAACACCATTTTCCACAAAGAATAAATGGGTATGTTTTAAATTTAAGAAGTCAAAGACACGCCATTTACCGATTATTTATCCCCGGATGCATTACAAACAATGGTCGATCGCTATGAAAAGTGAATGAAATGCGAGTAGATTCACCCCGTTATCTTTATATCTCTATCGTAAGCCGGGCACAAATGCGAATAACATCGTTACAATGATGATGATAGCGATTAAAACATACATTATATTAACCGCAGTTTTAGAAGGTTTCATTTAATCAAATACCTGTTTTGTAAAAAATACTAATTATATATCGTAAATCACTTTGTTAAGGTTGATTTTAGCATTATTTTTAGATTCAATCAATATACCATTAATTCCTAACTTTGTGTAAAAAAGCTTGGAGACTTCGGTTTGTATAGAAAGTAATATGTTTGTTGCTGTTCCTTTGTTATTCCGTGATATTGATAATTCAAATGAGAATAGAATATAATCAATTGCGTTTACCCATCGTATTAAATAACTAACGGTAATTCTTGAATATTTTTATATCCCAACCGGCATATTATCCGGAACAAGCTTCAAAAGGGAAAAAGATGAAGAAATTATTATTAGTGCTTCTGGTAATAATCATGGTTATTCTATTTATTCCCGCACAGGTTTTGGCAGATACCGGAACTTATAAAATTGATAATTACTCTGTGACCCTGACTCCGCAATCGGATGGCAGTGTTGATATCAGTTATTATCAGCAGTGGACTGTTTTATCCGGAAATATTCCATGGATTACCGTCGGGTTACCGAATACTTCTTATACAATCATCAGCAGCAGCGACAACGTCAGTAATATCCGTGACGACAGCAGCTCCGGCTGGGATGGTGTTTATATCGCCTTGGACCGCACCTATTATGCCAATCAAAGTTTCACCATATTGTTCACAATTAATGATCGGGGATTATTAACGGAGTCAACCGACAGCTGGGGTATCAATTTTACCCCCGGCTGGTATGACAATGCGGTTATCGATGTAATGGATATTAATCTGGATTCTCCGATCAGTCCGTCCGAATATACATTTAATCCCCCGCCGACAACTATCATTGGAAGTACCATTACCTGGGAAAAGACGAATTTGCCCGGCGGCTCTCAGTTTAATGTCTCTTTTAATTCAACCGATGGAAGTTTCATCTTGGCAGGCGCCATGCCCGTAACCACCAATATTACTTCCATCCCTGCGAACAACGGCGTAAATGGTACTTTCATATTCTTTATTGTCGCGATAGTGGTAATATTCCTGGCAATCGTGATTCGCGCAGTGGTAAAACAGAGTAAGGCCAGAGCAGCATACGCTTCTCCTGAAGTTTCCCCTATCGGTAATAAAAAATATCTGGGTTCTTCGGCACCATTGGAGGATCAAAAGAAGGAACTTGACGCAAACAAAGATAAGGTTGATGAATACATCATCAGCGAAAAAGATAAAATTCCTGATGCCGAAAAAGCAAAACAGATAAGCGATTATGCACAACAACACAATTTATCTTTAAATGGCGATAATTATGTGGATAACTACGGTCACAGCTATAACAACAATTTGCTCTGGATGCTTATTATGATGAATTCGATGCATACATCACAAACTTTCGGGACGTTAGCCAATAACAGCCTAACCAGCAGAATATATCAAAGGCCCGGTGTTTCCAATCCTCCGACTTTCAATGTTCCACCACCTTCGTGCCACTGCGCTTGCGTCGCTTGCGCTTGCGCTTGCGCTTGCGCCTGTGCCGGCGGACATGCTGCTGGCTGCACGATAAAACTTAAAAATATAAAGACAGGGAATTCAGATGATTAAACATGTTACTCTTCCGGATTTAAGACTGCATTTAAGAGAAGTCAAAGACGGTTCGATATTATGGATTAACGGCAACCAGGCAGTTCATCTGAACCCGGCGGCAACTTCGTTTGTTATTGCCTTTATCGAAGCGATGAATAAAAGTGGCATTAATACAGATTTTCTGCCTGATAAAGTCAAAACTGAGATAATATCAAAACTGCGTAAGAAATATTCAATGCCCAAAGATGTTTTAACCAAAGATTTTGATAAAGTCTACGGGCAAATTATCGCAATCGGCAAAGGGGATGCTTGCGTTTTTAGTGAAGGTTCTCAAATAAAGGATTTAACCGCTATCTGGGAAACCGCTCCCGCCCGCGCTGATTTAGCTTTAACTTATCAATGCAACAATAAGTGTTCTTTTTGCTATGTCGGTGATAGAAAAATCGAAGAACTCAGTTCCGGGAGCTGGAATAAGATTCTTGATGAGTTGTGGAAAATAGGTATTCCCAGCGTTATTTTCACCGGGGGAGAGCCGACCTTAAGGAAAGACTTAGTAGAACTCGTCGGCAATGCCAAAGAATTTGTCACGGGATTGATAACTAACGGCAGAAATCTCAGCCCGGAACTTTGCAACGAATTATATAAAGCCCAGTTGGATTACGTTCAGGTCAGTATCGAATCCGCTGATAAAAATATTCACGACAAAATGGTTGGTGTCGAAGGCGCTTGGCAGGAAACTGTTAGTGGGATCAAGCATGCCGTTAAAAGTAAAATAATTGTCACCACAAATACTACATTAACTCAATTAAATATTACCGCCTTTAAAGACACTATCAAACTGATACAAAGTTTAGGTGTTACCAATATCGCTTGCAATAGCCTCATTTGCAGCGGCTCGGGATGCATGGCCATCAAAGACTCCGGATTGAATGAAGATGAATTAAAAGCGGCGCTCATTGATGCGAAAGAATACGCAAAAACTTTAGGAATTGATTTGCAGTGGTATTCACCGACATGCTACTTGCGCCTCAACCCGATAGATTTGGGCTTTGGGATTAAAAGTTGCTCGGCGGCTAAGTATAATGTTACTATCGAACCCAATGGTGATGTCATTCCTTGTCAATCATGGTTTGAACAGAAAATGGGCAATATCCTGAAAGACAACTGGACTGCGATTTGGGATGGACCTTATGCCAAAAGCATCCGGGAGGGCAAGTTTGTTCCTGAAAATTGCAGCAATTGTGAATTTATATCGACCTGCAACGGTGCCTGTCACTTAAGCAGGCCGCCTTCAGAAATTCGTTCAACTTAATCAGTATTATTGTTCAATTCAGCGTTCTAATGTTTCTCGGTGGATATTAAGAAACCTATTAATACTTATTATTTAAAATAGGAGAGTTTCATAATGGCAAAAATCGTCTTAATTGGCGCCGGCAGTCATGGGTTTTCAAGGAATCTTATCACGGATATACTTTCATACCCAGAACTTAGGGACGGCATAATTACTTTGGTGGACATTGACGAAAGAGCTTTAGACCTCATCGCCGCTTTCGCCAGGACACTGGTGGAACAAGAGGGATTTAAGACCAAGATAGAGTCGACAACGAATCGTCGTGAAGCATTGACCGGCGCGAATTACGTCTTCACTACCGTCAGGGTTGGCGGGCAAACGGCATATCAGGCTGACCTGGCTGTTACCTCAAAGTATGAACTTAATACCGGTACCAGTATTTGTCCGATAGGCGTTTTTCTGGGCACACGTCAGGTACCTGTTATTCTGGATATCTGCCGTGAAATGGAAGAACTCTGCCCGGATGCATGGCTGATCGATTATTCAAACCCGATGGCTATTATCACCTGGGCGATACATGATTACACGAAAATAAAAAGTATCGGTTTATGCCACAGTGTTCAAGGTACTGCTGCCACGCTCGCCAAATACATTAGCGCGCCATTTGAGGAAGTCTCCTACTGGGTGGCCGGGATAAACCATATGTCCTGGTTTTTGGAATTTAAATGGCGAGGGAAAGATGCTTATCCGTTATTGAGGGAAAAGCTAAAAGATCCCTCGGTATATTCAGCGCCTGATGCTCAATGGGACGGTCCGGATATCGTTCGAGCTGAGGTGTTTAAGACTTTTGGATATTATGTCACAGAATCAAGCACGATTATGGCCGAGT
>Ga0224521_1000569_pt1 | contig 10818 bp, 3 predicted proteins | sample CFST0metaG_FD_182731 | JGI IMG/M metagenome (GOLD analysis project Ga0224521, IMG submission 182731) | Peat soil microbial communities from Stordalen Mire, Sweden - C.F.S.T0 | ecosystem: Environmental > Terrestrial > Soil > Wetlands > Peat | place: Sweden: Norrbotten County, Stordalen Mire... | reverse complement strand
GTAATACACTCCCACTTAAATTAAAGATTGATAATGTACTTGTTTCGTCGCCTACATAGATATAAAATCCATTAGTAGCGGGGTTAGGATACATGTTTATAGCAGTTTCATTTATAGTGCCAATATAAGTTGCAATGGCTACTGAAACCGTCCAATTCTGTGTAGTTATACCATCTTCGGCTAAAACAGTATATACAACGGGACTCGTATAATCATTTGCAGTGGTAGCACTTATCTGAGCCGTTGTACCGATCTTAACCGTTGCACCACCCGAAACAGTGAATGTTCCTACCAAATTAGTGGATGAAGAACCGGTTGGCATAATAACAGCAATAGTCTTGTTAGCATTGTCTATACTTGAACTGGTTTGTCCTGCTAAACTAAAGGCAGTAATTTCAGTTGCCGTATTTTTAGCTACTGTTACCGTAACCGTCCAATTCTGAGTCGTTATACCATTTTCTGCAACTACTGTATAAATAACAGGGCTAGAGAAATCATTAGTGGTAGTGCCACTTACCTGAGTTATTGGTCCGACCTTAAGTATTGCACCGTTTGAGAGTGTAAAGCTTCCAATCAAATTATTGGCTGAAGGAAGATAAGGCATTGAAACAGCAATGGTTTTATTTACGTCATCTATGCTTGAACTGGTTTGACCCGTTAAACTGAAAGCTGTAATGTCAGTTGCCGTATTATTTGCTGTTACAGTTACCGTCCAGTCTAAGGTTGTCAACCCATCTTCTGAAGTTATTGAATAAACAACAGGAGAACTAAAGTTATTAGCAGTGGTTCCGCTAACCTGAGCAGTGGTTCCTACTTTTACAGTTGCACCGGTAGAATACGTAAATGTTCCAACTAAACTACTTACTGTAGAACCATAAGGCATTACAACCGATATGCTTTTATTAGGAGCATTAATAGTTGAGCTATATTGTCCGGCCAGCGTGAAAGCAGAAATAGCTGCTGCTGTATTTTTAGCTACTGTTACCGTAACTGTCCAATTCTGAGTCGTTATACCATTTTCTGCAACTACTGTATAAACAACCGCGTTAGAGAAGTCATTAGCGGTAGTGCCACTGACCTGAGTTATTGGTCCGACCTTAAGTATTGCACCGTTTGAGAGTGTAAAGTTTCCAATCAAATTATTGACTGAAGGAAGATAAGGCATTGAAACAGCAATGGTTTTATTTACATCATCTATGCTTGAACTAGTTTGACCGGCTAAACTGAAAGCTGTAATGTCAGTTGCTGAGTTCTTAGCTATAGTTACCGTAACTGTCCAATTATTAGACGTGATACCATCCTCAGCCAATACGGTATAGACAACCGGATTAGTAAAATCATTCGCGCTAGTGCCGCTGAACTGAGCCGTAGCTCCTACATTGATTGTTGCTCCCGTAGAATACGTAAATGTTCCAACCAAACTATTTACTGTAGCACCATAAGGCATTACAACCGATATGCTTTTATTAGGAGCATTAATAGTTGAACCGGATTGTCCTGCCAACGTGAAAGCAGAAATAGCTGCTGCTGTATTTTTAGCTACCGTTACCGTAACTGTCCAGACTAAGGTTGTCAACCCATCTTCTGAAGTTATTGAATAAACAACAGGAGAGCTAAAGTTATTAGCAGTTGTTCCGCTAACCTGAGCAGTTGTTCCAACTTTTGCAGTTGCACCACTTGACATATAGAACGTTGGAATAAGAGCAGAAAGATTGGTTCCGTAAACTACATTAACCGAAATAGCTCTAGTGCCAGCATCAATGGTAGCCGTCTGAGTTTGTTCATTCAACCGGAAAGAAGTCATATTAGCGTAAATATTCTGAACAGCAGTCGTGGTTACCGTAACAGTCCAGTCTTGTTCTACACCACTCTCTGAAGTCACCGCGTACGTAACAGGATATGTAAAATCAACCATACTTTGAGTTGAAGTTTGAGTAACTCCTGAAATTTTAGCCGTTGCATAGTCTGACAGTCCGAAATTAGGAATAAGCGACGTCAAATCTGTTCCTGACTGAACGCCCAATTTTACAGTATGATTGATATTGTCAATTACAGCAGGCCCTAATTCTGAATTTAAAAAGAAGCTGAGCATACTATTGCCGGTACCGATACTTCTTTTTGTAATTGTAACTACATAATCTTGAGTGGTTCCATCCTGTGCTTTAACTGTAAACGTTACAGGATTAGTGAAATCAACATGATCATTTGTAGATAATTGAGTAGCTCCATTAAACAGTGTGGCTCCCGGAGACAACGTAAAACTAATTGCCACCGAAGTTAAATCAACCGTCTTCTCAACTACCGCAGTGATAGTATGAATTGTTTGATTTATAGCCGTACTAACAGAAGAAGCCGGAGTAAATACTGTAATATCCTTCCCAGAAAAAACTTCTGCTGCAAGCGTCCAGGATTCATTTTGAATATTTTGCCATCGAATATAAACGGGGACATCTTTTGTTACAGAGACTTGTAATGCATTACCACAATATACCGTTTGAGATACAATGAGATGACTAGCAGAAGCATCAGAATATACAGAAACAACTTTATTTACAGAAGTTGAGCAATATCCCAGAATAACAAAACCTGTTTGAGTGGGTGTGTATATATAACATTGATTTGCATATAAACTATTCGCCTGATTTGCACCTTCAACTGCAGTTGCCGGAGTCGCAAACGTTTCACCAAGAGGCTTAGAGTCGATTATCAACTGAACTGTCCAGTTTTGGGTTGTTCCATCTTGAGCCTTAACAGTATAGATTAGCGAGTTAGTATAGTCGTTAGCAGTAATTCCACTTACCTGAGGGGTGACTCCGATAGTTGCAGTAGCATAACTTGATAAAGTAAAATTCGCAACCAGCGACTGAACCAACGCATTTGGAATTAAATATATGGCATGTACTGTTATAGCATGATTTACATTATCGATTGTAATACTGTTACTAACAATATAAACAGAATTTGTAAATGAAAAGCTTTCTATATCCTTGGCACTACTCGGTACTATAGCATTAGTTACATTAACAGTCCAGTCTTGAGTAGCTCCACTTTCAGGTTTAATGGTATAAATTACAGATGAAGTAAAATTATTCGGAGTAGTTCCACTTACCTGCGGTGTAGCTGAGCCTGTAGCAGTAGCTGTAGCTCCAGCCGACAATTGAAAAGTAGCGGTTAAACCGGATCGGTCAACCCCGCTACCAACCACCATATCAATTGTATGGGCAGTATTATTAATTATACTATTACCAATTTGATTTGGCAAACTAAAAGACGTAAAATCGGTACCTGTATAATAAGGGCGAACTGAGATATTAAATGGGTATGATGCCGTAGTAAAATCCTTTCTCCATTTTATCAGATAGGGCTTATCCTTGACAACATTCATTGTAATGCTTGATTGTGCAATATATGCACCTGAATTATCATTACTATACAAAGGGGTAGTCGCAATACAATCATCATAAATTTCCTCCCAAGTGTCCTCAGACGTTAAACCAACTGTAGACACAGTCATAACACCATCTATTATTGGTTGGTACGAAAACCATTGATTTGTTTGATAGTATTTTACAGTATTGCTACTGCCTGCTGTTGCAATGATAGGCGAACTACATACATATCCAGGAATTGTTTGTGCCTGAAATAACAAATTCCAATCATAACTATCATCGCTCGATTTATTAAATTTAATGTAGTATTTTTCAGTTGCTTTAATTTGGCTTTGATATCCGGATATCTGGTCAAAATGAGCAACTGGATGTATCAAATCAGACTCCTTATAAATATCTCCATTAAAATGAGTAATGGCACCGTTTGGTTGGGCAATTGTAAACACACCATCAGCATTCGGTGAAAAATAATACCATTGGTCAACTGAGTTTCCGTGGTGGTAGTTCGGATGATTTATCCCTTCAAGTGCTTGAATAGCTGTAGCAGAAATTGAACCATTAGGCAGGGGCTCTTCGATTATTTCCCAGTTATAGCTTACTGCATGACCGGGACTTTTCCATTTTATAAGAATTGGAATTCCGGCAGTAACCTGTAAAGTTTTGGTAGCTTGATAAGGCGCTATATTTCCACATGCCGATGAATTATACATTGCATGAACTAAATCATTACTATTACAACTATTATAAATATCAAAACTTGTTCCTTCTGTAGTCAAACTACACGATGAAATCGTAAGTAAAAGATTAGAACCGGGTGTATATATAAACCACTGATCGTCCGAAGTACCGGTATGAGTTGAAGTGTTTGTTCCTGCAGATGCAGAGACAGCTGTAGCACAACTAGTGCCACCATTTGCTCTCGCAGTTTGGTAAGTAAATATTGATGCCCACAAGGCTAAAAGGAGTAAAGGTTTTTTCATAATCTAAAATTCACTTATTAAACAATGATTATAAACAATTCATAAATCAAAGCAAGTTTGTCTGTTTTATAATTGTACTGTAGCATTAATCCAAAAATTGCCGCGATTTAAAAAGACAATTAAGCTTGAAAAACACTCAATCTTATAGACAATAATTGTGTGTTAAATATGCATAACTAATCTTAATAAATCGTTTTCGAAGAATTAAAAATAAGCTAGAACTCAAAATATTAAATAATTATGACAATAATGCTAACACTTTGCAATCTGTTATTGAATAATATAAGCATTATTAAAAAAGTAACGCGTATAACAATAAAACACGCAAAAGCCCGTTATAGACGCATAAAAACCAGCACGAATTGGTAATTAACAAAATGTGCATTTGTAAAAATAACATAGTTCTTGCTACAAGGCACTAAATATTGTGCCACAAAGTTAAACAAAAAAACAGAAACTTATCTTTGTTATTAAATTATTTACTCGTATACACCTTTTTTCTAAAGAAATAAGTCTAATAAGCAATAGTTAAAATATATTGCCGCTAGTGCTTACCTATTTTGGCAGAAAATACGGCATTATATTTTAGACACTTCTTAAGTAGTTAAAAAGTATAAGCATTAATCAAATTATCTCTAAGTCAAAAAGCTTCAGTTTCTTAAAAGACAAGAAGGCACAATGATATGTTTTAACAAAGGCTACCAATCTTTTCAATTTTTATTAAGACTACCTACCTGTTAAGACAAAGCATTTAAATCAAACTTCTTCAAAGTAAATCTTCAGAATCAGAATAAATTTTTATCTTGGTATCCCAGTAGAAATATCCGTATAAATGTTGTGTCGTTCCATCATCTGCTAATGTGTATAAAGCAAAACAGATACGATATTTTTCTGTACCCGAACAGGGACTAGAGGAATCACAACTTATAAAAGTTTGTTGAACATGAAGAGCCGGCAAACCATCGAAACTTGCAGAATGAGGATCGGGTTGAACAGCATTATCCAGCGTTTTGACACTTGGCAAAAAAGGGAGTTTAGCCCAGGGTCCTTTCAATTTTTTTACTTGATAAATAATTACAGCATCAGATGAGTTTTGATAAATGGAGGTACTCCTGAATTTAAGGATAGCAGCGGGCGTTACATTATTACCTGACTTACTGGTTAGTTTTTCATTGATTGCACCGTTTGAGCCTCCACAAAATACATATTGTCCATTACTTTTAATGGGTTTTGGTTTGTTTATATCCTGACTGGGGTTAGTACATGCTCTTTTAATAAGCGTCGTATCAAACACAATAAGTATATTAATAGGAAGCAAATCACTTTTAGTCTTTGGGTCTTCTTTCATATCAGAATTTTATTAGGATTAAAAAACTCCCGGAATTATTAAAACCCCGGGAGCCTACAGACTTTGATTGATGATAATTATTTCAATTCATCTTAATTCTATTGAAGTTTGAATATACATATCCTTGAACGTTAATCAAAACTTGTAAAATCATATTACCTCAACTTATAAAAATTTAAACTCAGGACACTGTGATAGTTGGATCCCAGGTATAATAGCCATATAAATCTTGTGTTTGTCCGTCACTTGCCAGTGTATATAAGGCAAAAGTTACCATAAAACCTTCAGTTCCGGATGCCCCTACTCCTGAGTCTAAACTTAAGAAATTCTGAGGCACATTGAGAGCTGGTAAACCATCGCGACTTATCGATTTTGGGTCAGGTTGAACTGCCTTAGTACGCGTCAGACTATTTGCATTAAATTGGTTAAAGACTTCCACGCCAGAGAATTTGGTAATTGCATAAATAATTACTGCATCATCTGAATTCTGGTAAATAGATACACCCCTGAACGATACATAGTCACCAACTATTGCTTTGAAACTAAGATCTCCCGTACCTTGCCCACCATTTATTCCTCTTGAGCCAGTGCATAACATGTATTGATGATCATGGCTAATACCTACCGGATGATTTTTGTCTTTAGAAACACCAAAGTTCTGTTTGATGTATTCTGTGTCAATTACGATGAGAATGTCCATGGAAACAGCAGATGCTGCTTTCGCTTTTAAATTTGTCATGATTGTTAAATGATTTATTTTCCTACTCGTAACGCTTTTCAGTTTTCGCGGTGGAATTTTACACGATATTACCACTAACGTCAGGCTATTTAGTCATGTGAATGTGCGCACCACTCAACCTAACTTAATAGTCATGTTTTTTATATTTAATTCATCAGGAAACTTCTAGTCATCCACGCATAAATAATACTTACATTTCGACTGTTTTTTAAAATTCCTGAAATATTAACTTATTTCTCCTCAATATGGATTGTTTTGCTTCGATATTTGTCAACACGAATAAAATGTCGTCCTTTATTATCTTAATTATTTGCAAATATAGGCTAGGTGTGAAGTACATCAAGTATCAAAGCATACAAAGTGAGCGTATGATTTGACAAATTGAATATTTTAGCGGTAAATATTGAATAAATAGTATAAATTGATAATGAAAAATATTACAATGATACTTTAAGTAAGATGCAGGATTGTGAGTAGCAGGTATCAATTAATAGATATAGCAATTCTAATCCACCGAAGATGGATAGCGTTGATACAAAACAAAGCAGTTGCGAAAAAGATGTGGTCTACGATTGGCAAGACTGTCTCCATACCGAAGGAGATTCATTAGTAATAAGCTTAAATTGTCGGCTGAAGTTGGATGATTCGCTATAGCCTGTCATCTCTGCAATTTGAATCAGACTATAAGTTGGATTGTTTATGAGTATACATTTGGCCTCTTCTACCCGTAATGAATTAACCCACATATTGAAATTCATCCCTTCCTCATTATTAATAAAATTAGAAAGAGTGGTTCGCCCGATTTTCAGATATTGAGCCATTTCTTCGATAGTAACTCCAGATCTCAAATAGTATTTATTTACTATAATCTGATTTCTCAATTCATCCCACACCAATCGTTTTGAGTTTTTTGCTAACTCCCTGGTATTTGCGCCCGAGGTAAATATAGCTTGTTCGATGTAGATGAATGTGCGTGGATATTGGATATAAAACAATGCGTAAACTAAATAGAAAATGGCGTAAACTACTGTGAAAATCAAGACGCAAAGTGATGAAAAAAGAAAGAAGGAAAGGAATGTGCAAACACCTACCGAGAAACAGGCATAAAATGAATACTTAATCCAGGAAACGTGAAGTGATTGATTATCGGCAAAAAAGTTATCTATCTCATCTTCATACAAATGCACTTGTTTGCGAAACAAATTAGTTAAATAAACAATTTGATACACATAATAAAGTGCAAAGAGTTCTCTTATTATAACTGTTGGATGTAATGCAAGTAATTTTAGTTCTACCAGATTCAAAATAATAGGATCTCCCCATTTAAATTTGAATGAAAAATAAAAAAAAAGTAAGATAAAGATGGTCAACAATCTCCGGGTAAGAAAAATTTTGCTAATAAGTTGGGGATTAATAAGTGTAATAAGTGCAAAGGTAAAAAGTGGTGCTTGAATTGATGCAAGTGTCAATTCCTCAATGGATATCATATTAATTTTAGCAACATTAAAAGCCATAAATAAAAATTGAAGCAAGGCCATGATTAAATATGCACCGGCAAGGAACCTGAGTGATGTTCGATATTTGTGTAAACCCTTGTTTTCAGGGAGAGGAAGTATAAGAAAAATAAATGCCATAACCATACAGCCTACAACTAATGTGGTATTGACGAATAAAAATGTAGAGTTAATCATAAATAAGGTATGTTAGGTTAAGTAATTCTATAATTCAAACAACTAAGTAAGTGGAACTAAAAATTCAGATAATAATTTTTGAGTTTTTCACGATGCTAAATTAAACCAAAAAACCAAAAAAGAGATAAAAAAGAGATATTTTTTTTAAGACATGCCTATTTATAATAAGTTTATTTTCAGCTTATTATAACAACTTGCTGCACTATTTTTAGGACATAGCATTTATATCAAAAAAAACAAGGTGAAAAAAGGACTTTTTTCCAGGCATCACTTGACATGAAAGAAATTAAAAAATCTGAATCTGTCTGGAAAAACTTCACTCTTTAAGTATTTGAATTGATTTTCCTCCGTGATAGAACTTTATCGTCAAGACATACATTCGTCTTTATCAGTCAGTTTCTTTAGTTTCAAATTATTAGTAAATGGCGAGCGTTGCTTTTAACATTAATTTCTTATAATAAAAAAAAGACACAATTACTTGTGTCTTTTTCTCATTGAAGTCATCTTGACTTTTGTTTGTTTTAATTTTTTTTGAATAATATAATCATAAAAGCTATGTATTTGAAGCTTTTCAAGTTTGATACTGTATAATCAAATTTATTTACTTACAATCAAAATCTGTTGTGTTGCCATTCCTTCTACCGAAGCTTTCAGCGTAATGTTTCCGGCTTTTCCATTGGTTTGTACAATAGCCAGACACTTGCCATAGAACAGATGACGTTCGGGTTTTTTGAGCGATACATGGTCGTTCTGATCGCCGTTATCTGTTCCCACAATGGCTCCTTCGCCTTCTACAGTAAATTTTACCAACTGGTCGGCTACAGGAGAAGCATTACCGTCTTTGTCGATCAATTCAACAGTGACAAACGAAAGGTCTTTTCCGTCGGCTGTAATGGTTGAACGATCGGCTTTCAGGCTTATGTTCACCGGTTCGCCGGCAGTTTTAATTTCTTTGGTCAAAACCACTTTCCCTGCTTTGCGTGAAACGGCTTTTAAAGTTCCTGAAGCATAAGGTACACGCCACATTACATGCAGATCATCTCCTACTTTACTGCGTTTTCCGAGTGATTGTCCGTTCAGGTACAGTTCCACTTCGTCGGCATTGTTGTAATACGCCCATACATCCACGGTTTGTCCTGCCTTCCAGTTCCAGTGAGGGAAAATATACAAAACATCTTTAGTTGTCCATTCGCTTTGGTACATGTAATACACATCTTTGGGGAACCCTGCAAGGTCGATAATACCAAAGTAAGAACTGCGTGATGGCCACCAGTAAGGAGTTGGTTCACCTAAATAATCAAATCCTGTCCATATATACTGTCCTGCTATATGATCGTATTTTTTTACAATTTTCCAGGTTGTTTCGTGGGTCGATCCCCATGGAGCATGACTGTTATCGTAAGCGGAGCATTTCTGCAACGGATTACTGAAAGGTTTATCCCAACGTTCCGGCCAGATATTCATACTGTCCGAAGGCATCAGGTAAAATCCCCGTGACTGAAGTGATGAAACAGATTCGGAACTAAAAAAGCCTTTAGTTGGATGACGTTTGGTAATGTCGGCATATTCGCTTTCGTGGTAATTAAAGCCGATTAAATCCAGCGCTTCTGACATAAACAACGGGTTCGTATCATCAGTGCCGTTACATGCCGCCGAAACCGGACGGGTTGGATCAACGCCGTGGGTTATATCTACCAAATGTTTAGTAAGCAAAGCATTTTTGCCCATGCTGCCCTGTCTTATTTCGGCAGCGCTGACTTCTTTCTTTTTATTGAGCTGAATGTTGGCTTGCTGCAAGTCCATGTCTTCGGTTTTTGCTTCGCCCCATTGTTCTCCCACTTCGTTTCCAATACTCCAGATAAAAATGGAAGGGTGATTGCGGTCGCGCACAATCATATCGGTCAAATCACGTTCGTGCCACGCAGCAAAATCGGAGGAATAATCGTAGGTTGTTTTCTTTTTCAACCACATATCAAATGATTCGTCCATCACAATAAAGCCCATTTTATCGCATAAATCGAGTAATTCGGGAGCCGGAGGGTTATGCGAGGTTCGGATACCGTTACATCCCATTTCTTTCAGTATCTGCAACTGACGTTCGATGGCTCGTGTGTTTACGGCTGTACCCAGTGCACCTAAGTCGTGGTGATTACAAACACCGTTTATCTTCACCCGTTTTCCATTCAGGAAAAAGCCTTTTTTTACATCGAAGGTAAACGAACGAATACCAACATTAGTGGTATATTCGTCGGTCAAACGACCGATAACATACGTACGGGTAACTAATTTGTATAAATACGGATTTTCAATATTCCATAATTTTGGGTTATTCACAATGATTTTCTGCAGGTATTGATGCGCAGTTCCGGAACTTACATACAATGGACCATCAACCTTACTTACCACTTTTCCTTGTGCATCATAAAGGGTTTGTTCAACCCGAACTGTTTTTAGGTTTTTGTCATCGTTTTTGATTGTAGTCTGAATGGCTATTTCGGCACTATATGCACTAACTTTTGGCGTGGTGATGTATGTACCCCAATGATCCACATGAACCGGATTGGTAGTAGTCAGCCACACATTGCGGTAGATACCAGAACCTGAATACCACCGAGAATTCGGTTCTTTGGAATTATCCACTTTTACCGCAATCACATTGGTTGAAACGAAT
>Ga0224521_1000567_pt1 | contig 10854 bp, 8 predicted proteins | sample CFST0metaG_FD_182731 | JGI IMG/M metagenome (GOLD analysis project Ga0224521, IMG submission 182731) | Peat soil microbial communities from Stordalen Mire, Sweden - C.F.S.T0 | ecosystem: Environmental > Terrestrial > Soil > Wetlands > Peat | place: Sweden: Norrbotten County, Stordalen Mire... | reverse complement strand
TAATTGTTCAGAGAAGCCTTATAGCAGAACTATATGAATAAAAAAAATGAAGTTGATTTTACGAAAGTAAAACCTTACAATCAGGAGGAAGAAAAAACGGCTCAACTGGCCCGAATGTTCAATACTATCTCGGATAAATACGACAAATTCAACGATATTATGACCTGGGGATTGGCGCGCATCTGGCGGAAACAATCTTTGCTGGCTCTAAAACAGTTTAACCCTAAGCACATTTTGGATATTGCCGCAGGAACGGCTGATATGTGCATTAAATCGTACGAATACCTGAACCCCGATCACGTTACGGGAGTTGATATTTCCGATTTAATGCTTGATATGGGACGCGTAAAAGTGGCTAAGGCAGGGCTAAGCGATAAAATTGATTTACAGGTTCAGGATGTTTCGGCCATGACTTTTGCCGATGCCAGTTTTGATGCAGCAACCATTGCTTTTGGCATACGGAACTTCGAAAAACTGGACGATAGCTTGCAACAAATCCATCGTGTATTGCGCACCGGCGGACATTTGCTTATTCTGGAAATGAACGAGCCGCAAAAAGGATTGTTATTCAAAGGCTATCAACTCTACACCAAAGTATTTGTACGCTTAACCGCCAAATATCTGTCGAGCGATAAAAAGGCCTACGACTATCTGCAGGCTTCGATGCACGCTTTCCCTAACGGTGAGAAGCTGATTGCTATTCTCGAAGCTAATGGTTTTAAACTAACTAAATATCGCCGGTTTACCTTTGGAGTTTGCAGCATGTATTTGGTTCAGAAATAAACAAAAATAAAAAAGCTAAGAGTTAATTCTTAGCTTTTTCTAATTAATCTGCTTACTTCTCTCCTACTCTCAGCGCAGCAAGTTTATATCACCTTTCAGTTTATACTTCTGACCATCGTTTCCGGTAGCTTTAATTACGTAGTAATAAGGACCCGGAGAAGCTTCTTTTCCATTAATGTTTCCATCCCAGCCTTTCATTGGGTCTGTCCATTCGTACACCAATCTGCCCCAGCGATTATATACCCAGCAGTGGAAAGTTAAGATAGATTTGTAAGCTACCCTGAATTCATCGTTCATCCCATCGCCATTGGGCGTGAACACATTGGGTGCTTGTATGCTCGAAGTGCTGACAGTAACCGTAATGGAGTCGGAATATGAACAGGCCTTATCGTTACTAACCGTCACTTTTACCACATAGCTACCAGGTTCGTTGAAAGTATATGGAGTCGTTTTAGTCGTCCTGCCACCAATTAGTGAGGTTTTTGATTTGTCTTTAAATATCTCCCAGTTGTAGAACGTTACAATCGGATCATTCGGGTTACTATAAAATATCATATCCAACGGTGCTGAGCCGCTTACGTCCTTTGCATTAGTTGGTCGTTCATTTTCGTTCTTGGCATCACGCGTTTGTACAACCGATGTTTCATGACAAATGACAGCCACAGGAGTGTAGATTATACTACTAATAGTAGACTTAGTCAGATTTAAATCTTCGGCAAACTGATCACCCGAAAGCGTAAAAGTAGTAGCTTTATATGGAGCAGGAACTGGTATTTGTGTTGTTCCCGGTAATGTAACTGGTACAGTTGCTATGGAATCTACCCACTGAGTACCCGCCCATTTAAGTGTTGTGTATGTAATATTAAAATTCCGAAGTATAGGTATTAAAGTCGGACTTGTTGGAGTTTGATAAGTTAGAGCTAATACAGTTGGATCAATATTCAAATTTACACTCTTACATTCATTGGAAGAGGATATAACAGTAATAGGGTTTAACGTCGGAGCCTTATAATCAATCACCCAGATAGTTGCAATTGTATTACCATCAACTTTTAATATATAACCGGTATCGCCTTCGGGCATAATAAAATTCTGCCCGGTAGTATAAGGAATAGGATTAATAGTGCCATTTGAAAATTGATACCATTCTATTAACGTTCCAAGAGGTCCATTATACATTATTGTTTGAGTAGTTATACCGTTAAACATAAACACATAATCGACACCGTTGCCTCCTGGGTATCGTTTACCGTCGGTGGAAGTAATATCCGGAGAAGCAGAAACAGCCACAGTTGTCAGGCAAAGACAAACCAGAAATAAGATTTTTTTCATGAACGGATGGATAAAAATTGCTTAATTAAATTACTGTTTGCAAATGTACATCTTTCCTATCAATAACAAAAAAAAAGCTGAATTATTAGCCTTATTTGCTTGATAAAGTATATTTTTAGTATTTTTGCCGTTGTAACTAAAAACAGTTAGTAACAGTTGAAAAATGAAAAAACAATTAATCAGTTTAATACTTGTCGTGTTCCTTTTGTCGACATCTTTTTTGGTTGGACAAAATACCAATTATCCAACTAAAAAGGTAAATGGCATTGAATATTACGTTTATACGGTTCAGGTTAGTGAAGGATTATTTGCCGTTGCCCGAAAATTTGATACTACGCCCGATGAAGTTAGCAAGGCGAATCCATATATTAAGAATGGATTGAAGGTGGGTCAGCAAATTTTAGTTCCTGTTCCGGCAAAATCTGCCAAAAATCTCAAGACAGAAGCCAAAACCAAGTCATCTCCTCAATTTATCCAGCATAAGGTAGAAAAGAAACAAACTCTTTTTGCCATCGCTCATAAATACAATGTTAGTCAGGAAGATTTGAAAAAGTACAATCCTGAAATAGAGAAAAACTTCAAAGAAGGTCTGATATTGCGCATTCCTATCGCGGTGAAACCAAGCAAACCGGAAGTTGCAAATGCTGCTCCTGCGGTTGTAAAACCAGCGTCATCGGCTCAGGCAACCTTAACTGACAGTAAGCACTTTACCATACATATCGTAAAACAAGATGAAACTTTGTTTTCAATCTGTAAGCGTTATAATGTTGAAATTAAAGATGTAGTGAAAGTAAATCCGGGGGCGGAAACGAAAATAACCGCTGGTAGTGAATTGAAAATCCCGATTAAACCCGTTGCTTCAACTATAAAAGAACAAAAAGTCGAAAGCGTAAAGGTTCAAACGAAAACAATTGTTGAAAAGCAGGTTCAGAAACCGATTAATTCTAAATTTGTTGAAAACAAAGTAATCAGAATCGGATTTTTGTTGCCTTTTATGCTTGATCAGGCAGCAGATCCGAAATTCGATCGTTTTATCAATTTCTATTCGGGCGCTTTACTTGCCATCGAACAGGCTAAACAAAAGGGAGTTTCATTTGAAATTTATACATTCGACACTGAAAATTCCGAAGAAAAGCTAACTGAAGCATTGGCTAATCCGGAATTAAAATCGCTGGATTTACTTATTGGTCCGGCTTTTACCAATCAGGTACCGTTGGTAAGCAGTTTTGCTAAGGAAAATAAGATCAACACGTTAATTCCGTTTACAGGCAAAGTGCCGGATATAGATAATAACCCTTATTTATTCCAGTTCAACCCCGGCTCTGATACCGAATTATCATACCTTATGGATTTGCTCTCAGGAAAGTACAAAAATATGCATGTAGTATTTGCCCAGATACAAGGCGTAAGTTCGTCGGATGAAGGCAAATTAAGAGCAGAAGCTTTACGCAAGGAGCTTACCAAAGAAAGAAAGACATTTTCAACCATAGAATTGTCGGGTTCAACCAATGCCAGTTTTACAAGTGTTCTTAAAAAAGGACAAAAGAATCTGGTTATATTCAATACCGACAAATATGCGACAGTAAGTCAGTATACCAGTTCTTTAAATTCAATCAGTGCGAACTTTGATATAACCGTTCTTGAACAATACAGCTGGAGAAATCAGACCGAGAAAATGCCTAAAAGCATTTATTTATCGCCATTTACTGAAAACCTGAACTACGAATTGGTGAATAACTTTAATCAAAAATTTGACCAGTTTTACGGTAAAGACTTAAGTAATGATTCTCCCCGTTACGATATACTTGGATATGATTTGACTAATTACTTTGTAACACTTATTCAGAAGTCTGGTAGTAAATTTGGAAAAAAAATCAGTTCAACCAGTTCAATAACAGGCATTCAATCGCAACCGCTTTTCGAGCGCAGTTCAGGAAATTCCGGATTTATTAACCAACGTGTTTATCTGGGAGAAGATAAAGCCCAGTAAATTATCTAACATCAAGCTATGAGAAAAATAGTTACCGTATTCTTAATTGTATTTTCTGCTTCATTATCAGCCCAAAGCCGATTAATAAAACCTGAAATATACCTGGGGGCAAACTTTGGGGTTACCGAATCAATGGTGGCTTTTCATCCTACCGTGTCGCAGGATTTTTTGCAGGGTTACAATGGTGGCTTGATATTTAGGTACATAGCCGAAAAAAATGTGGGTATGCAGGCCGAATTGAATTTTTCTCAAAGAGGGTGGAAAGAATCTACGGGACTTTATACACGTCAGCTGAATTATATTGAGCTTCCTTTTATGACTCATATTTATATTGGCAAAAAGAACAGGTTTTTCATCAATTTAGGGCCTAAAATTGCCTACCTGATTTCAGAAAAGACCTTGCTTAATCAAACGACTAATCCTCCTGAATTGCAACAAACAGATCCGATTCAGCATCCTTTTGATTTTGGAGCTTGTGCGGGCATCGGTATCCTTTTTAATATTAAAGGAAACATATTTCAGTTAGATTCCAGATTCAATTATTCGTTTTCAGATATTTATGCAAATAGCAAAACGGACTATTTTGATAAATCCAATAATCTCAACCTGTCCGTCAATCTGGGCTGGTTGATTCAAGTTAAGTAAATACCTTTATATTCAACTCCATGTCTATTATTCTCCATATAGAAACCTCCACCAATGTTTGTTCTGTGGCTCTTAGCAAAAACGGAGCATGTCTTTTCTCTAAATCAAATGCCGAAGGAATGAATCACGCAGCCTTGTTGAGCGTATTTATTGCCGAAGCACTGGAAGTACTGAAATCTACAGCTGAAAAGCCGGATGCGGTTGCTGTAAGCAGTGGTCCCGGTTCATACACCGGATTACGTATCGGCGTTTCCACCGCTAAAGGTTTGTGCTATGGATATGGAATTCCACTAATTGAAGTTAGTACTCTGGAAGTATTGACGGCACAGGCTTTACAGCTGACAAACGATGCGGAAGCACTGTATTGTCCGATGATTGATGCACGCCGCATGGAAGTATATGCCGCTTTTTATAATGCGCAGGGTGAAATTAAGCGGGAGATTTCGGCGGATATTATTGATGCTGATTCATACGCTGAAATACTTACCGGTCAACCGGTCTATTTCTTTGGAAACGGGGCTGAAAAATGTAAAACAACACTCTCCCACCCGAATGCCCGTTTTATTGACAATCTGGTTCCGCTGGCTGAGAATATGATTTTGTTTGCTGAAAAAGCATTTTCTGAAAACAAATTTGTAGATGTGGCCTATTTTGAACCGTTTTATTTGAAAGAGTTTCAGACAACAACGCCTAAAAAAATGTAGAGACACACAGATTGTGCGCCTCTACAACTTCTTACAATGTAAATTCCTGCCCGGCCTCCGGTATTTCAATATCATGGAAACCAGCCTTTTTTAATTCTTCAGCATACGATTGCTGTACGTCATATTCACCGTGCACCAAAAAGGTTTTTTTGATTTCTTTCGTATTTTGACAGCTCAGGAATGATTTCATTTCACTATAATCGCCATGACCTGAGAATGCTTCAATTTTAGCAATGCGCGCATTAACCTCATGCATCTCACCAAAAATCGAGATGAAGCGTAATCCAGGTTCCTGTATACGTGCTCCTAATGAACTGGGTGTACAATAACCAACTATCAGAATTGTATTTCTCCAGTTTGATACATTATTAGCCACATGATGTTTGACACGTCCGGCTTCTAACATGCCCGACGAAGAAATTATGATACATGGTTCGTGATAATCGTTCAGCGATTTTGATTCGTCAACGTTCTTGATATAATGCAAGGAATTGAACCCGAACGGATCGTCATCGTATTTCAGCACTTCTTTTACTTCATCGTTCATGCATTCCGAATGCATACGGAAAACTTCAGTGGCATTTACCGACAAAGGACTATCAACAAATACTTCAATCTTCGGAAGCAGTCCTTTGTTATACATATTGTTAAGCACAAAAACTATTTCCTGCGTACGACCAATGGAGAACGACGGAATAATTAGTTTTCCACCTTTTTCAACACAGGTTTCCACTACTATTTTCAATAAATCTTCTTCACTTTCTTTTTCTTCGGGATGCAACCTGTTTCCATAAGTCGATTCAGTAATCAGGTAATCGCATTGAGGAAAAGCTGTTGGCGGATGAATAATACGATTATGAGGACGACCAATATCGCCGGTATAAGCCAAATGAACTTTTTTACCATTTTCCAGTAATTCCAGATTTACGACTGCACTACCCAACATGTGTCCTGTGTTGGTGAATTTCACATTAATTTTATCATTTATCTGAAAACGACGGTCATAAGCCACGCCAATAAAAAGTTCCATACATTTTTCAGAATCAATCTGGTTGTAAATTGGTTCAACAGGAGAAAGTCCTTGTTTGTCACGCTTTTTATTGAACCATTTATTATCCAGTTCCTGTATATGCCCACTATCGGCCAGCATAATGGCACAAAGATCGCGGGTGGCATTTGTACAAATCACAGAACCCCGAAAACCCAGGTTATACATATATGGAATTAATCCTGAATGGTCGATATGAGCGTGACTAAGAATCAGATAATCGATAGTTGCCGGATCAAACATAAGGTTTCTGTTCATAGAATCTGTTTCCAGACCCTTACCCTGAAACATACCGCAATCAAGCAAAATGCGTTTTCCTTCGTTGGTTGTAATCAGATGCTTACTACCGGTTACTTCGCGTGCAGCACCAATAAATTTGATTTTCATATAATATTAGTTTTAAATGAATAATTTTTATCTGTCAGATAAAACCCGGAACAATCATTTCAGCCGGCTTAATCCTTATTTTTACACTCCAAAACTACACAATCCATTTTATAAATCCTATTTTCGAGTTAATAATTTAGTCAATTTTATTCGTGATATTATTTATTGTATAAACTTTAGTTTTTTTGGTATTATTATACAACGATAAATCTCCGAAAAGGCTATTTTCTATTGATTTCAATGAAAATATGCTAATTTTGCCATCTCTGCATTGCAAAATAGAAATTTATTCCTACATTTGTATCCTAATAAATGCATATGGAGGCGTTTTATAAAACACATAAGTATTTAGTCGAACACGTACAATCGCCCGTAAGGCGTTTATTGATGGACGAAATCGACTGGACACACCGTCTGATTGGTATCAAAGGCAGTCGTGGTGTGGGAAAAACTACCTTTCTACTACAATATGCTAAAGAACAATTTGGTCTCGACCGAAGCTGTTTATACGTCAACTTCAACAACTTTTATTTTACAGAACATACTCTTGTTGATTTTGCCGCTGAATTTTGTGCTCAGGGTGGAAAAACATTGTTGATTGACCAAACGTTTAAGTACGAAAATTGGTCGAAAGAGTTGCGTGAGTGCTATTTTCGTTTTCCCGATTTACATATTGTTTTCTCCGGATCTTCGGTTATGCGATTAATTGAAGACAATCATGATCTTCAGGATATTGTTGCTTCCTATAATTTGCGTGGGTTTTCGTTCAGAGAATTTCTGAATTTACAAACAGGAAAGACTTTCACTTCATATAATCTCGAAGAAATTATTCAGAATCATGTTCAAATAGCTCAGGATATTTGCCATGAGGTTAAACCACTTGATTATTTTCCGGATTATCTGCATCATGGTTTTTATCCTTTCTTTTTGGAAGATCGCAATTTTTCAGAGAATCTGCTAAAAACTATGAATATGATGTTGGAAGTGGATATTCTGCTTATCAAGCAGATAGAATTAAAATATCTGTCGAAGATACGTAAATTGCTGTATTTAATCATGAATACCGCACCCGGAGCACCCAATGTAAGTCAACTTAGCAAAGAGATTGAAACATCGCGGGCTACGATAATGAATTACATTAAATACCTGAAAGATGCGCGGTTGTTGAATACTTTGTATGCTGAAGGCGATGAATATCCTAAAAAACCGAACCAGGTTTATATGCACAATACGAACCTGATGTATGCAGTCAGCTTAGGGAATGTAGACAAAACAGCTGAACGTAAAACTTTTTTTTACAATGCTTTGCATATGCGCCACAAAGTAAATATATGTAAGTATCACATGGATTTTTGTATAGATCAGATTTATCATTTTAAATGTGAAAGAAGACCTGATTCAGGAAAACATTATTCAAAAGCAATTTATGCTGTTGACGAAATAGAAGTCGGAAACAAAAACGAAATACCTTTGTGGTTGTTTGGATTTTTATATTGATAAAGATAAAATGACCCCAAACCCCTAAAGGGGCTTTAAGGCCAGACATTTGAAATAAAAGATTACAATTAAATAAAATAATCAATTCTAACTTCTGTTCCCCTTTAGGGGTTAGGGGCTTTTAAATAAAAATAAAACAATAATAACAATAACTTGCTTCTGTCCCCCTTTAGGGGTTAGGGGTCTAATAAATTACTAACAAAATGGCTAAATCTAAAAAATTTTTAACCTGTGATGGTAATCAGGCTGCAGCACATATCTCGTATATGTTTACTGAAGTAGCTGCAATTTACCCCATCACACCATCAACAACGATGGCTGAATATGTTGATGAATGGGCATCCACCGGCCGTAAAAACATTTTTGGTGATATAGTACAAGTACAGGAAATGCAATCCGAAGCCGGAGCTGCTGCTGCAATGCACGGATCTCTTCAGGCCGGAGCATTAACAACCACCTATACTGCTTCACAAGGTTTATTACTTATGGTTCCTAACATGTATAAAGTTGCCGGTGAGTTATTGCCAGGTGTTTATCATGTTTCGGCACGTGCTTTAGCTTCACACGCTCTTTCTATCTTTGGTGACCATCAAGATGTGATGGCTGTTCGCCAGGTAGGTTGCGCTATGTTCGCTACAGGTTCTGTACAGGAAGTTATGGATATGGCTGCAGTAGCGCATCTTGCGACTATCAAAACGCGTGTTCCTTTCGTACATTTCTTCGATGGTTTCCGTACTTCACACGAAATACAAAAAATAGAACAACTTGATGCAGAGGATTTAATTCCATTGCTCGATCAGAAAGCATTGCTTGAATTCCGCAATCGTGCTTTGAGTCCTGAACATCCTGTTGCCCGTGGTACTGCTCAAAATCCTGACGTATATTTCCAGGCTCGCGAAGCTTCAAATCCTTTTTACGATGCAATCCCTGATGTAGTGGAAGACTATCTGAATAAATTGGGTGAAATTACAGGACGTAAACATGGTTTGTTCGATTATTACGGTGCACCTGATGCTGATCGCGTGGTTATTGCCATGGGTTCATCTACCGAAGCTATCAAAGAAGGTATCGACTACCTGACTGCTCAGGGAGAAAAAATCGGTTTGATTTCGGTTCACTTATATCGTCCGTTCTCTGCTAAACACTTCTTAGCTGTATTGCCTAAAACTGCAAAACGTATTTGCGTATTGGATCGTACAAAAGAACCGGGCGCAGGTGGAGAACCATTGTATTTAGATGTAAAAGATGTATTGTACGGACAAGCTAATCAACCATTGGTTGTTGGTGGACGTTACGGTTTGTCTTCTAAAGACTTTACTCCGGCTCAGGTTATTGCCGTTTACGAAAATCTGGCTTTGCCCGAACCACGTAATCACTTTACCGTAGGTATTATTGATGACGTTACCTTTACTTCTCTTCCATTAAAAGAAGAAATTGCTTTGGGTGGTGCAGGAACTATCGAAGCTAAATTTTATGGTTTAGGTGCTGATGGTACTGTAGGTGCTAACAAAAACTCCATCAAAATTATTGGTGACAACACCGATAAATACTGTCAGGCATATTTTGCTTATGACTCTAAGAAATCAGGAGGTTTCACTTGTTCACACTTACGTTTCGGCGAAACTCCTATCCGTTCTACATATTTGGTAACTACTCCTGACTTTGTAGCTTGTCACGTACAGGCTTATCTGAAGTTGTATGATGTAACCAAAGGTTTGAAGAAAAACGGAACATTCCTGTTGAATACCATCTGGAATCCGGAAGAAGTTCAGAAAAATCTGCCTGTTAAAGTAAAGAAATACCTGGCTAAAAACAATATCAGCCTGTATATTATCAATGCAACTAATATTGCAGAAGAAATCGGATTGGGTAATCGTACCAACACCATTCTTCAATCGGCATTCTTCAAAATCACCAACGTAGTTCCTTACGAACTGGCTGTTGAAAAAATGAAATATGCTATCAACAAGTCATACGGTAAAAAAGGTGAAGACGTTGTAAAGAAAAACTATGCAGCTGTTGACCGCGGTGGTGAATATTCGAAAGTAAATGTACTTCCTGAATGGGCTAACCTCGTAGATGCTGAAGAAGCACTTACCGATATTGTTCCTGCATTTATCAATGATATCGTTCGTCCTATCAATGCTCAGGCAGGTGATGATCTTCCTGTATCAGCATTCAAAGGTCGTGAAGACGGTACCTGGGATCAGGGAACATCTAAATACGAAAAACGTGGAGTTGCATCGCATGTACCGGTTTGGAACTCTTCAAACTGTATTCAATGTAACCAATGTGCTTACGTTTGTCCTCACGCTGCTATTCGTCCGTTCATTCTTGATTTGAAAGAACAGGAAAATGCTCCTCAATTCGATATGCTGAAAACTAACGGTAAACAATTTGCCGATACTGCATTCCGTATTCAGGTTGACGTGCTTGACTGTATGGGTTGTAACAACTGTGTGGATGTT
>Ga0224521_1000566_pt1 | contig 10857 bp, 10 predicted proteins | sample CFST0metaG_FD_182731 | JGI IMG/M metagenome (GOLD analysis project Ga0224521, IMG submission 182731) | Peat soil microbial communities from Stordalen Mire, Sweden - C.F.S.T0 | ecosystem: Environmental > Terrestrial > Soil > Wetlands > Peat | place: Sweden: Norrbotten County, Stordalen Mire... | reverse complement strand
GACAAGTCGGGATGCAAAGAACGCATTTTTTGTTGTCTGTTTTTTGTTATTTGATTAAGAATGCTTTCTTCGTATCCACTTTAAAACCATTCACAAAAAGTGCATAGAAATATATTCCTGATGATACATTATTTCCGTTAAATTCTAATTCATAAATTCCGGAATATTTTTTCTCATTAACAAGAGTAGTAATTTCTTTACCTGCTATATTATATACTATTAATTTTACATTTGCATTTTTTAATACTTGATACTTGATTGTGGTTACAGGGTTAAATGGATTAGGGTAATTTTGGTATAATATATAATTTTTTAGTACCGAAGAATTATTAATATTATTTATTTCTGTGTAAAAAGTTGTATCACTTCCTCCATTTGTCGTATGAACACCACTGCTATTTAATAGATATGCCCAGCCTATATTATTACTAATAAAATTTATTATATCATAATTACCTATATGTATAGAAGTATCTGCAATCTGATATCCCCAGTTAACCCCACTATTTGTACTTTTATAAATTACTCCATATGCATTATTATTAAGTATAATAGAACCACCTGTTCCCCATATTTTATTTATATTAGAAATTGATATACTATTAATATAATTTACAAATATTTGAGGCATCTGTTGTAAATTCCATGTTATGCCTCCATCTGTTGTTTTTTTCACATCTCCATTTGTTCGCCATCCTGTAATTGTATCTATTAATTTTAAATCATTAAATGCCTCATTTGCTATTGGGAACCAGTTGACTCCACCATTTGTCGTCTTTTTCATTCTATTTGCACCAACATTGTCATCTGTAAAACCGATATTTTTGTTGAACATATAAATAATATTAGGCTGTCCCGAACCACCGGTTGGTCCAAGCGGAGACCAATTCAATCCGCCGTTTGTAGTACGGTAAACACCACCTCCAATTATATCGCTACTAACCAACAAAATTGTATCGAGATTAATCAATGCCATGTCGTCTGCTCCCCATGGAACATTTGCAAAATCAACCCAACTTAATCCAGAATTCGTTGTTTTATAAAAATCATAATAATTAGTTGATGCATAACCTATATTAGAATCAGCAAATTGAATTTTTGTAAAATGAACTGTTGAAGCAGTAGGGACATAAGTATAAATAATATTCCAGTTATCACCGCCATTAGTTGTTTTAAGTATAAAAGCCTGAACAGATGAATTTGTACTTGTCAAAGCATATCCTGTTAAACTATCCAAAAAAGTTAAACTTGCAATCGTGCTTCCGTTCATATTTGGGAAGAACTGCTGATACCAGCCTGATGTTCTGCTATCCCGAAATCCGAACGATGCAAAAAACAAAAGCAGGCAAAGCACAATCAACACATCCAGCAAATTCGAAAAAATATTCTGAGGTTTCATTTTATCCTCCTGATGATAAGTAAATGAAATGAATATTGGTAGAAAAGATTATAAAAATTCATTATATATCTTATTAATAAAAGATTTCAGAGCAAATCTATTATGAATTGAAAGCAATAACTGAAATAATGTAATATTATTTAATTCAAAAAGCAACTTATTTGATTAAAATCATCCTTTTTGTATCCGTAAACTCCCCTGCCGTTAGTTTATAAAAATATATTCCGCTTGGAAGTTGGTAATTGGAAAACCGGTCAATGGAAAACGGTACTTCATACGTTCCGGGTTGTAGATTCTCGTTAACCAAAGTTGCTATTTCTTTTCCGAGGATGTTAAAAACTTTGAGAACAATCATCCCCCCTTGCCCCCCTTCAAAGGGGGGAATACTGAACTTAATCTTTGTCGTCGGATTAAATGGATTCGGGTAATTTTGTGACAATTCAAATTTATCCGGTACAGTATTTCCGATTTTTTTAATATCACCTATTATTACGAGTAATTTCCGGGCGTACAAATTTGTATATGTTAAACTATCTTTATTAAACACAACCCATATAATTGCATTGTAACCACTCTTAACACCAAGATTCATAGCTGCTTTCACACTTTTACTTGTATCTCCTATTGTAGTACTATCCTTAGAATAGTTACTGAAAAGACTGCCACCAAATATAATTTTCGTACTATCGTTTGATTTTCTTACATAAGAATAAGCGTGCGTGTATGGTGCATCTGTAATAATAGGATAAAAGAATGAAGAAAAATTATAAACATTATAAATATTTGATTTCACGACCGAATCCTGAATTTTAGAACCGCTATAAGGTATATCAGTACAATAAATATTCCATTTCCCGTTCCTGTTCGATTCGAAAACGGAACTTATATCGTTATAGTTATAGGTTATAAATAAGGAATTCCTGTTATTACCTGCAAAAGCCAACGTATCCGGACTTTGCCAGGTCGGAAGAGCAGAAGAAGTCATAAAATATATTGCAAAGTTATTATCGGGTTTTCTTCTTTCATACGTTACATATTTTTTATTATTGGAATTATTCATAATCAGATTCGGATTCCTGCAAACAGAAGTATCACTTGAAGTAAGCACCGTATCATAAGTTATAGTCTGGGACTGAGCGTTTAATTCTTTATAGACAATCTTATTATTTCTCATATAAGCCAAAGCGAAGCTTGTGCCGCTTAGATAAATGCATTTTGGTGCGGATTTATCGTACGAAGTTATGTCAATCGGAAAAACACTACTCCAACTTAACGAAGATGCTAAAGAATAATATCTCGCATAAATATCCCATCTTCCATTTTTATTTGTTTCCCAAACTATGAGAGCATTATTTATCACTCCGGGACTAACACAATCGTAACACAGAGCCGGATTGCGATTCATAAATCCATCATTAATAATAGTTGTAAGAGTATCGGTTTGTCCGTTCATATCCATTTTAATTATACAAATTTTGGACGCAGTACCGGAATGTCTTTCAAATGCGAGGAATTCCCAGTTTGCTAAATTCATCGAGTAACTCGTTGATTTTGTTCCGAAGGTCGGATTTACATCTATGTACCCGTGTGTAACATTTCTGACAGGCTGCCAGACCTGAGTCTGTGAAAAAACATAGCTAATATTAAAAAATATTAAACAAAAAATTACGAAGTAAAATAATTTATTTTTCATTATTTAGTTTTTTAAAATTATAAAAATTAAGATTTATTAATTTATAGAATAATTATTATTATCCCGATCATTTTAACAAAATCATTTTTTTAACATCACTAAATTCTCCGGCTTCGAGTTTATAATAATAAACGCCACTCGATAGCTGGTAATCTGTAAATTTGTCAATGGAAAATGGTACTTCATATACTCCCGGATGTAATTTCCCGTTAACCAAAGTTGCTATCTCTTTTCCAAGGATGTTATAAACTTTGAGAACAATCATCCCCCCTTTCCCCCCTTCTAAGGGGGGAATACTAAACTTAATCTTTGTAGTCGGATTAAACGGATTAGGATAATTTTGTGATAAATTAAATTTTACAGGTAAATTATTTTCAGAAATATTCATCGCACAGCCGATTGCATAAGTTCCATATATCCTCGATGGTATTTGCGGATTTAAAGAATCTTTATTAAAAACCATCCAGCACTTTATGCAACCGACTCCCGAAGGAAGAGAACATTTTGATAATTTTGCTGCATAAGATGTATTATTGCTGATGGGTATAGTAATTGAATCCGTATAACCGCCTTTAATTACCGCTTTTATATCGTTAACACTTTTTCTTAAATATCCATAATAAGTGTGCGTAGTATTATCCCCAAGTGGTAAATTATTCCCTGCATACGAATTATCGTCAAAATAATTTTCAGTTATAACAGGAACATTCGTTAAAGCTCCCGTAGAGAAATTCAATCCGGTATAATAAATATTCCATTTACCTGACCTTTTGGTTTCATAATAGCAGTTAGCTGAATTGCTGATATAAATAATAAATTTCCCATTTTGATTCAACCCTGTATAAGAAATGGTATCAGAGCGAATCCAGCTGATAATATTATTGTTTATATCAGCCAGTTTATAATATACGGCTTTTTGAGTAGTGGATATTTCTTTCTCGTAGGTTATTAATAATTTTTTCTGAGGATATACACTTACATCCTGAACATAGGGTCTTCCGCAGTTCAGCAGTTCGGCTGAAGTTAAATTTGAATCGGCAGAAAAAGTATTTGTGATAAAGTTATAATTCTTGAATTTAATATCATTTGAACTCTGATAAACGATTGCAGTAAATGTTGAGTCAAAATATTTCACACTAACATTTGACTCATCCGTTAAAGAGGTATCCACCCTGATGGGAGCTGACCACCCGGTCAAATAATAATATATGCTTGCATATAAATCCCAGTTCCCGTTTTTATTTGTCTCCCAGACTATGATGGCTCTTCTAATATTTGGTGAGTAGTAATCGGGAACATTGTGTGCGATAGCGGGATTCCTGTTTATGTAAATATTATTCGTTATATATAAACCTGTGTCGAGAGCACCGTTTAAATCTATTTTCGTAACCATTATTTGTGAAGATGTGCCGATTACTCTTTCAAATGCCATAAAAGCCCAGTTATATCCTTCGCAAATATAATACTGAGAATTACTCAGTGAAAATGTGGGATTCCAATCATTATTACCTGTCGTTAACCGTACAACAGGATTATCTAATTGCGCAAAACAATTAATATAAAATGCTAGTAGAAAAATGAACGGAATAAAAATTATTTTCTTCATAAGTTGTTAGTTTAAATTTTAATTTTATAAAACTTACCTAACACGAGAAATCTATATATTCGGGTACATGATGTGCTGTTTATCCCCCCGATTATAGAGTAATTAATAGCTAAAATTATTTAAAACCTAAATATTTTAAAACTCATTAACAAGTATAAATTATTTCTTTAAAAGAAAAATGCACTTTGAATTAATTAAGAGAAACATTTTGTAATTTAAATTCGAATAATCTATCAATTTTAAAATTCAGGTATTAAGTTCCAAAACACAAACTTGAATGGTTCAACAATTTTAACTATTTTATTTGATTATATAAAAAATAAAATACATATTACTTTATGGAAATTACGAAATTGCTTGAAGGAAATAATGATTTAATTATCGAAGAGGCTTTTAAATCGATGTCTAAATTAAAACTTAAGGGTTATACCAAAGCAGGCGGAGAGAAAACCAAACAGAAATTAAATGAACTTTACAAAAAGCTTGTTCAGTGCACAAAGAAAAAAGAACTTATACCAATTTTAAATTATACCGAAAAAATTGCAAAAGAAAGATATTCCTCCGGGTTTGATATTTTCGAGGTGCAGACGGCAATCAATTCCCTTGAATCTGCTATCTGGAATAAAATTTTTAAATTAACAAGACCTGAAAAGCTTGCTGAATCGCTCGGTGTTGTTAGCACGATACTCGGGGCAGCAAAAGATAACCTTGCAAGGACTTATGTTTCGCTGGCAACAAAAACAAAAGTTCCTACATTAAATTTGCAATCACTTTTTTCCGGAAGTGAGAGTATTGCTGATACTAACTGAAAAATTCGAATTACAATTTTCTAATTTAAATTAAAGTTATGGATTTTCGTTTATCCGAAAGAGAAACAGAGGTTCAAAAATTAGCCCGCGATTTTGCAAAGAATAATATCGCTCCTTATGTTATGAAATATGATGAGACGCAGGAGTTTCCATTCGAAATTATAAACCAGTTAGCGGAACTTGGATTTCTCGGGATAATATTCCCTGAGGAGTACGGCGGTGCCGGTTTTTCTACACTTGAATACGCAATAATAGTAGAGGAAATCTCAAAAGTTGACCCGTCTGTAGGTCTGACGGTTGCTTCACATAACGGGTTATGCACAAATCATATTTTCAGATTTGCAAATGAATCCCAGAAGAAAAAATATTTGCCGGATTTAACATCAGGGAAAAAACTCGGCGCCTGGGGGTTGACAGAAAATGTTTCCGGAAGCGATGCGGCTTCCATGGCTTCTTATGCGGAAAAAAAAGATGGTCACTATTTATTGAACGGAAGAAAACTTTTTATTACACAGGGTACTGTCGGTGAAATTGCGGTAGTAACTGCGGTAACAAACAAAGCTGACCTTAAACACGGCATTTCTGCATTTATTCTTGAAAAAGGTATGAAAGGATTTTTAACGGGCAAAAAAGAAAATAAGCTCGGAATGCGTTCTTCCGATACTACCGAATTAATTTTCGATAACGTAGAAGTTCCTGAAGAAAATTTAATCGGAAAAGAAGGTGAAGGCTTTAAACAGGTTTTACAGATACTCGACGGAGGCAGAATAGGGATTGCCGCGTTATCGCTCGGCATTGCAGAAGGTGCTCTGGAAGCATCCGTTAAATATTCTAAAGAGAGAAAACAATTCGGAAAATTTCTTTCCGAATTTCAGGCAACGCAATTTAAACTTGCAGAAATGTCAACGGAAATTGAGGCGGCAAGATTACTGATTCACAAAGCAGCTTATATGAAAGATAACGGTGAAAATATAAATATGATAGCTTCAATGGCAAAATTATATGCGAGTGAAATTGCAACCAAAGCTACGAATGAAGCCGTCCAAATACACGGGGGCTACGGATATATTAAAGAATTTCCCGTTGAGAAATTATATCGTGACGTTAAATTAATGACAATCGGAGAAGGTACTTCGGAAGTACAAAGAATGATTATCGCTAAAAATATATTAAGCTTATTTGATTAACTTATGAAAGGATTATAATTGTGTCTTTCTTTGATAAAATCGGATTCAACAAATTAAAAGACGGATTAATAAAGACTAAAGACGGTTTGATGGGAAAAGTAAACCGTCTGATTTCAGCAAGGAAAAAAATTGATGATGAATTTTTAAACGAACTTGAGGAAATATTCTTACTATCCGATATGGGTTTAGATACCGCGGAAAAAATAATAGAAAATATAAAAGAACGTGCGAAGACGGATAAATATGAAGATGAACAGGAATTAAATAAAATAATAACTGAAGAAATAAAAAAAATATTTTCGGAAACCACTTCCCAATTTAAATCATTCGATTTCGAAATCCCCAAAAAGCCTTTTGTTATAATGGTTGTCGGTGTCAATGGTGTTGGTAAGACGACTTCGATTGGCAAGCTTGCATATAATTTTAAAAATGCAGGCAAGAGCGTACTCATTGGTTCCGCAGATACATTCAGAGCGGCTGCTAATGAACAACTCGAAATCTGGGCTAATCGCGCGGGAGTTGAAATTATTCAAAACCCAAATGCGAAAGACCCCGCTTCGGTTGCTTTCGACACAGTCCAGTCCGCAATAAAAAGAAACATCGATGTTGTAATAATAGATACTGCTGGAAGATTGCACAACAAATCACACTTAATGGAGGAGCTGAAGAAAATAAAACGGGTTATGCAAAAAGTAGTAAGCGATATACCAAATGAAATTTTAATCGTTATAGATGCTACGACAGGACAAAACGGACTTAACCAGGTAACGGAGTTTAATAATGCTCTCGACAAGGTTACGGGCATAATACTCACAAAACTTGACGGAACTGCAAAAGGCGGTATTGTAATTAAAATTAATAATGAGTTGAAAATTCCTGTAAGGTTCATCGGTGTGGGTGAACAGATAGATGACCTGCAGGTTTTTGAAAGTGATAAATTCGTCGAAGCCATTTTCGAAAAATAAAAATAAAAATTATGTTTGAAGGTGTATTTAATTTCGATAAATCAATTGCAATAATATTCAGCAGCATCATAGTTTACCTTTTTTTAGTTATAGCAATTCGCTTATTCGGAAAAAAGGAAATTGCGCAGTTATCGATTGCAGACCTCGTGTTCATTCTTCTCATCAGTAATGCTGTTCAAAATGCGATGGTTGCAAATGATTCAAGTTTAACAGGCGGATTGATTGCCGCATCCTCACTTTTTTTAATTAATATGATATTTAAATTTGTTACTTATAAATCCAAAAAAGTAAGTGAACTTGTGGAAGGTGATCCCGTTATGCTTATACACGAAGGAAATGTTATCGAAGAGAATCTGAAGAAACAGAGAATCACAATGGATGAACTTGAAGCATCAGTTCGCGAACATGGAGTTAAAGATATTTCCGCTGTAAATCTTGCTGTGCTTGAGGTGGATGGCAACATTAGTATATTATCGGATAGTTATAAACACAAAACTACGAAAAGAAGAAAAGCACACAGAATAATCAAAAAGGAAATATAGACAATTTGTCCAATAAAATTAAAATATTATCCCCCGTTATTTCCAATAAAATTGCTGCCGGCGAGGTTGTGAGCAGACCTGATTCTGTAGTTAAGGAACTTCTTGAAAATTCTCTGGACTCGGGTGCAAATGAGATTACACTCATTTTAAAGGATTCCGGTAAAACATTTATTCAGATAATTGATAACGGAACTGGAATGAATGAAGATGATGCGTTAATTTGTTTTCAGAGACATTCTACAAGTAAAATATCAAGCATAGATGACCTGGAAAATATTCTGACACTCGGTTTCAGAGGTGAAGCTCTCGCATCGATTGCATCGGTTTCGCAGGTAGAGTTGAAATCAAGAACTGTTGAACAGGAAATCGGAACATTCATCAGAATTGAAGGAGATGAAATTTTAGAAAATACAAAAATCAGTTGTGATAAAGGAACTTCCATAACGGTTAAAAACCTTTTTTATAATGTACCCGGCAGAAGAAATTTTCTGAAATCCAATCAAACTGAATTCAGACATATTTATGAAACGTTCGTAAGGATTGCGATATCCAGACCTGATATATATTTTAAATTCATCAATAACAGTGAGCTTTTATTCGACCTGAAATCAACTTCATTGCAATTAAGGCTTATTGAAATTTTAAGTAATCAGTTTGCACAGTCACTTATTAGTGTGCAATCGGGAAATAACATAATACAGATAAACGGATTTATATCAAAACCAAATTTTACAAAAAAATCAAAACAAGACCAGTTTTTTTATCTGAACAACAGGTTCTTTTTAAATAAAAATTTAAACTATGCGGTTTATTCGGGCTATGATGATTTAATAGAAAAAGGAGATTACCCTTCATTCTTTTTGTTCATAGACATCGACCCGAAAAAAGTTGATGTGAACGTACACCCGTCAAAACTTGAAGTAAAATTTGAAGATGAAGGTGCAATTTTTGCGTTCGTCAGAAGTGCAGTCAAAACAGCACTGAAAAATTCAAATCTTGTTTTCGAAATTAATTTTGATAAAAAACCGGACACGGATAAAAGCGAAGAGACTTTTCATTATAATAAATCCGAAGAAAAATCTGTTCCATCAAATCAACCGGAATTTAGACGTGATACGAACTTTTCGATTCCTCATATTCCTGCAAGAAATTCCGGTGCAAACATTCATTCTATTTTCGAAGCCGAAAAATCATTTAATCCGGATGATGCAGAAAGCAAAGAAGATGTCGATACAACTCCCGAAAATATTTATCAGCATTCGAAAAAGGAACAGGAGCCGTTTAATGTCTGGCAATATCAAAATAAATATATAATGTGCCAGACCGAAACCGGATTAATGATAATCGATCAGCACGCGGCTCACGAAAGGATATTATACGAGAAAGCATTATTGTGGCTTAATTCACAGGCATCTTTTTCACAGCAGTTGCTTATTCCGGTAACGGTTGAACTTACAAAAATTGATTTTCAGATTGCCGAATCTTTAAAAGAGGAATTGAATAGCTTAGGTTTTAATTTTATTGTACTGGAGAATGATAAGATTCAGCTGACAGGATTACCATCTGACGTGAAAATCGGTAACGAAAATAAAATCTTCCAGGAGTTAATAGACCAGTTTAAAGAATATGAATCGAAATTAAAGCTCGATAAGAGGGACAACCTTGCTAAATCATTTGCTTGCAGAAATGCAGTTAAATCAGGTGACAGGTTATCATCGCAGGAGATGACAGGATTGATTGACAACCTGTTTGCTGCACAGCTTCCTTATGTATGCCCTCACGGAAGACCGACTGTAATTCGGATTTCTACAGAAGAGCTCGATAAAAGATTCAGCAGAACATAAAATAAATTAAATAAAATTTTTATTATAAATGAAATATAATTTCCATCCGTTGCTCGCCGAACAGATTAATAAACATATTAACGATGAGTTAATGGAAATACCCGAAATCAGAAATTTATTAGAGGACATAGATAATTCATATAATAATTTCGAAGAGCACTACAAACAGCTGGAAAAGATTCTTGATATTAGCGTCAAAAAGCTTACGAATACAAACGGAAAAACCGTATAATTAAAATAATAAATAAACTCACGATGGATATTCCTAAAAAAGGTTTACAAACAATTGATTTAGAGAAGCTCAATAAATATTTTGGAGATGACAGGCAAACACTCATCGAATTCATGGAATTATTTATTTCGCAGTCCAAAGAATATGTTGAAACATTCACGGAATCGGTTCGAAATAAAAATTTCGAAGAGGTAACAAAGCAGGCTCATAAGCTCAAAGCTACTTATGCGAATTTGGGAATAAATACTGCCTATGAGTTATTATCGCAAATCGAATATTTGGACAATAAATCTGAAAAATATAATGAGCTCCTGAAATTATTTTTTGAATTTAAAAATATTCATATTCAGGCAGAAATCGAAGCCCTGCAAATAATAGAATCGAATAAGTAAATTTATAAATAACATATATTTTAGTAAATATATATTCAACCCTGCCATATCTAAAATATTATGTTATTATATCGTTACAATCACATCCGTCCAAAATAAACAAAAAAATAGGACTAAGTAATAACCTGCAAAATAATATTGAAGGTTATATTTTTAATTTACCATAATTAAAAAACTTAGCCCTATGA
>Ga0224521_1000565_pt1 | contig 10859 bp, 11 predicted proteins | sample CFST0metaG_FD_182731 | JGI IMG/M metagenome (GOLD analysis project Ga0224521, IMG submission 182731) | Peat soil microbial communities from Stordalen Mire, Sweden - C.F.S.T0 | ecosystem: Environmental > Terrestrial > Soil > Wetlands > Peat | place: Sweden: Norrbotten County, Stordalen Mire... | reverse complement strand
AGTTTTGATGGCGGCGTCGACTTTTTCACCGGACTTAAATTCGTATTGCAAATGGAAACTGCTTTTGGGAAACATCTGGGCAATTAAATCTTTCAGTACTTGTTCTCCAATATTGCCCCTTAACTTCGGGCTTTTCAGAAAATCCTGCAGTTCGCGCATATTACGCCCGATTTCACTCATCTGCCCGACCTCTTTTTCCACGTCCCTAATAACTCTGGCAGCAGTATCCAAGCGCTCATTCATTTGTTTCGTGTTCTCTTGAAGCGTTCTCACGGTTTCGGTAGAGGAGCTACTGATGGTTGACTGCATAGTTTTTAACCATTCCAAAAGCGCAGCATCTGGTTTTTGTTCAGACAGTTTTTTATTCAAAATATAAGCGAGGAGTATGAATCCAAGGATGATTATTGCGGTTGAAATTAAAAACTCATTGGGCATATTCCTATTTTAACATTATTATAAAACTTTTACCCAAAATTGATTAGCCTCATTTTGACATCTGATATAATAAAAATATGTCCGATAATTCTTGGTACATGGACCGTTCAATTACTACTCCCAAAGCGGATCCTCCAAAAGATAAAACTCCCGTAGATTATAATGCTGAATATGCGACAAGATTCGCAGGAGCAAAGGCTCAGGCCGAAGCTCAAGGCTTAAGGTACGAATACCCAACTCGTGCTGGTGTCGGCTGGAAAATCCACCTAGCAGTTTCGGATAATCCTGAAGACGCATTAACCAGTAGAGTGGCTGTATTTATAGATGAGCATAGATTTTTATATAAAGTTGGTCATGGTGGCACTCAGGAGGATGGAAAAGGTATGACAATTTACGTTGGCGACAGAGATACTATAGAAGATTTAGCACAACAATTAACTGATGTTTTTGGCGATGAAATCCCAGAACCCAAAGGAGATGTTCTCGGTGATGATTTACGAGTAATGGGAAAAATTATGGCAAGGTTTGAAAATACAAAAGATCCAAAAATAAATGGAACAAGACAAGTAACGGTTAATGGCATGGGAACCAGTACTGACCCAAGGTATGTTCAATACGGACCAAGAGGTGTCCCGTTTCTATACGTAGACGCTAATGCTACCACGTGGGGTGGCCTTTCAAATGATGATGCAAGAAAAAATTCAATAACTGCTTTATCGCAAGATTACGGAGCATTCTTTACTGGAACAAGAAATCATCCTATCTAAAACAGGTTCTAACTTCGTCCATCAAGGGGAGCTCGATAATTTATCCTCAAAGCATCCTGTAGTTGTCTAAAAGTGGTATAATACGGCATATGACAATTAAACGAAGATGGACAACTAGAGTTCCTATTTTTGGAGAAGTTAGAAGGGTAAAAAGATTAACTCCTGGATATAGCGAGGTAGTGGAAATTGAAGCTTGGAATGAAGATTTTAGAGCGCGTTTTAGATATAAGCGAAGATTAAAAGTTGTTTCGGACGAGGAGATTTCTTTAGAAGAGGTTGAGCCACGAACGGTAAAAGTTACTACTCCAGAATCTTTCGCAAAATTTTTTAGGGGAGACATTTCAGAGAGCCAATTAGAGGATGCCCCCACAGAAAGAAGATTTATAGGAGAAGATATTAATACGAAAATGTTACACCCAGTTTATGAAGAAAAACTTTTCCAAATACAACCAAATAGAGGCAGATTTGATGGTAAAGGAATAAGCATTAAATGGGAGCCAACTCTTCCACCTCAGTCTAGAAAATAGATTCTAACGTCGTCTATTCCGCGTAGCTGGATTTTAATCAAAATAAAGTTCGGGGTTGGCCGAAACTTTTTTCCAGGCAGTCGCTTCATTATTGAAAAAGGCGGCGGCGGCAATCATCGCGGCATTGTCGGTACAGAGCTTTTTGTCAGGAACAAAAAGGTTGACTTCTAACTTCTGACTTCTAACTTCTGACTCAAACTTTTTTCTCAGAGTTTGGTTAGAAGCAACACCGCCACCCAGAAGAATTGATTTGGCATTAAACTGGTTGGCCGCTTGAAAAGTTTTCTTAAGCAAGATGTCAAAAACCGCTTCCTGGAGCGAGAAACAAATGTTTGAAATTCTCTCACTGTTCAGTGGCTCATCTTTTTGAGTTTCCCGAAGTACTGCTGTTTTTAATCCGCTAAAACTAAAATCATAATCATCAGAATCAATCAATGGACGGGGAAAATGGTAAATATCTTTTTCAACAGTTTTTGCCAATTGTTCGATTTGCGGCCCGGCCGGATAAGCAAGGCTTAAAAGTCTGCCTGTTTTGTCAAAGGCTTCGCCGGCGGCGTCATCGCGGGTTCCGCCGAGCCATTTGATATCTCTGTGGTTTTTCATCAAAACCAAATCGGTATGTCCACCGGAAACAACCAATGCGACTACCGGAAATTCCGGCATCGCAGAATTATGAATTATGAATTTTGAATTATGAATTTCGCTAATGAAGTTAGCATAGATGTGTCCAAATAAATGATTAACCGGAATAAGCGGTTTGTGCCAGACATAAGCAAAGGTTCTGGCGGTTTCAACGCCAACTAAAAGTGAACCGATTAGTCCCGGGCCGACAGTAACGGCAATGGCATCAATTTCTTCTTGGGGATTTCTGAAGACTTTCATGGCTTCTTCAATCACCGGAATAATAAACTTTACCTGTTCGCGGGCAGCTACCTCGGGAATTATCCCACCGGTCTGAGCATGTAAAGAAAGGGAAGAGGCGATAACATTTGATAATAGTTCAACTTTTTTATTGCCATCAATGACCTTAATTACTGCGGCCGCAGTTTCGTCGCAGCTGGTTTCAATGCCTAAAATTATCATAAATTTAGCTTAACGGTGTTCCCTATTTCTATGTTATATTTTTTGGAAAGTCCCGAGTTTATCTCAAGCACTTTATCGGCCCTGGTTTTAGTTGCATAAACGGGAAGATTATCATTTGGAGAAACCGGAACATTTTCAAAAACATCCACGACTTTATTGCCGCTGATAAAAATTATGTCGATGGGAAAGTGCATATCTTTCATCCAAAAAGAATAGTAGCCAGGTTTGCTAAAAAGAAAAAGCATTCCTTGATTTACGTCAATTTGTTTATATTTCGCCAGTCCGACTGCCTGTTCTTCGGAAGTCTGCGCCAGATACAAAGAAAAAACATGGTTGTTAATTGCGGCGCTGGGGGTCTTGGGCAAAACATAATTTAACGTCAAAAAAGCAATTATCAAAATAATTAAAATTGTTAAGACAAGAATGAGGAGTTTCATAATTTATTTTCGTTAAGAATTATCTGCGCAATTTTGGTGGTGGATTTTTCCGGAATATTTCCAATGACCTCTATCAACTGCGCGCCAATTTGCTTTGCCTGACGTTTGCTATGTTCTAACGCGCTACTTCCTTTGGTGATGGCGATAATGGACGGATTCAATCGTAAAATTAATTTATCGTAGTCGCCGTTTTCTTTAAGAAATGGAATCTTAATTACATAATCAACAAAACGTATTCCTGCTAAAACTTGAGCTCTTTCGTCTTGGTTATGGATGGGCCTTTTATCTCCTTTTATGCGGTGAACGTTTTCATCACTTTCTAAAAGTACAAATAAAATATCGCCCGTCTTTTTTGCAGCTTCTAAAAATTTAATGTGGCCTAAATGAATCACATCAAAACACCCACCGGTCAGAATTAACACTTTCTGTTCTCTTCGGAGCTTTTTGCTTAATTTTATAGCTTGTTCGACACTGATAATTCGTCTCATAAATTTCTAGTTCTTGTCGTGCTTAGGTCGGAATATAATTTTCTTGTTCCGCAGCTCGCGACAGTTTATTTCTAGTTCAAGCCTCTATTTGCTAACAAGCGCTATTCATTATCAGGCTAATTTATATTAAGCTCGAAATGCGAACTGCGAAAATTTCATTCCTCCCCGCACTTATTCAATTCCTTAATCCTTAATCATTTATTATTGCTTTGTTCCCCTTAAATAAATTGCCTGCCACGGTTGAAAGTTGGAAACAAATTTATCGTAAAGTATCACTTTTCCATCTTTCGTTACAGTGCGGGTAAAATAAACGTCAGCGCCCGAAGCGGCAAAATCTGTTTGCTGAACTACTCCAATTGATAAAGTTGGATCATCTTGGTAAAGGTCTGGTGGCGGCGGAGTTTGATTGGTTACAACCGGCGTAGTCATAGAAACCTCCCGACCATCTTTAGTTCCGTAAAGGCTAAAATTCAAAGATAAATTATTCAAATCGACCGTACTCTGGATTAAAATCCAATTCCCCGTATCATTCTTAAATTTTAAATCAACTGTTGGCGAATAAACCGTCGCGTCAATTCCCGGAGGAGAATCCTGTTCGTAATAGCCGACCCGGTAAGCATGCGCGTGTCTTTCAATTACCGGCAGTCCCGCATCTAGAATAGCCCGAAAAAGCGTAGTTGAAACCTGACAAACTCCTCCTCCGTCTCCTAAAATAGTCCGTCCGTTTTGGATGATGTAAGCCTGTTTATAGCCCGAAAAAGCGGAAATATCACCAAGCGCCTGGTCAAAAGAAAACGTTTCACCCGGTGCGACTAAAATACCATTAAGCCTTTTGGCGGCAAGATTAACATTAAAGACTCTACCGGGGATAGAATGGAAAAACAAAGAGTTGCCTGTGCCAATTAGTTCTTTTATTCCTAATTTATTAATTTTTTCGGTGCTAATGTTTGGCTCAATAATTCTAATCGGGATTGGAAAAGACACTGTTTGTGGAGGCCGGGAACTTAAAACGCTTGGGGCATAGGATAAAAGTTTATCATTTAAAGCTTGATTATCTACTGTTTGCCCGTTTTCGGAAAGCCGGAAAGCGGTAACCTTGTTGTTAGTCGTATTAAAAAGCGCGTCGATTGGTTTTTTTTCTATTGCTTGGGAAATCGGTTGCAGAATATTTAAAAGTTGACTTTGGCTATAAGCGTAAGACGGAGAAAGGTAAATACCGCCCAAATAAGATTGAATCATTAGGCTTAGATTGGTAATAAAATTGTCGGACCGGCCGATCATGTAAGCTTGGCTAGCTAAAAGCGAACTATTGTAACCAAAGTTGATATCTTTAGCGGAAACGGTAGCTATCCCGTAATCACTGACTAAAGTAAACTTAGAGCTCTTGATTAAAGAGTTGCGGTAATCAAGGGAATTTGCTACATCTTTTTGGCTTTTTCCGCCAAAATCAAAATTACCAACAAAAACACCGGGATAAACTTTGTTTTCATAAGTCTTTTGATAGAGGAAGAGTCCAGAGCTTAAGATAAAAATAAGCGCTAGTAACGCACCCGTAGTAAACCAAAAAGCTACCTTCAAAAAGTATAAAATTTTTTTCTTGTATCTTAATTTAAGCTTCAGTTTTATTTTGGGAAAATTTATCTTCATTGATTATAGTTTCTATTTGGTATTATACTATAAAATAGCTATGGATAACGATCAGACGGTTTTTCAAAGTTCTAATTCACAATCTGGTATCAGTGCGCCGGAGCCTTTTTCTCCCATTCCTGCCCAAACCGTTTCGCCTGTTCCATCTACTCAACCAGTTCCACCTGTTCCTACGCCGCAAGCAGTGGTTTCGGAGCCTTTCATACAAGCGCCTCCAGCTGAAGTAATAGCTCAGGAGCCCATCGTTGAAGAGCCGCCTTCACAAGTCCCTCCGAAGTCTACCAGCGGCAATACTACTGCACTGCTTCGAAAAATTGTAAAGGTGGGGATTGGGTTGGCCGTAGTTATAGTAGTCCTAATTTTATTAGTAAACGTGGTTTTGCCGATGATCTTAGGAGGTTCCAATGGGAAAGTAACATTGAATTATTGGGGACTGTGGGAAGACAGTAAGACGATGCAAAGTTTAATCGCCGGGTTTGAAAGAGAGAATCCAAATATTACGGTTCAATACTCGCAACAGGATATCAAACAGTACAGAGAGAGGGTAATAACGAGAATTGCTAACGGTAACGGTCCGGATGTTTTCCGCTTTCAAAACACTTGGTATCCAATGTACGCCAGTGTTTTACTGCCTTTGCCAACCGATACAATTTCCCCAGTTGACTTTAAGAAAACATTTTATCCCGTTGCCCAAAAAGATTTGATCAAAAACGGGGCGATCTACGGAATTCCTTTAGAAATTGATACTCTTGTGTTGTATGTTAACTCAGGGCTTTTCAAGGCTGCCGGTTTACAACCGCCGGCTAACTGGAACGATTTTATTAGTGATGCAAGAGCAATGACAGTTAAAGACGCTGACGGAAAAATAAAAACTGCCGGCGCAGCCATGGGAACTTACGACAATATTACACATGCTCCCGATATTCTTTCTTTACTCTTTTTGCAAAACGGAGTAGATCCTCTAAAAATTCAAGATTCTTCCGATAGGGCAGCTAATGCTTTAGATTTTTATACTGCTTTTGCGACCGATACAAATAACGTTTGGGATAACACTCTTGACCCTTCAATCCTGGCTTTTTCCAGGGGTAATCTAGCGATGTATTTCGGTTATTCGTGGGATTATTTTACGATTAAACAAAATAATCCCAATCTTACTTTCCAAGTCGTACCCGTTCCGCAATTGCCAAATCAAGCTGTTAATTTAGCCAGTTACTGGGCAGAGGGAGTATCGGTAAAAAGCAAACATCAAAAGGAGGCGTTACTGTTTATGAAGTATTTAGTAGAGAAATCTACGGAAGAAAGTTTGTATGCGGAACAAGCCAAAACCAGAACTTTTGGAGAACCTTATGCAAGAGTTGATTTAGGTAATACCCTAAAATCAAATCCGGTCCTCGCCCCATTTGTCGCCCAAGCTCCTTCGGCGTTTTCGTCGCCGTTTGTGGATAGTACTTACGATAACGGTTTGAATCAAGAGTTGAATACCTATCTTGGTAATGCCGTAAACGCGGTTATTAATGGTAGCTCTCCACAAACAGCGCTAGGAACTTTTTCGCAAGGCGCCACTCAAGTTCTGCAAAAATATGGACAGTAGAGAAAAAGCAATCTTAAAAACGCTGCTCTACTCAAGCCTTTTTGATTATCCGCTAGAAAAAGATGAAATTTATAATTTTCTCATCGCAGAGAAAATAACTCAAAAAGAGCTTACGCAGGGTTTAAAAAGCGCAAAAATCCCTATCGATTCTAGCGGAGGCTTTTTCTTTCTTAAAGGCAATCAGCATTTAGTCAAAATAAGACAAGCCAGAGAGATAATTAGTTTTAAAAAACTAAGCAAAGCAAAGAGGATAATTAGGCAATTAAGTTTAATCCCGACGATAAAGTTGATCGGAATAAGCGGAACATTGGCGATGCAGAATTGTAGAGAAGTTGACGACATCGATATCTTTGTGATTGCTCAAGAAGGACTTGCCTGGACGACAAGATTTTTAATAGCGGGACTCCTAATTCTCTTAGGTGTTTACCGCAATAAAAATAGTAAACATTACCAGGATAAAATTTGTTTGAATCTGGTTATAGATGAAAGTAGAATGCTTTTTGAAAACAAAGATTTATTTACAGCTCACGAAATCGCTCAGCTTTTGCCAATTTTCGAAAGAGGCAGAACTTATCATAAATTTCTTAAGGTAAATGGGTGGGTAAAAAAAATGTTGCCCAACTTTTTAACCAGAAATAAAGCAGTTTTTAAAAAACGACAAAACCTTTTCGATAGTTCTTTTGTCTTTCTTTGTAGAATTATATTCCTGGAAAAAATATTAAGAGCGCTACAGTTTTTTTATATGAAAAAAGCCATTACTAAAGAGAGATTGGAAGAAGGTTTTATTGGATTGCACCCATTTGATTACAAGTCGCATGTTTTAAAACAGTACAATAAAAAAATACGCCAATTTGGATTCACTTAGCTTAGGCCTCTAATATTCTACTAGAGGTCATTGACAAAGAGTTAGCCATAATATATCATTCTTACGGTCAATCAATTGAACTTATTTAATTATTCCCTCTAGTCAAACTGTGAGGGATTTTATTTTAAGAAAGATATGGACGTAAAAAAAATATATTTAACAAAAGAAGGGTTAGAAGATTTAAGAAAGGAATATACAGAGCTTTCTAAAGTTAAAAGGCCGGATGTTTTGGCACGGGTTTCTCAAGCAAGAAGCATGGGAGATTTGTCGGAAAACGCAGAATATGTCGCGGCCCGCGAAGAGCTTTCTTTTATCGACGGCAGAATTGACGAGTTGGAAGAACTAATTAAACAGGCAGTGCCAATTCAAGAATCGCATGTAAAGGGGAATTCTATTGTAAAACTTGGTTCAACCGTTACGGTTCACATCAAAGGGAAAAAGGAAGTCTTTACCGTTGTCGGCGAATGGGAAGCGGATCCGAAGGATAAGAAAATTTCCCACGAGTCCCCTCTTGGCAAAGCTTTAATCGGTAAAAAAATTGGTGAAAAAGTTGAAGTCGAGGCGCCCGCAGGAAAACTTAGCTACACCATTGTCTCCGTTAATTAATTTCGGTATAATCGTTCTAAGACTTGCAAATCTTTTTAGTTTATGAACGTTGCGAAATTTTATCAACAGTTGGAAGAAGTAAATAAAACAGGCACGACTCCCCGTACTATCCAATCTGGTCAGGGTCCTTATTTAACAATAGAAGGTGTAAAGAAGCTTAATTTTTGCTCCAGTCATTATTTGGGTTTTACCGAAGAACCTAGAATTAGGAACGCGACGATTGCCGCTGTAAAAAAGTACGGAATAGGAACGGGTTACAGAACCTTGGCCGGTACTCATGTTTTACATCTTGAGCTTGAGGAAGCTATTGCTAAATTTAAGAATACAGAGGCAGCCCTTGTTTTTACGAGCGCCTATTTGGCTAATTGCTCTGCTGTTCAGACTTTTATAGGTAAGGAAGATATTGTTATATCAGACGAGTTAAACCACGCTTCAATAATTGACGCAATACGGCTTTCACAAGTGCAAAATAAGTTTATTTATAAACATGCTGACACCAACGATCTGGAAGAAAAGCTTAAAGAAGCCTCAAAGATTATGCAAACACCAAAGTCGGATGGACAGCTACCTGTTGTTTTGATAATTACCGACGGAGTTTTTTCGATGGATGGGGATTTGGCGCCGCTTCCGGAAATTGTCAGATTAGCAAAACAATATGGCGCTTTAACCATGGTTGATGATGCACATGGTGAAGGGGTCTTGGGAAATGGTGGGAGGGGAATCGTTGACTATTTTGGGTTATTAGGAAAAATTGACATAGAGGTTGGAAGTTTGTCTAAAGCTTTTTCTTCATGCGGAGGATATATTGCTGGTAATAAGACTATTGTAGGATACCAAAAGTTAAAATCCAGACAAAGACTTTTCTCGATTTCACTTTCGATTCCAGATAGCGCAGCTTCTCTTGAGGGAATAAAAATACTATTGGAATCAGATAAGCCTGTTAAAAAACTTTGGGAAAATGTAAATTATTTAAGAGCAGGATTTAAGAAATTGGGTTTTGATATTGGACGCAGTGAGTCACCAATTATTCCGGTTATGCTTGGGAATGAAGAAGTTGCTAAGGAATTTAGTAATAAATTGTTTGAAGAAGACGTGTTTGCTACTCCGATTCTTTTTCCAATGGTTGCAAAAGGTAAGGCTCGTATTAGAGTTATCCCCTCAGCCTCTCATTCAAAGGAAGACTTGGAGAAAGGATTAAAAGCCTTTGAAAAAGTTGCGAAAGAGCTAAAAGTTATATGAAAAAGATTTTAGTAACAGGTGCATTCGGTTTGGTTGGCACAGAGTTGGTTTTGGCGCTGCAAAAAAAATATGGAAAAGAAAACATTATCGCAGTAGCGCATAGTAAACTTCCTGAAAAATTTGATGGAATTTTAGAACAAGCAAATGTCACTCAGGAGGAAGAGATAACTAAATTAGTTAAAAAGTATGATGTAGGCACGATATATCATTTGGCAGGGATATTGTCTGTTGGAAGCGAAAAAAATCCAGCTGTTGCTTGGGAAGTTAACCTTAACGGATTACGAAATGTTTTAAATATTGCAAAAGATGAGAAAATTAAAGTTTTTTGGCCGAGTTCTATTGCTGCATTTGGCCCAAATACTCCAAAAGATAATACTCCTCAGCACACTAATTTGGAGCCCACAACTATTTACGGAGTTGCTAAAGTCGCGGGAGAACTGTTGTGTCAGTATTATTTCAATAGATACGGAGTGGATGCCAGAAGCATCCGCTATCCGGGTCTTAATGGATGGAGGGCCGATCCGGGCGACGGAACAACGGAATATGCGATTCATATTTTTTATGCCGCAATTCGCGAAGGGAAATATGTATGTCCTTTAAAACCAGGAACATATCTTCCCATGATGTATATGGACGACGCAATCAATGGGACAATTCAGCTTATGGAAGCGGATGCTTCTAAATTGACCATTAGAACTGCTTATAATTTGTCCGGTATTTCTTTTTCTCCAGAAGAGTTGGTTGCTGAAATCAAGAAATTAGTGCCAAATTTTGAGGTTAGTTATGAGCCAAATCATACACAAAAAATCGCCGATTCTTGGCCAAAATCAATTGATGATTCAATTGCGAGAGAAGATTGGGGATGGCAGCCTAAGTATGATTTGTCAGGGATGACAAAAGAGATGTTTAATAATCTTAAGATAAAACTTAAGTCCGAACCTCATAAAAGTAGATGACAAAATTTAATTTTGTAGTTTGCGGCGGAACTTTTGATTTATTTCATGCCGGCCACAAAAGTTTTATCGAAGATGCTCTTACTCAATCAGAAAAAGTTCTGCTAGGAATTACAGGCGATACATATGTTCAAAGTTTCAAAAATAGTTTAAGTGTTGAGGATTTTCAGGTTCGAAAAAAAGCAGTTGAGAATTTTTTAAAATCAATTAACGCTCAGGAC
>Ga0224521_1000564_pt1 | contig 10866 bp, 16 predicted proteins | sample CFST0metaG_FD_182731 | JGI IMG/M metagenome (GOLD analysis project Ga0224521, IMG submission 182731) | Peat soil microbial communities from Stordalen Mire, Sweden - C.F.S.T0 | ecosystem: Environmental > Terrestrial > Soil > Wetlands > Peat | place: Sweden: Norrbotten County, Stordalen Mire... | reverse complement strand
ACCTCGTTCACCACAATACGGATAGCCCAGGCTTTTAGACTGACGCCCTGACGCAAAGACGGCAGGTGTTTCCACATCTGCAGCAGCGCGTCCTGCAGCGCATCTTCAGCCAGACCCCGGTCCTTCGTCATCAGGTAAGCCGTACCGAACATTACTTTCCGGTAATTTTCTACCAATAACCTGAAGGCATCTTTGTCTTTGGCCTGGCAACGGCGGATTAAATCTGCTTCTTCCGACTCAGTCAAATGAAGGACTCCTTTTGTTATCTTTCTAAATAATAAGATGCGCGTTTAAACAAAAACGTTCCATTCTGATATTTTTTATCTGAGAAAACGGTTAACCTAGATTATAGACCAGGCAAAATACCAGGGAAAGTACTTTTTAATTCAAAGAATTAATAGCAGAGCGATTCGGCACACAATAAGGTTAAGTTCTCTAGCGAGTGGGATGACAAAGCATGCATTTCTAAATTAAAGTATTTTGTGAACAACGCCCCACTCCTTATACAGTCATGAATAAGAAAAAATCAACCTTTTGTTTGACTATTTTATTTCCAAGCCGTTCATTGTTTTTTATTCCTTCGTGTCATAAATCCGGCCTCAAAGACTTCTGATTGGACTTGTCTCTCGAATAGATTTCGGGATAGAATGAGAATTACAGCGATTTCCAGAGGGGTGAGACTTGGGTATTGTCCTGAATCAGGAGCCGGAACTAAACAATCCCGATATGATTGTCGGCTGGCCGGGGATTGGCAATGTCGGGATAATTACCGTCGAAACGATGCGCCAGGCTTTACAGGCAGAAGAACTCGGTGAAATTGAACCGTGGGATTTCTTTTACCCGAACAAAGTCGTCATCCAGGCCGGCATTCTGACCGATATGAGTTTCCCCGGCAGTAAATTTTACTTCAAGCGAACGCCGAAGAAAGACCTGCTTTTCTTCATCGGGGAGGAGCAGCCGGCGACCAGGGAAAGCGCTTATGCGGAAGGGAAACGCGCTTATGAAATGGCAAATCTGGTGCTGGACGTTGCCCAAAAATTCTCCTGCCGGCGGGTTTATACATCCGGGGCCGCCATTGCCGTCACCCACCATACGATGCATCCCAAAGTCTGGGCGGTTGCCAACCAGAAGCTGCTGTTATCCGAACTCCGCAGTTATGATAATACGATTCTGATGAGCGAGGTAGAAGGGAAAGGGAACCAGGGCAGCATCACCGGCTTGAACGGCCTTTTAATCGGTGCCGCGAAGAGACGGGGAATGGAAGGGATTTGCCTGATGGGAGAAATCCCGGACTATTTATCCAGGATGCCGTTCCCCTACCCGAAAGCATCGAAAGCGGTGCTGGGAACACTGTCCAGAATTATGGGCGTGACCATTGCCCACAATCCCCTCGAGGATATGATTACCCAGATGGATACGGTGGTGGAAAATGTTTACCAGCAATTTCCGCCCGAAATCAAAGAACGGCTGGAACAAAGAAAAGTGGCAACCCAGACCAAACAGGAAGCCATCAGCGAAGAGGACGAGCAGTGGTTTAAAGAACATATCGACGAATTCTTTAATAAGGACAAAGGCGCATGACGGAATTCCTGAAATTTTCCGCGCAGCCGAAAATGCGGAAACCGACGCTGGTAATCGGCTGGGAATCAGATACGGCCAATCTCGGCGAAAGGGTCACTGATTACCTCATCAGTAACCTCGATACACAGCCTTTTTGTGAAATCGACCCCGTCGAATTTTTTCCGCTGGGCGGGGTAGTGATTGAAAACGATATAGTGCAATTTCCACAAAGCACGTTTTATACCTGCCGCGAACATAACCTGGTAATTTTCCGCAGCGCTGTGCCCAGGTACGAATGGCACAAATTCCTGAATCTGATAGTGGATGTAGCCCAGGAATATTGCCACGTGAAAGAAATGTATGCTGTCGGCGGGATGATTTCGATGGCAGTGCATACAGCGCCGCGGGAATCCTGGGCTACTTTCAGTTCAGCTAAAATCAAGAAGGCTTTGAGCGCTTACCAGTTGTCCAGAGAGATGGATTTTGAAACCCCGCCGGGCAGCCGTCCGACACTGAATTCTTACCTGCTGTGGATTGCTAAAAACAGAGATGTCCCGGCGGCGAGCCTCTGGGTGCCGGTGCCATTTTACCTGATGACCAATGAAGACCCTACGGCACACAAGAAAGCCCTGGAATTCCTCGATAAACGAATGGAACTGGGATTGGATTACTCTGCCATCGATACGAGTATCAAGAAACAAAACGAAAAACTGAGACGGTTGAGACTTTCCTCGGAAGAAATCGACGGCTATATCGGAAAGCTGGAAAGCAATCAGCGTCTTTCTGAGGAAGAGCGAGAGAACCTGGTCAAAGGAATCGGCGATTACCTGAGGAAAAGAAACAACTAATGGGTTTGTTCCAATTTATTGATGCGTCGTAAAACTAATCCTGTTTTTATGATAAAATTGGCATTAGTGAAGCATAGTGAAAAGAAAAGAGTTAATAAAGCATATTGTTGACAATGGGGCACTATTCTTAAGAGAAGGGCGCAGACATTCAATATATCAAAAAGGTAAATTAAAAACTGAAGTGCCCAGACACCGAGAAATCGTAGATGAGTTGGCCAGAAAAATCTGTAAGGATTTGGAAATTCCTTTTTCTCGATAATTAGAAGAGGTAAATGAAAATGCAATTCAGAGCAGTAATAAAAAAAAGTGGAGATTGGTGGATAGGGTGGTTAGTCGATTTACCTGGAGTCAATGCTCAAGAGCGGACTAGAGATAAACTCATAGAATCATTAAAAATGGGGGCTGAGGACATGATTAACGCTCCTGTTGAGTTAAAGGAACAGGAAGAATTGGTACAAATCGGAGTCTAGCCACAATCCTATATTCAGAGTTTATAAATAATCCTCTCTTTCCTTATTGTGAATTGGAGGATTATTTTTTACACAATTTAGCAGCATTTAATAATTTCAAATTTATTGCTTTTTCTCATCTTTTTTCTACCTCCACTCCCGGAATGTGATAGAGTTTGGTTTAAGGTAAATATGAGCGATTCTAAACTTAAGTCCGCGGCGATAGATATCAACCAGGAATTCAAACAGGCGCTGGAAATAATGGAAAATTCCGGTAAAAGCGTGTTCATCACCGGCCGCGCGGGCACCGGGAAATCGACATTACTGACTTATTTCTGTAAAACTACCGCGAAAAAAGCGGTGGTGCTGGCGCCGACCGGGGTAGCCGCGCTGAATGTCAAAGGCCAGACCATCCATTCTTTTTTCAAATTCCGCCCCAACATGACGCCGGAACGCGTCCGAAAACTGCGGCACGGCGATGAAGGCAAGAAAATTTACAAAGAGTTGGACGCGATCATCATCGACGAAATTTCGATGGTGCGGGCCGACTTGCTGGATTGTGTGGACAAATTCCTGCGGCTGAACGGCCCATTGGAAAACAAACCGTTCGGCGGTATCCAGATGATATTTATCGGCGACCTTTACCAGCTGTCACCGGTGGTAACGAACGCTGACAGGGAAATTTTTAAAACGCTATATAAAACGCCCTATTTTTACGGCGCACATGTCTTCGAATTTTTCGAAATGGAATTCGTAGAACTGCAGAAAGTCTACCGCCAGCACGACCAGAAATTCATCGACCTGCTGAATTCCGTGCGCAACAGTACTATTAATGCAAAAGGACTGGCATTGCTGCAGGAAAGATATAAACCGGATTTCGTACCGGCGGCGGGTGATTTTTATGTTTATCTGACGACCACGAACGCCATGGCGGAAACCATCAACACAGCACAACTGGCGAAACTGGACACGCCGGCGCTTATTTTTTCAGGGGAAATTGACGGTGAATTCGGCAAGGAAAATTTACCCACGGCAATTGACCTGAAAATCAAAGCCGGGGCGCAAATAATGATGCTGAATAACGATATTGAAGGCCGCTGGGTGAACGGGAGCATCGGGGAAATCAAGGGGCTGATACAGAACGCCAAGGGGGAAGACATCATTATCGCCGACCTGGGAGACGACAACACCGTCGAAATTGAACCTTTCTGCTGGGAAATTTACCGCAGTTTCATCAATGAGGGGCAACTGGCTTCGGAAGTAATCGGCACTTTCACACAATACCCGCTGATGCTGGCCTGGGCGGTGACAATCCATAAGAGCCAGGGGAAAACCTTCGATAATGTCATTATCGATATCGGAAACGGCGCCTTTGCGCACGGCCAGACCTATGTGGCCTTAAGCCGGTGCACATCGCTGGAAGGCCTGGTGCTGGTAAAACCGCTGCTCAAGAGACACATCTGGACGGATTTCAACGTGGTGGAATTTTTAACTAAATATCAACATAAAACAACCGGACATTCCAATCCGGCAGACGCTAAAATGGCGCTGCTGGAAAAAGCGATAAAGAACAACACCAGCCTGAAAATTACCTATCTCAAGCCGAACGATGAAAAATCAGTCAGGGTTATCCGGCCGGAAACCATGGGGGAGATGGGATTTGCGGGTAGAACTTATCTGGGTGTCATCGCCTTTTGCATGATGCGGAATCAACTCAGGACTTTCCGCGTCGACAGGATATTGGAGATAGAAGAGGCTTAGAAATAATAATCAAGAATCAAGTTTCAATCCTCAAGAAAATACGAAATCCTAATATCGAAATATTAAATAAATTCGAATATCAAAATAACAATTTAAATCTTTCTTAACGATTTCAACAACCCACCGATTAGGGTTCGACGGGCACAACTAATGCCATGATGATATAAATCCAGAAACCCAGCGAACCCACAAAAATCGATGCAACCGCGATTATCCGCACGATAACCGTGTCAATATTAAAATACTTCGCCAAGCCACCGCACACACCCCATATCACACGGTCTGATCGGCTGCGATAAAATTTACCAGCCATTTTGCCATCCTTACATCTATTAATGACCTTTAACTTATCTTCTATAGCCTATCAGGATTCAGGTTTTAGTGCCAGTGGTTTTTCCCCACCGCCGCCAGCGGCGCGACGGCCAGCCATAAGGTAATCGTTACCAGCATCGATTGCACGTAAGTGATGGTTTGCACCTGTATTTGGGGGGAGAAAACTCCCCAGAGCAACATCACAAACCAGGCACTTAAAAAGAAACCGGGAATTGCGGCCAGAATCCTGAAGTATCCACCCATAATAGCCTCCAAAATAAATACTAAATACTAATATCGAAATCCTAAATAAATTACAAACAAATGCAAAATACCAATATTAAAATTTAAAACTGTTTTTGTTATTCGGTATAAACGCGGACTTTTTCCCGGGCGCCGTTGATATCGACTTCCAGGTCGTTGAGTGCCTGGACCAACTCCTCGACATTTTCGGGTTTCATGTTCCGTAAATCAAATTGTATCCCCCTGTTTTTCATCTTTTCATCAACCTCGTTATAGGCTTCGGGCGGAATTAACGAAGCCAATTTCACACCGGCGCGGATTAGAGCCACCGGCACACGGATGTTAACGTGCTGCGGCCCTTTGTCACAGCCATTTTCCCAGTGGTGATCGGTATCAACTACTACCCGCAAATACTTCGGCGACGGTTTCCGCTCTTTCGGTCCTTCATTACCGGATTCTGCTGAAGGTTGTATCAAACTTAAGAGGCGGTACGCCTCATCGACGGTAATTTTTTTATCGGCCACCATTTCCAGGATTTTCTTTTGATTTTCAGTCATTTCCATTCTCCCCAGAGGTTAAACAAATAATATTTCCACTTTCTCACCGGTCTTATCGACATCCAGCTTGAGCCCTTTCAGCGCGCATAAAATGTTATAAAACCGCGGGCCGACCAGCAGCACAAATTCACCCCAGCCGAAAGGCAGCGCGATGATCAGTAAAATCAGGAATAGCGGCAAGAACGCAAGAACCAATATTGCCAGAATCAGCCAAGCCAGAAACAAAGGCAGCCAGATGCCGAAATGGTGTTCCTCTTTGTGAACACGGATATGCAGCAGGCAAGGCGGTAAACTCATTTTTGTAACCTCTCTATTGCGTCGTTAACGGTGATTTCACCGCGCGCCAATTTATCGAGGACATCTTCCTGGGGCGGCGCCGGCATATTTTTCACGAATTCAAACTGCCCGGCAATGCGGTTGAGTCGGCTTTTCACCGTGGGATAGCTGATACCAAACACCCGTTCCATTTCTTTGATAGAGCCGTCACACCGTAAAAAGGCCATCACAAAAACCTGGTCCTCTGCCGGAAGACGCGCCAGCGCCGGTAATTCGAAGTCGCCTTCGATTTTGATCCCGCTGTCAACAATGCGGACCCGCTCAACGGCAATAGGCGCTCCCCGGGTTAATCTGGTTAGTTCCTGCCAGTCTTTTACCATTGCGCAAACTCCTCAATGTTATCGCTGCCCTGGTGTTTTTATTAATATTATCAATATATATATTCACTTTATTAATATATAATAGGTTTATTTATTAATTTTGTCAAGAAGATGATCAAAATATTCAAGAATCAAGAAATTCAAACCACGATTTTCCGTGATGCATTCGAAGGACTGGATCCGACAATCCAGAAGATTTCGGATAGTCTCAGAATCCAGGGATATTTTCCCGCAACGGTATTATTTATATGATAAAGCGATAGAACATACGCAGGGTAAGGTTGACAGTCCCATCGTATTAGAGTTAAAATTTAATCGTTGCCGGTGGTTGAGCGGAGGCTTAAAAATGATAGAAATGGTTGTTGAAAGCATTCGTGTCAGTCTGGTTAATTACCAGCGTGTCGTAATGTTGAAAGGGAAAGACACGAGTCATTATCTTCCGATTTTCATTGGCGCATCCGAAGCAGATGCCATCGCCATTAAACTTCAAGGTTCTTCAGTCCCAAGACCAATGACTCACGATTTGATGAGGTCCATCATCGAGGAATTGGGCAGTACGGTAGTATATATTGTGATTAACGACCTGCAAAAAGATGTGTTTTTCGCCAAAGTCGTACTGAACCGGAACGGCGAACAGTTGGAAATCGATTCCCGCCCCAGTGACGCCATCGCTTTAGCCGTTAGAGTAAAAGTACCGATTTATGCCGAGGAAGATGTCCTGGACAGAGGCGGCATTTGGCTGGACCAGAAAACAGGAAAACCGGTAGATGAGGAAGCGGAAGCGCAAGCTAATCCGGAAGAAAAACCGGTTATTGACGAAGAAATGAAGAAAAAAGCCTCGGCTTTTTACGATTATATCAATAAAATCGACCTGGATGACTTCGGCAAGCATAAATCCTAGCTAAAATAAAATAATTACGGTGGTGCTGAGATTATGGAAGAACGCATCGTAAAAAAATTGATGACCTCAGTCAAATGCACCGGCTGCGGCCAAAAATATGAGATGCGCGATGTCAAAATTCTGGGCAACCATGAAGACCTTTATTTTCTGCAAGTAACCTGTTCCTCCTGTCACAACCGTTACATGCTTACCGCTGTGATTAACGACAAGAATAGTCCGGCTATTGTTTCGGACCTTACGGATGAGGAATTCACAAAATTCAAGGACGCCAGCGCGCCGAATACAAACGATATACTGGATATGCACGCTTATCTTAAAGATTTTGACGGCGACTTCTCCGGGCTTTTCAGAAATAAAGTGTAAATAATTACTGCGTCTTTAGTTGATTTGAAACTCTAATGTAATAAAAAACCTAATGCTGTTGGCGTATGCCAATGTAATAAATGCGTAACAAATTATGGTATTTTACGGCTTGCAAAAGTTTGACCTGAAAGTGGATATTTGATATCCTCAAGTAGATATGCGATATCCGTGGTTACCGATGCTGTCGCTGCTGGGAATGGGATTTTACATTGCCATCGCGATAGTTTTGGGGATTTGGGGCGGGCACTGGCTGGATGTGAAGTTTAATACCAGCCCGCTTTTATTGATTATCGGGTTGTTTTTTGGGATTGCGGTAGCGGCGCTCGGCGTTTATAACATGATAAAACCGTTCATGGAAGAAGCGAAAAAAGCAGACAATAACAAGAAAGACAAGGATATTAAATAGTGGCAGAACAAAAACCGGGTAAAAAAATCGGATGCGGCCTTTTCGGTTGTGCCATCCCTTTACTCACCTTTATTATTTTGTTGGTCGTCATTGTTCCGGCTTCAGTTGTCGGTATTATTTACGGCGCTTTTGGCAAGAAATCCATCCCGGCGCCAACAGTTGAACTCCCGGCATCGGTCATTTTCCACATCGGGCCACTGCCGGTATCCAATACCATCCTTGCATCCTGGATTTCGATAGTGATTCTGGTGCTGATTGCATTATTAGTGACCCGAAAGTTAAAACTGATCCCCGGCAGATTACAAAGTATCATGGAAGAAGTCATCAACTGGATGTATAACTTCTGTAAAGATGTCGCGGGAGAAAAGAACGGGCGCAGGTTCTTCCCCTTTGTGACAACGATATTTCTCTTCGTCCTGGTGAATGCCCTGATGAATCTCATCCCCGGTTTCGGTTCGATAACCTACAACGGAGCACCGCTATTACGCGGCGCCAACACGGATATCAATACCGCCCTGGCACTGGCTGTTCTTGCTTTCCTTTTTATCGAGTTCTGGGGTTTTAAAACCCACAAATTCGGTTATCTCAAGAAGTTTTTTAATTTTAGCCGTACCTTTAAGGGCTGGGGGCAAATATTCACCGGAAAAATCGGGCAGGGTCTGGGTAATGTCATGATGGGTTTAATCGACACCTTCGTCGGTTTTCTGGAATTTTTCAGCGAAATAATCCGCATCGTCAGCTTCACCTTCCGGTTGTTCGGGAATATGACCGGCGGCGAAATTTTGATTCTGATTCTGTTCTTCCTGCTGGGCTTTGCCGGTTTGGGAGCAATTCAACTCGGTTATGCATTTGAAATGCTGGTCGGCGTGGTGCAGGCACTCATCTTCAGTGGTTTGACGCTGGTTTTTGCCACAATGGCCGCGGATAGTCACGAGGAAGAAGGGCATTAGCACAATAAAATAGCTTGGTTAAATTTTAGATAAACACCTGAAGGAGGGTGCACAATGACTGAATATACATGGAGATTACTCGCCGCAGGTTTGGCCATGGGTTTGGGCGCCATCGGCCCGGGTATCGGCGTCGGTTTAGTCGGTTTGGGGGCATTGAATGCTCTCGGACGTAACCCGGAAGCCCGCGGCCAGATTATGACCTATATGATTCTGGCCATCGCCATGGCCGAAGCTGTCGCTATTTACGCGCTGGTTGTCGCCATTCTCTTAATTTTCGTAACAAAAGGGTAATTTTCATTACAAAATAATGCGCCCGTCAGGGGGAAAATATGTCAGGACTTGGCATTAATGTATGGTTTCTTGCAACCCAAATCGTTAATTTTTTAATACTGCTGCTGATTCTTTACTTCTTTGCCTACAAACCGGTGATGAAGATGCTGGATGAGCGTTCGCGCAAAATCAGGGAAAGCATGGATGAGGTGCAAAAGGTAAAAGACCAGGCGGCACAGACTGAAGAGGAATTCAAGAAAAAGATAGACGCCGCCAGCAAAGAAGGTCAGGAAGTGATTGCCCGCGCGATGCGCACCGGTGAAGAAGCCCGGCAGCGGGCGCAGCTGGAAGCGAAACAGGAAGCCCAGGGGCTGGTAGAAAAAGCGCGCGTCGAAATTCAACGGGAACGTGACGAGACTATCAGCGAACTGCGGCAGGAATTCGCAGACCTGACTGTGGTGGCCGCGGAAAAAGTTATCGGCCAATCATTGGATAAAAATGCGCACCGGCAAATAATCGACCAGGTTTTAGATGAAAGCGCTGCTTTGAAGAAGAATTAACTCATCGGGAAGATAAAATGACCGTTAATGCATACGCCAGACGCTATTCGCAGGCAATATTCAGAATGGCGTTACAGGAAAAAGATTTAAACCGGTGGCAATCCGACCTCAGGAAGGTTGCTACTTTAACAAAAGACAGCGCCCTGGCATCTCTGATTTCCAATCCCAAGGTTACCGGTGAAGAGAAAGCAAAGACCCTGTCGCAGCGTCTCGGTGAAGTAAATCCGCTGGCGGTAAAACTGGCGCTATTACTGGCCGCTAAAGGTAAATTAGCGGTAATCGACGATATTGCGGAAGAGTATCAGGCGCTGGTGGATAACTACCGCGGGGTTGAAGGCACGGAAATTGCCGAAATTACCACCGCCATTCCGCTGGATAATGATTATCAACTGAAAATTGCGCAGCGGATTACGGAAATAGTCGGTAAGCCGGTAATGCTGCGGTCAAAAGTGGACCCGGCAATTATCGGCGGTATTATTATCCGGGTGGGCGACAAGTTGATTGACGGGAGCATCCGCAGTAAACTGGCGGCTCTCCGTAAGGATCTGGGCGGGGTTGCTAATTAGTTTCTCAGGCACTAACGGGGGAGGTACAGTGTAGATGGCAACGAGAGGGCAAGATATTGCTTCCGCGATTAAGCGGGAAATAAATAAATTCGGCACCTCCCTGGCAATGTATGATGTCGGGGTCGTGGCAGAAATCGGCGACGGCATTGCCAGAATCAACGGTTTAGCATCCGCCAAATATAACGAACTTTTACAATTCCCGAACGATACTATCGGTATTGCCATGAACCTGGAAGAAGACAGCGTAGCGGCGATTATCCTCGGCGATTATGCCGGGATTAAAGAGGGCGATGAAGTCCGGTGCACCGGCAGAATTGCGGAAGTACCCGTCGGCGAAGCATTAATCGGGCGTGTGGTAGACCCGCTGGGACGCCCACTGGACGGCAAGGGACCGATTAAGACAGATAAAACCCTGCCGCTGGAAAGAATCGCGCCGGATGTCACCAAACGTAAATCCGTGAATA